>Ga0222662_1001094_pt1 | contig 14921 bp, 16 predicted proteins | sample AntAcemetagen600_FD_179821 | JGI IMG/M metagenome (GOLD analysis project Ga0222662, IMG submission 179821) | Saline water microbial communities from Ace Lake, Antarctica - #600 | ecosystem: Environmental > Aquatic > Non-marine Saline and Alkaline > Saline | place: Antarctica: Ace Lake...
CTTACTCGAGCTAACAAGGGCGGAGGCCACCGTAAAACGAGCTAAGACCTCATCCTCTTCAAGAGATGCCACTCGCGGAATGTCAATGACTGAGGCAGCTCGGATCAGCACGGCAACGCGCCGGTCGCCCCAAACTTCCTTAGCTTTATCCAATACGTCTTGCGCGCGTTCAGCTGTGACTATCGCCGTCCCGTAATCGACAATAACGATGTTTGGCTCCACCTCATTGATCGCAATTCCATTAACATTGAAGCTGGTCATATTTCCATCCCTTAACCGCGCGCTCCCTTATTCGTTCAAAAAATAGAAGGTTTTGCAAGCAGCAAACGCGAAATCTGGAATGCAGGCCATCCTGTACGCTTTGCATTTAGGCAAAAATGGAGTAATACTCCAATCATGACTGAAAACTCAAATACTAGCACACGGTCAAAAGCGATCCAGGCGGCAAAAACGCTCTTTGCCACTCGAGGATATGACGCGGTTTCAACGGCTGACATTTACAAGACAGCCAACATCTCCAACGGCAGCCTGTTTCACCACTTCAAATCAAAAGAGGGCATCGCTGTCGCCGTCTTTGTCGAACTGGTGCGCGACTATCAACAAAAAATCTCAGAAAACCTGTCTGTTACATCAATGGCGGCCGATGGAATCGGCGCCTTCATTCGAACCCATAATTTGTGGATTGAGCAGGACCCGGATGGTGCCCGGATACTTTTCAACGGTCACCATCCCAGTTGGAGTGACAGCGCCCTAAAAGACATCCGCTCAAACAATCAAGCCTTTGGCCAAGCCATGCAGGCGTGGCGGAAAGGCTTGATGGACGGCGCTTTACTCGAAAACTGGAGTATTGCTCTAATTATGGCGACACTCATAGGCCCCACCCAGGTTCTCTGCCGCGCCTGGTTGGCAGGGCAATCCAACACACCCCCCAGTGCAAACATTGAAGACCTTATTCTTCTCGCCAAACGCGCGTTGCTCGGCGCCTAACGCAGACCACACGCGCTTGGCAGCAAACTATTGCCAAGAAGAGACTTTGTGGCGGTTTCGCACGCCAATAGATACGACCTACAAATTCTAATTTCAGTTAGAATTTGCACTTGAGACGCAGGCTGCGATGGCAGAGTTCAACACATCCCTCTCGCTGCCTGTGACCAAACTGTCCGCACCCGCAGCATGCCGTACTGCCTCCGCCAAACAAACGCTTAGAGGGTCCCAGTTTTGATCGCCGGAACGGACATAGCGCAAGCCGATTTCACGCATCTCCGCTCCATCCACTTCATATTCACGTATCACCCCCGAACAGCAACTGGCACAACCAGGCGCCTCATTGAACGCGGCACCATATCGCTCCGCGCCTAGGGACCATTGATCCTCAAAAGAGAGATCCGCCAAAGGGCTCATCATAATGTCCCACGGGGTCATATTGGCAGCGGCACGCAATCGACCATTCTCCGCCAGATGGGTTTTGGCCAACCCGCCATTGCATCTATCACCAAAACCAAATGAGTGAATATCCGTTAGCCTGTCTTTTGACGCATCCAACTCTCCAGTGATCAACGAACTAAACACGCCTGATCCACCCCCACTATCGTAGGCATGAAGAGCAATCACCCTATTGTTCATTCTCTGCGCCAAACGAAAGCCTGTGTAGCGACTTTCACCCTCTGGCCCCTCATCGGCAAGACGCACCCATCCATTTTCGTCTTCGGTGATTGTGGCGGTCGCTGGTGCACACCCCACAGTTGGAACGCTCGCTGGCATAGGAGGCGCATCAGGGTTCATGGTCCCGCCTATGATCGGCCACAGACACGCGGGATCGATAGATATCGCTGCCTCATTTTGTAAACCGACAGTTTTTACGCCTGCAAAGACGATTGTGGCGCTTCCAGCCATGACAACAAAACAAATCGTGGTGGCAAAAACAAAAGATTTCATGCGTCTCTCCATTATCTGCCGAATGTGCGGCCTGCCCAAACCTCAAGCCAGGCCCGAGCGTTTTAGCGCGGCATCAAGACCCAATAGTCCAGATCAAGCACAACACCTGGCTCATACCCTTTTTCCAGCGCTCCTGGAAAATCGGGACATGGGCGGTCTTTGGTCGCTATCGTGCGCACCCGCAGAGCGCCAACATCCGTGCGCCCGTCCAGCTCCGCCGTGTCCAATATTTCTGACCAAGCAAACACCGTGTCGCCACCAAAGCACGGCGCCACATGGCGGCCACCATTGATGGCAACAATTTTCAGCGCATTGCCTAACCCGTTAAACGAAAGAGCGCGCGCCATTGAAATCACATGGCCGCCGTACATCAGCCGACGTCCAAAACGACCCTGGCCTTCCGTAAACTGATTAAAATGTACTTTGGCCGTATTCTGATAAAGACGCGTTGCCATCATGTGCTCCGCTTCTTCAATCGTCACGCCGTCCACATGGTCGATCTTCTCGCCCACCTCATAATCACCCCACAGATGGGAGGAACCAGACAGATGGCAATCAAGACCAGAGAAATCGCTGTCCGCAGGCAAAACGAAATGTTTTGGGTCGACAGTTTCGGGAAGCGATGGCACATCGGCCTCGGGGGCCGGCGTAGCGACATCTCTTTTGCGCACCATCACCCAACGCACATAATCGAGAATATTTTTGCCAGCCTGGTTGCTGCCGGTTGAGCGAACATAGACAACGCCGGTTTGGCCGTTGGAGTTTTCCTTCAACCCAATCACTTTGGAGTTTGTTGTGATCGTATCGCCCGGAAAAACTGGATCTAAAAACCGACAATCCGCATAGCCAAGATTTGCCACGGCATTGAGAGAAATGTCCGGAACGGTTTTGCCGAAAACAAAATGAAATGCCAGCATGTCGTCCACCGGCGCGCGCTCATAGCCAACCCCCTTGGCAAAGGCGTCTGATGATTGCAGCACAAAGCGCATGGGAAACAGGCTGTTATAAACGGCCACATCGCCGTCCGTAATAGTGCGCGGCGTGGCATGCGGCAACACCTGGCCGACGCTAAAGTCTTCAAAGAAATTGCCTGAATTGGTTTTCGCGCTCATTGCTTTCCCCTTTAGTCACACTCTAGGTCAGCCTATATCAGCCAACGGCATGGCTGTACACTTGAGCACATAAATCAACCAGACCGGCCGACACCGTTAGCCTTTTGGCTCAACAAAATCATCTGGTTCGAATTGTTGCGTGGCGTCTTCATCCACATAGCGCATGCTGCCTTCTGCCCAGATACCAATCTTCTTGAGTGTGGGAAAATGAGACATGTCGGTAGCCGTGCGCTCTCCGCCCATCAAATAGACCAGATCCTTTGATCCCCGATTGTAAAGCTGATGAACAGCACCATCGATCGGAAACCCGACATAGTCGCCTTTTTGAAGCACAAGACAGTCGCCATCAATCTCCATCTCGCCAACGCCCTCAAGAATGAAAATAAACTCCTCCTGCGCCGTATGCGCATGAGGAATAAAGCTCTCCCGTCCCGGCGCAATGCGCCCGAGGCCTAGTTGGGCGCGCTGCATGCCCACGCGATCAGAAAGCGGGATAAATGAAATCGCTGAATTGGGATTTAATGGGTGCGTAAACGCCAGAATTTCATCATCCCGAAGCGACGCTGAACGCACGACATATTGTTCGATATTCGGTTTCTTTTTGCTCACGCCAATCGCCTCCAAGACACTTCAACGAAGGAGAACATACCATGAACAATTGCACTTAGCCAGCCGCTTCCAATTCTGCAATGGCATCTGCAATAGCAACCACACGTTCTGCAATTTCCGCATGCAAAAGCTCAACCATGCGCCCTTCGACTTTCAAAACGCCCTTACCGGCATTTTCAGGAAGTTTGAACGCCTCAATAACCTGCCGCGAAAAGATCACTTCTTCAGGCTCGGGGGAGAAAATACGGTTGCAAGGCGCAAGCTGGCTTGGGTGGATCAAGGTTTTGCCGTCAAAGCCGAGATCACGCCCCTGAGCGCACATAGCCGCAAAGCCTGCCTCATCCTTAATGTCATTATAAACACCATCCAGAATGGTCAGCCCATAGGCGCGGGCAGCCAAGAGGCTGAGCCCGATGGAGGTGATCATTGGCTGGCGTTCGGGCGTATGCGCACAATGAAGCTCTTTCGCAATATCATTCGTTCCCATGACCCAGGTCGACATGCGTGTGTCGCTTGCCCGCGCGGCAATGGACTGCGCTTGCAGCATGGCCAGGGGCGTTTCCATCATTGCCCACAACTGCATGTGAGCCCCGGCCCCAGCCTTGTCCAGCAAGGCAGACGCACGACCAACTTCTTCCGGCGTTTCTATCTTGGGCACCAAGATCGCATCTGGCCCAGCGGCCACGGCGGCTGCAATGTCAGCTTCGCCCCACTCTGTGGTCAGGCCATTCACACGAACAACGACTTCACGCTTGCCGTAACCTCCTTGGGATACGGCCGCCGCAACTTGTGCGCGCGCATCTGCTTTCACGTCAGGTGCCACCGCATCTTCCAAGTCCAGGATCAACGTATCGGCGCTCAATGTCCGCGCTTTTTCGAGCGCACGGGCATTCGACCCCGGCATGTAAAGAACGGATCGGCGAGGACGTGCAGGGGCGACAGCCATATTAAAAGCTCCAGTCAAAAGGACAGAATTTCAGTGGCCGCAGACTAGGGGCAGCACATGATTGTGCCAAGCAAAGTTCCAAGAAAATTTGCAAATCCCGCCGCACAGAACAGAAAGAACGAGCCGGTCGATAACTGAAGTTACAATCAATAGGGGTGTGTAATTACATATACAACCCAGAGTTAACCGCAGAGAAACCCTTAGGCATCATACTCAGCACAACAGCATCGCTCGCCAAGCCGCCACCCAAGGAGTGAAAATGAAATCCGCCTCGTCTTTTGGCATGATCACCGCATCGTTGACAGATGGCATAGTCACTTTTGACGACGAGGGAACCATTGTGTCTACAAATCCGGCGATCAGCCAGATTTTCGGATACGTTGACCCAGAATTGATCGGGCAAAACATCACACTCCTAATGCCCGGCGCAACCTTAGGCCATCCCGAGAGCATCAATGAAGTCCGGTCAGGACAGCACAAGGACAGACGCAGGTTTCCTGTCAGTTTCAGTATTTTTGACCTGCCCAGCGACGGAAATGACGGAAATGAAGAGCGTCACCTCGGATTGATCTCTGACAAATCCCAAGGGGCAGCACTAGAACAAGAGCGCGACCGAACGCGCCTTTTGTACCGCAACATTGATCTGCTCGAAGGCATCGGCATGTGGCGTCTGGACATTGAAACCGGGGCAATGGAATGGACGGACCAGATATTTGAAACCCACGGGTTGGATCAAAATGCTTTCGATCTCAATCTCACCAGTGCTGTTGCCTGTTATCATCCAGACGACCGACAATATGTTCGCGAATGCGTCAACGCCGCAATTGTTGAGGGTACAAGTTTCGAATTTCGAGGCAGGGTCGTGCGACCTGATGGCGGCCTACGCTATGTCAAATCAGCAGGGCGCATTGTGTCTGATGATCTTGGCAAACCATTCTGCATATATGGAACCTTCATCGACATCACCGAAGAACAATTGCGGGAAAGCGAACTTGCACGCTTTGGGTCCCAGCAGATCATTCTCAAAGACATTCTCTACCAATATTCACAGTGCGAAGACCCAGGCCTCTTTTGTGATCGAGCACTCAAGAACCTGTTGGGATTCCCCTGGCCATCGCTCAGCAATGCAGGTGCATTGTTTTTCCCCAACCAATGGCAGGATGGGTTTTATTGCGCCGCCTCCTCGGGTTTGTCGAGCGACACTGTAGAGAAACTATGCGGTGCTTGCGCCGATCGCACTTCGGCAGAACAACAGGACGACTTTCTTTTCGTCCCCATCCAACGCAAAAACCTGACACTCGGTTATCTGGCTTTTGCGCGCTCAAATACACAAGCCCTCGAGCAACAGGACAAAGAATTTCTCTCCGCAGCCGCAGACGTCCTTGCGATCTGCATCATCGACATCCGCAAACAAAAAACCATCACCGAACAAAACTCTGAGCTGCAAACAAGGATCGTCAAAGTTCAAAACTTGAGTGCCCAGTTTGAACGTCAGGCTCAGTCACTATCCAGACTGTCGAGCGAGCTCGAACGGGAGAAGGAACGGGCGGAAGCCGCCAGCAATACCAAGTCCGCGTTCCTTGCCAACATGAGCCACGAGGTGCGGACCCCGCTAAACGGCGTTCTTGGCATGCTCTCTATGTTGGAAATGTCCCCTCTGGAAGAGGGCGATCAAGAATGCGTCAAAATGGCAAAACACGCCGCCTATTCCGCTCTCCAGCTGATCAACGACATTTTAGATCTTTCTCATCTTGAAGCCGGTAAGTTGTCCATCAATCCACGCGAGTTTGCATTGACCGGTCTTCTTGCCAGCATCAAAACAATGTTGGAACCAAAAGCCGAAGCAAAGGGCCTCAATTTTGTCATCCACAATAAAATCGGCGACTACCTGATTGCCGGCGACGAACTGCGTATTCAACAAATCCTCATCAACCTGGCAGAGAACGCTGTAAAATTTACCGAGACGGGGGAAGTATCCGTCACGCTTTCTGAAGATACCGAAGCCGGACATGTGGCGATCACAGTCAAAGACACCGGCGAAGGAATGTCCAAATCCATGCTGGCACGGATCTTCGAGCGTTTTGAACAGATTGATCCCTCAAGCACCAGGCGCCATGGCGGCGTAGGCCTTGGCCTCTCCATATGTCAAAACCTGGTGGAGCTTATGGGCGGCACACTCATTGTTCGATCTGAATTGGGAAAAGGAACCTGCTTCACCGTGTCCCTGCCGCTCGCGGTATCCGCCATCGACAAAAAACCAGACACAGACACAACAATTGGCGACCTGGACGCCTGTCAGGAACTCAAAATCCTGGCGGCAGAAGACAATGAACTAAACCAGGAAATTCTACGGCGATTGGCGCAAGCACTCCGCCTCAATCTGACGATTGTCCAAAACGGCGAACTGGCCTTCCAGGCAGCAACCCAAAGTGACTACGACATCATCTTGATGGATGTGCAAATGCCTGTCATGGACGGCCCCACTGCCACACGCGCCATCCGCGAGGCCGGGTCATCCATCCCTATCGTTGCCGTAACGGCGCATGCAATGACGGGCGATAGAGAACGTTTTCTAAATGCCGGCATGGATGGGTACATCACCAAACCTTACGAGATCACAGAACTCGTCTCTGAAATACGCCGATTGACGCTCGAAAGCGCCACACCGGAATTTGCACCTCAGGCCGCAGCGATCTAACAAAAAGAGGCCCTGAAACATATCTTCAGAGCCTCCAAAATCACCTCACGTGCCTATGGTCAAGCAGCGTTTTTAATCAACCCACGCTCAAGCAAAAGCTCTGCAATCTGAATGGCGTTGAGGGCCGCCCCTTTGCGCAAATTGTCCGACACGCACCACAGGTTCAATCCATTGTCCACGGTCGGGTCAACACGGATGCGGCTGACGAACACAGCGAAGTCACCAACGCATTCAACCGGCGTGATGTAGCCATCTTCTTCGTGCTTATCCACCACCATGATGCCCGGTGCCTCACGCAAAATCTCCCGTGCCTGATCATCTTCAATGGGATTTTCAAACTCGATGTTGACCGCTTCTGAGTGACCAACAAAAACCGGCACGCGCACAACTGTCGCCGTCACCTTGATCTTAGGATCAAGGATCTTCTTGGTTTCAACAGTCAGCTTCCATTCTTCGGTCGTCTGCCCATCGTCCATGAATTCACCGCCGTACGGGATCACGTTGAACGCAATCTGCTTGGGGTAAACTTCCCTGACCATTGCATCATTCACAAAAATGCCGCGTGTCTGATTGAACAGCTCGTCCATCGCTTCTTTGCCTGTTCCCGACACTGATTGATAGGTGGAAACAACAAGACGTTTGATCGTCGCCGCATCATGCAGGGGCTTCAGCGCTACCAGCAATTGCATTGTCGAACAATTTGGATTGGCGATGATGTTTTTCTTTGAGAAATCCAAAACCGCATCCGGGTTCACTTCCGGAATGACCAATGGCACATCGGGATCCATTCGCCACTGGGACGAATTATCAATGACGATGCAGCCCGTGGCCGCAATTTTTGGTGCCCATTGACCGGACACAGACCCGCCCGCGGACATCAGACAAATGTCCGTGCCCGCAAAATCATACTGCTCCAGCACCTGACATTTCAGGGTCTTGTCGCCAAAGGATACTTCGCGTCCCAGGCTGCGTCGTGAGGCAAGCGCCACCACTTCGGTTGCCGGAAAGTCGCGCTCTGCCAAGATGCTCAACAGTTCTTGGCCCACATTTCCTGTGGCGCCAACAATGGCAATTTTCAAACCCATGAGGTCATTCCTTCTAGAGTGACCGCCAAACCAGCGGTCATCTCTGAGTATGCTGTCAGGCGGAGGTTACTATTTAACGGGTGCGTTTGGTGAGCGCGGTCAAGATCGCGTCGACCATTTCAATGGTGCCAACCTGTTTCATGCCATCCTGCATGATGTCGCCCGTCCGGTAGCCATCTGCCAACACGTCAGCCACGGCGGCGTCCAGCAGATCAGCGTCATCGCCCAAATCAAACGTGTAACGAAGTGCCATGGCAAACGACAAAACTGTCGCAATAGGATTAGCCAACCCTTGGCCTGAAATGTCAGGAGCGCTCCCGTGTACAGGTTCGTACATCGCGCAGGCTTTGCCGTTTTCATCTTTGGCACCAAGCGAGGCAGACGGCAACATGCCGAGTGAACCCGTCAGCATGGCAGCAACGTCCGACAACATATCGCCAAACAGATTGTCTGTGACAATCACATCAAACTGTTTCGGGTTCTTCACCAGCTGCATGCCGCAATTGTCGGCCAGCATGTGATCAAGTTTGACATCAGGAAACTCTTCTGCGCCGAGCTTCACCATTTCCTGATACCAGAAAAGGCCGGACTGCATCACATTGCGCTTCTCAACAGACATCACGCGATTGTCGCGCTTCCTGGCAAGGTCAAAAGCAACCCGGCCAATGCGCTGAATTTCATGTGTGTCATAGGTCTGCATGTCATAGCCGCGGCGTTCGCCATTTGGCAGATCATCAATGCCCTTTGGTTCGCCGAAATAGACACCACCGGTCAGCTCGCGCACGATCATAATGTCGAGACCTTGAACCAGCTCGGTTTTCAACGATGACGCTTCAGCCAATGCGGGGAAACAAATCGCCGGGCGCAGGTTGGCAAACAGACCAAGATCTTTGCGCAGACGCAGCAGGCCCGCCTCAGGGCGCACCTCAAACGGCACATCGTCCCACTTAGGGCCACCAACAGCGCCCAGCATCACAGCGTCGGCAGCTTTGGCTTTGGCAACCGTCTCATCTGTCACCGCCACGCCGTGCGCGTCATAACAACAACCGCCCACAAGTTCGTTTTCCACGACAAAATCCATGCCCCGGTTCTCATTGAACCAGCCAATGACGCGCTCAACTTCGCCCATGACTTCAGGGCCAATGCCGTCGCCAGCAACAATAAGAATATTCTTGGACATGGAACCACTAACTTTCGAGCAGGCACTCTCCCGGATTGGGAGGAGAAATCGCGAGCGTCTTAGCGTTTTTTAGGGCGCTTGTCACGTCTCAGGCGCGAGAATCATGCAAATGCGAACGACGACTTAGGACTTCTCATCGCCCCGGCCAAATATGTAGCCCGCAACCCCGCCCAAAAGGGTCGCCACCACCTCTGGCCGAACGGCGTCAACGAGTGCCAGCATTAAGACGGTTGGGATCAACATCACCAGGCCAAGCCCTTGCAAATTATAGGGTCCAAGCCCTTTGGCAGCGACCTGGCGAAACATGATTGCCAAGCCCGCTCCCGCCATCATCAGTGCCAAGGCAGCAGCTGCCAGCAACAAAATGTCATTCAGTTCCATGGATCATCCCCCCTGATAAATCTGAAACGATGATAGCATCAAAGGGCCAAATACAAAAAGGAGACCAAGAGGTCCCATTTTCCCAGTTATGGTTTCACAATTATTGTCACCCCGGACTTGATCCGGGGCCAAGAAAATTGTCCCCATCGATCCCGGCTCGCAGGCTTCGCCCACGTCCGGGATGACAACTTCTATTCGTCCCATGGACCCTCGGGTCAAGCCCGAGGGTGCCACCGTGGTTTAGAGCCATCTAGAGCCAGGGCTGCTCCGCGCCACGCTTGCTTTCAAAGGCTGTAATCTTCTCTTCTTTCTGAAGCGTGAGACCCACGTCGTCCAAGCCTTCCAGCAGGCAATGCTTGCGGAACGCATCCACGTCAAACTTGATCGTGCCGCCATCTGGCCCTTTGATTTCTTGTGTTTCAAGATCAACGGAGACGGTTGCATTGGCGCCGCGCTCTGCATCTTCCATCAATTTGTCCACGTCACCTTGTGACAGCTTGATGGGCAGGATCCCGTTCTTGAAGCAGTTATTGTAGAAAATATCCGCGAACGAAGTGGAGATGATGACCTTGATGCCAAAGTCAGCAATCGCCCACGGCGCGTGCTCACGGCTTGAGCCACAACCGAAGTTGTCGCCAGCCACAAGGATCTGCGCATTCCGGTACTGAGGCTTGTTCAGCACGAAGTCTGCAATCTCATCACCGTCGATGGTGAAGCGCATTTCATCAAACAGGTTTTTGCCCAAGCCAGTGCGCTTGATGGTCTTCAAGAACTGCTTGGGGATGATCATGTCCGTATCAACATTCAAGATCGGCAGCGGGGCGGCAACGCCGTCTACTTTTTTGAACTTATCCATCTGCTCTCTCCTTAAACTTTCCGCACATCGACAAAATGGCCGGCAATCGCTGCAGCGGCTGCCATTTCCGGTGACACCAAATGTGTGCGACCCCCGCGGCCCTGACGGCCTTCGAAATTCCGATTGGAGGTTGAGGCACAACGCTCGCCCTCAGAGAGCTTGTCAGCGTTCATGGCCAGACACATGGAACAGCCGGGCTCACGCCAGTCAAAGCCCGCTTCGATCAGGATCTTGTCGAGGCCTTCTTGTTCGGCCTGCTCTTTCACCAAACCAGATCCTGGCACAACCATCGCACTCACGTGATCGGAAACCTTTTTGCCTTTGACGATTTTGGCCACTTCACGAATGTCTTCAATACGGCCATTGGTGCAGGACCCGATAAAGGCACGGTCGATTTTGATGTCCGTCATTTTCGTATTGGCTTCGAGACCCATGTAGGCCAGAGCGCGTTCAACAGATGTGCGCATAGCTGCATCTTCGATCTTGGACGGGTCGGGCACCACACCTTCGATCGAGACCACATTCTCCGGGCTTGTGCCCCAGGTGAGCAACGGCGGCAGGTTGGAGGCATCCAGCGTCACAACCTTATCGAAATGCGCCCCCTCGTCTGTTGGCAGCGTCTTCCAATAGGCAACGGCGGCATCCCAGTCAGCACCCTTCGGGCTGCGTGGACGGCCTTTCAAATATTCAAATGTCTTTTCATCCGGTGCAATGAGACCAGCGCGGGCCCCGCCTTCAATGGACATGTTGCAAACCGTCATACGACCTTCCATGGAAAGCGCAGCGATCGCCTCGCCCGTATATTCCATCACATAGCCCGTGCCACCGGCTGTGCCGATCTCACCGATAACAGCGAGGATGATGTCCTTGGCCGTCACGTGATCTGGCAGTGTGCCGTTCACTTCGATCTTCATGTTTTTGGCTTTGGTCTGGATCAATGTTTGCGTGGCCAGCACATGCTCAACTTCCGACGTGCCGATGCCGTGCGCCAAGGCACCAAAAGCACCATGTGTGGAAGTGTGACTGTCACCACAGACAATCGTCGTGCCCGGCAGCGTGAAGCCTTGCTCAGGCCCCACAATGTGCACAACACCCTGACGGATATCCATCATCTCAAGATATTCAACACCAAAGTCTTTCGCGTTCTTTTCCAATGTCTCAACTTGAATGCGGCTTTCTTCATCCGCAATGCCGTTCGCACGGCCTTCAGTTGGCACATTGTGGTCAGCCACAGCCAAAGTCTTGCCCGGTGCGCGCACTTGGCGGCCAGACAGGCGCAGCCCTTCAAAGGCTTGCGGGCTTGTCACTTCATGCACAAGATGACGGTCAATATAGAGAAGGCACGTGCCGTCTTCCTGCTCGTCCACCAGATGGGCGTCCCAGATTTTATCGTACATTGTACGGGCCATTTGCTCTCTCCTCATTCAGACGCATTCATCGCAGGGAACGCATCGCACATGGTCAAATTCAATTTGGTCGCCGGAGCATTTTCGAGCCAAAATTTTGCAAACTTTGCGGTTCGAAAATGCGACCAACAACCAAGTAACAAAAAGCGGGCATAAGGCCATCTGGCCTCGCCCGCTCTTGTGTGCCATCAAACCTGCAAGCAGGGTCGGGCTTCTTATTCTGCAGCGGCGGTCTTTTTAACCCGTTGGTCCTTGCGCTCTGCGATACGTGCAGATTTTCCGCGACGTGTACGAAGATAGTAGAGCTTCGCACGACGAACACGACCACGGCGAACCACTTTGATGCTGTCGATCAAGGGACCATATACCGGGAACACACGCTCAACGCCTTCACCGTAAGAAATCTTACGAACCGTGAAGCTCTCATTGACGCCTTCGCCGCCACGGGCAATGCACACACCTTCAAATGCCTGAATACGCTCGCGGGTGCCTTCAACGACCTTGAGGTTGACCTGTACGGTGTCACCTGGATCGAACACAGGAATGTCCTTGTTCAGGGCCGCTACTAGCTCTTTTTCAAGCTCTTGAATGATGTTCATCGCTTTATACCTTCTTAGCCGGGTACGGCGCTCAGTCGGGACGGATTCCCGAAAGCGCGCGTCAGTACCACATATCAATCTGTTATGCGACCTTCTTTGTGAATTTTCTTCCACAAATCTGGCCGCCGCTGCTTCGTTAACCCTTCGGATTGCTCACGACGCCACGTCGCAACCTTTCCATGATCACCGGAGGTTAGGACTGCGGGTATTTCCCGACCTTCCCAGACCTGCGGCCTTGTGTAATGCGGATATTCAAGAAGACCCGCCTCAAAACTTTCATCTTCGCCAGAGGCCGTGGCCCCCATAACGCCCGGCAAAAGCCGGACAACAGCATCAAGCAGGGCCAGCGCCGCTGGTTCGCCCCCTGAAAGAACAAAATCACCGAGGCTCACTTCCTCAAAATCCCGTCCTTCAATCAACCGCTCGTCAATCCCTTCAAAGCGGCCACAGAGCACCACCACGCCAGGGCCTGATGCCAGCTCCCGCACCCGCTCTTGGGTCAAAGGCGCACCCCGTGGGCTCATATAGAGCCTTGGGCGGGCATCTGGTGCTGGACCTGATGAATTCGGCGAATTCAGCGAATCCACTGCATCGGCCAGCACATCCACCTTCAACACCATGCCGGCACCACCGCCTGCGGGCGTATCATCAACCTGAGCATGTTTGCCACGCCCGAAGTCTCGCATATCCACCGTCTCCAGCGACCAGGTGCCTTCTGCCAGCGCTTTGCCCGCCAGCGAAAATCCAAGAGTGCCCGGAAACATATCTGGATAAAGCGTCAACACGCTGGCGTGCCAGCCTGGCCCCTCAGTCATCTCCGTCGCTCACCGAGCTATCTAGAGAGACATCAGAAGCATCTGATTCTGGATCACCCACTTCCGCTGCATCCGTTCTCGCGCGTGCTTTAGGACTGCGACGCCGTTTGCGCTTTTGAGGTTTGTCTTCATTCACCTCAATCGTGCCCAACGGCGGATCAACCACCAAACGCCCACCCGCAATATCAACCACCGGCACATTGCTTTCAGTGAAACCGATCATGACGGTCTCGCCCCCAGCAGGCAGCGAGATTTCAAGCAGCTCCCCCGCACCAAAATCATGCACAGCTTCCACAACACCAAAAGGCTTGCCCTCAACAGTCTCTGCTTTGAGACCAATGAGGTCGGTATAATACCAGCCCTCATCATCCGATTGGCTCTCGCCCAAGGCTTCGCGGAAAATGCTCATCTCGGCACCACGAAGCGCATCTGCCGCATCGCGGTCTTTCACATCACCCAGGGCCACGATGATCTGACCCTTCGAGACACCGGTGACCTTGATCTCGTGAGATATGTCACCGATACGCACAGGACCATAATCACCAATAGCCATCGGATCGTCCGTGAAAGATTTCACACGAACCCGCCCGCTCACCCCGTGGGAGCCAAGAATGACCCCCAGGACAATCGGTGTTTCTGCAACGCTTTCAGGTTCATGTTCCATAGCTCAAGCGACCAATAAGGCCTTAGCCTTCCGCTGCTTCAGCCGCTGGTGCTTCTTCGGCTGGAGCAGGAGCTGGGGCTGCCGCTGCTTCTTTTGCCGCTTCTTCAGCAAGACGCACAGCTTCGAGACGCTCTAGCGCTTTCTGACCAGGCTTCCCCTTGTTGGGGTTGTTGCGTGGTGTGCGTGTTGCAATCCCGGCATCAGCAAGGAAACGCTGAACGCGGTCAGTTGCTTTTGCACCATTAGCAATCCAGTGCTGGATGCGCTCAACGTTCAAGTTTACGCGGTCAGCATGGTCTTTAGGAAGAAGCGGGTTGTGTGTACCAACTTTTTCGATGAAACGGCCGTCACGTGGGCTGCGAACGTCAGCAACAACGATGCGGTAATAAGGACGCTTCTTGGTGCCACCACGGGCAAGTCTGATCTTCAACGCCATTCAGGTATCTCCTTGAGTTAACTTAAATGCAGCTTGGTTTAGCTGCGAATTGCTTTGTGATTACGAATAACTTCCTCAATGAGGAAATTCAGAAACTTTTCGGCGAATGCCGGATCGAGATCTGCGTCAGCGGCCAATTGGCGCAAACGCGTAATTTGTTTTTCTTCCCGAGCGGGATCAGCTGGGGGGAGATCATGAG
>Ga0222662_1001097_pt1 | contig 14865 bp, 23 predicted proteins | sample AntAcemetagen600_FD_179821 | JGI IMG/M metagenome (GOLD analysis project Ga0222662, IMG submission 179821) | Saline water microbial communities from Ace Lake, Antarctica - #600 | ecosystem: Environmental > Aquatic > Non-marine Saline and Alkaline > Saline | place: Antarctica: Ace Lake...
GACCTACGAAATCAAGCAGCAGTCAACGCCTTCTTCCTCGAACACAAATTCACCCACGTAATCCACCTAGCAGCAAGTGTTGGGGGAATCGGGGCCAACAAACAAAACCCAGGCAAATACTGTTACGAAAACCTCATCATGGGCTGCAACGTAATCGAAGCAGCCCGACTCGCAGGCATACGCAAGCTAATCTGTGTTGGAACAGTTTGTTTTCCAAAAGGAACGATGATCAACACAAATAGTGGTTGGAAATGTATATCTAATATTAATGAATTTGATGATGTTGTTACTCACACTGGTAAATTAAAACCAGTAACACAAACAATGTGTCGAGATTATGACGGCCCAATACAACACATTAAAATCAATGGAATACTCGATATTAAATCGACACCAAAGCATCCTTTCTTAACAGAGAGGGGTTGGATCGAAGCTGTAGAATTACGCCAAGATGATAGAATTTTGGTGCCGATAACTCATAATTATAAAGACCAAAGACTCCAGGTTTTACAAGGCCGAGACTTGTTAAGATGGGTATATCACCACGAACCGATAAACAAAGTGGAATTCGCACAAAAAGGTGGGACAAATAATCAATGGCGTGATTGGAAACGACATACACCAAAATGTGCTAGAATCACATCACCATTTATCACCACAAACGATATAGCATGGTTATTCGGAACATATGCTGCCGAAGGATTTAGATGCAAAAATGATACTGGTAAAAGAGGTTCAAAACATTATTTATATTGGGCGACAAACCATGAAGAACGAAGATTTAGATTAGAAATAAATTCAGAATATTACAAATTGTTTGGAAAAACAATGTCAGAAGTCGTGAGAGAGACCGCTACTAATCTGGAAGTAGGAGACAAATATACAATCGATTTGTTTGATGATTTTTACTATGATGGTGGAACAACGGCGGAATTTAAAAAAGTCCCTGATTCAATAGCAGATTCATCAGATTCCACAATAAAGCTTTTTATTAAGGGATATTGGAAAGGAGATGGCCATTGGGCAGAAAGAGCTAAAAGGCCCGGACAATACATTGCTACTTGTAATTCTACATCCCTTAGAATGATTTTAGATATTCAAAAACTTTTGCTAAAGTTAGGCATATTTAGTACAGTCCATCCTCGGAAAAAACAAGGGAAAATAATTATTCAAGGTAGAGAAGTGGAAACAAAAGACTCTTGGTCTATTAGAATAACTGGTAAGTGGGCTATAATATTTATTGAAACTGTCTTAAACGAAAAACTCGACAGAAAAAATTGGATTAACAGAAAAAATGATGCTATAATCAATTATAACCATGCGTCATTAGGAATGTCTAAAAACACTCAAGAAGATTTCGTAGGTGTGGTTTATAATATATCTATCAGAGACGACGAATCTTATATTGTACAAAATGTGGCTGTACATAATTGCAGTTATCCCAAGCATTGCGAAATACCCTTCGTCGAAGAAGACCTCTGGAAAGGCTACCCAGAGGAAACAAACGCCCCATACGGTATCGCTAAAAAAGCCATACTAGAAATGCTCAAGGGCTACCATACTCAGTACGGCATGGACTACACCTATCTAATACCCGTCAACATGTACGGCGAATTCGACAACTTCGACCCAAAAAGCAGCCACGTCATACCCGCACTAGTAGACAAGATTATCGCGGCGAAACGCAAAGGTTCAAACACAATCGAAGTATGGGGCACCGGGAAAGCCACCCGTGAATTCGTCCACGCCTCCGACGTAGCAAACGCTATCGTAAAAGCTTTATACATCGAAACAGACGTGGAGCCACTAAACGTGGGCTCCGGAGAAGAGATCTCAATTGCAGATCTCGTCGACAAAATCGCCATAGCAGCAGAATGGTCTGGCAAAATGGAATGGTTATCCGATAAACCAGATGGTCAACCACGACGACTCATAAGCTCAGAAAAAGCTTACCGAATCCTGGATTATCAGCCAGAAATAACCCTAGATGAAGGGCTCAAAAGATTAGTAGCCTGGAGAGAAGCTACTTGCTTACCAGAGAATAGCCCCGTTCAGTAAACCAATCGCCGAACGAATCTTCGATTCTTTTGATCAGTTTATCACAGACAACGCCCTTGAAGGCCATGTGCTTACCATTAGTAACATGGCCTTCATGATATAACTCTTCTTTGTTATAAGGCTTGCCATCACTGGCAGGCTTCTTATCAGCACTAAGCTCTGCCATGACTTTATCAATGTCAACAGTTACTCCAAGCTGTGCTGCGATATCCTCTACGATCTTTCGAGGATTTAGCAAGAAATCCTCATATCTCATAATATAATGAGCAGCTTTATCGAAGAATTGAGACTCAGTCGCGAGGCCACGAGCAACGTCCATCGTTGGCTCCATACCCCACATTCTCTTTCTGCTGGCCAATACGTCGCGAATATCGCGATAAGAATAGAAAATGTAAGTCGCTTCGGACAATAACCGATGATCTATACCATGGGCTTTGATGAGATTTACTTTCCGACGTTCTTTGATGTCGTCATGCCAACCACATAGGAAATCTTCTGGCTCAGTAAATTGAGACAGAATGTGACGAAGAGCGTTATAAAGCCAGGTGCTTCCCGACCGAGGCATTCCATTAGTCAGTACGACTTGCATTATCGATAAAACCAGATGTCGAATTGCTTGATATAGGATTTGTAACCGTTCTTGGTAAACAGTTCGGTAAGTTCATCAGAACGTTTTGTGTTGCCACGAGTGTGATCATTATGCTCGATCGTCCACCTTTCGACGTCCCATTTATGAAATGGAAAGACATTGAGGATTTCCATCTCATTGCCTTCAGTGTCGACCGAAATGTAGTCGATTTTCTGAGGACAATTGTGTTTGGTCAACAAATCATCAAGAGTGATCGTCTCGACTTCGATAATTGGACCTGGGAAATTGGTGGCATCTGCATGACTCAGATGCTCGACCATCCCACCATAAAGATCACTGCATTGAAATTGGACTTTTTCGCCCGACTTTCCATGAACAGCAAGATTCGATACATCACATTGACGACACTTGCTCAACTTATCGAACAGTTCCGGCTGAGGCTCTACACAAAGGCCCTTCCAACCGTTTTCTTCGAGCCTGACGGTGTTCGAAAACGTAAGGCCGTCGTGAGCCCCGACTTCGACGAAGAAGCCTTTCTTGATGCTCTTGAATACCCAGTCGTCTTGACCAAGCTGGCTGTATTTTGGCATATTATAACTCAAGTGGTGGCGAAGCTTTGATTTTACGCGATGGAGCAACATCCGGACGAATATGATGACCGATGACAAGGCTCGTGGTGTTCGAATCAGCATGGACAACGGTATTATACTCAGCCGGAAGCATATGAAGTGTCGGACGGTCACGCGGGCCTGAATTGCGATAGAGATTCAACAACGTAATCTCATCTGGTTCATTTGCTTTCGTAGCTTTAAGCCATCGTTCTACAAAACGAATAGCTTTGGGTCTGAAATACAAAGTACCACTCAGCCAATGCCCGCCTTTGGAAGCATGGATCGCCATTTCAGCAGTGCCCATGTTTTCGAAAATCTCTGGGTGCTGGTAAATCTCTGCGTCCGCGTCGACCCAAAGAATCGGTGCTTGATACAAACGAAGAGCATGCAAGATTACGGTCGGCTTGAGAGAACACCCCGCAGTCCAATCAGTGACTGGGTTGAGTGGATAAACCGCATGTGGTAGATCGAACTTGATGCACGATTTGGTGAAACGGGCTGTGGCTCGTTTATAATAATCACCCAAATGACTATGGACCGTATAAGCAGTAACGATCGTAGGGAAATGTGGGCGATGTAGGATGTCTTTCAGCATAATCTCTCTTCAATAGGAAGTTTGGACCTTGTGTGCCATGTATTGGCGTCCTGTGAACCCACCTTGATATAATGAGCATCATGCTCATCGATCTCTCGTTTCTTCAAAGCCCAATTCTTGTGTTCGAAGACGGGAGAATTATCCCATTTGTCGATCAACAAATTAAGTTCACGCAGATTATGCATCAATTCAGTATCTGAATATTGATGAATGTAGCTTGTGTGATAGATGATTCGATTAAGACGTTTCAAGCAACTCATCGTCATGATGGGAATTGTCATCGAATCTTGCTTGATATACCCATCATGCACATGAACAGCGGCCACTTTACCGGCCAAGACTTTTTTGACCCATCGGTCCCAATGCAAAGGAGCATAGAAATCGTCGGAAGCGAGGATGATAATATCATCATCTTCTGCTTCGACCGCATCTGTCAACATCTTGCAGGCATGGGTTACGCCTTTAACGTTCCCCGACACAAGAACTTCAGCACCAGGAATATGGATTGCATCCTTCTGTTCTTGTGTGTTAACAGCCACCAGCAATCTGAAATTCTTATCATCGGCATTGGCTAGCCAATGATGATAAGTTGCAGACATCATGGTTGGGCGAATGGTTGGCCAAAGCAAATGAATCATAATATACCACGCAACAGAATTAGTCTATCAACAATATTTACCAACCAAAGACTACATTCTAAATTCGCCGAAACCCTACTCAGGCTCTGCAGTGCCCGGAACGATCATGGTTTTAGTAGCTGGGAACCGGCCATGCCAGCAAGCAAGAACCTCACGCATCCGAGCAGCATACGTATAATGAGCCCCAAGACCGGTACGAAGCTCACATTGGTAGAGGAATTTGTCGGCGGTTGTAATGTGCTCGTAAGCACATTGAGCACCAAGTGGGAGATAATACACATAAGACGGATCGCCCTTCTGGGCCATCTTTAAAGCACGTGCCACCAACCTCTCGCCACACTCTCGAAGACCGTCGAGGTCTTTCGCCGCATCGGGGTTGCTCAGACTCAGCTTACTGACCTGATCATCCGCGAAGTAACAACCAACCGGGGTCAAATCGAAAGTCTTTGTACCGGTTCTATGACGATTCAAATCACGGAGTTCTGCAATAGTCAAGGCTGCCCATCCAAATCGAACAGCAGTTCGACGAATTGTAGGACCAAAATAATCATACCTACCATTATGATCTTCGAGATCACCGACTATAGCCGCTTGTAGATCATTTTCTTTCATTTTGGGCGGAGTAATCTCGCAATAAGCACCAGCACTATGCAGCTTTGAAACAGAAAGCGGGGTCTGCTCATACGCAGTCTTACGAACTGTCTCAAGCTCTTTCGTAAGTCCGGAACTGAATGATTCATCGGGGCGAGCGTGACGAGTCAATCGAGGGGTAGCAAGACCGAGATTCTCAGTCATCAACTCAGCAAGTTCGACGGATTCAGCGTTGTAATCGGACCAAAGCATCTTGATCAGATCTACCCAGCCACGAGCACTCATTTCGAGCATGACGTTAGTCTGGCAACTCATTGGTAGGAAATATCGAGCCCTATCAAAGGCGAAATTCCGCCGCATTCGAGGAAGAGCTTTATCTCCCTTTTCCATTCCATCTGGGAGATTCATGATGCTTGGGTCAACTTCCGCAGCTTCCGACCAGATCTCATATGCTGTTTCATACGCTGCAAAGGCTTCTGCCATCAAATCATTGTAATCGGCATCAGCTTTTGGCGGTTTAACGATATTCTCTAGTTTGAGCTTCACGTACCGAGTCGAAGATTCCTGACCACCAGCTGTCGGACTCCATTGCCACAGACGCAAAGCCATCCAAAGTGATACATCATCAATGAACATGGCAACCGGAGCCATGTCGGTGATGGACCGGTGTCCATAATCGACCATCTTAAAAATCGAATCAACAGCTTTGTCAGGGTCCATACCCTCGACTTTGGACAGAATGGCTTCTAGACCCTCATTATTGCGAGAGTACCGAGCCCCGGTAGCTGCGAGCATTTCTGGTGTTAGCTTAACTGTTTGTTGGGCTGTAGAATCAATGCCTACACAAGTGACTTTCATTTAATCTTGGCTTTGTACAGAGGTTAAAATTTCTGAATCGGGTTCTTGAATCAATTTAACACTTCCGAGATTCAACCAACGTTGTGTAGGGAGGATCAGCACCGAAAGAATTACTGGAGCACGGGCTTTTGTGACAATTTTACCAGCGGAGTGTTTCCGCACGGCTTGCAGAGATTTAGCCACTTCATCTGGATTAAAACCGTAGCTTTCGAGACCTTCTGAACCCGATATCAAACCTGTTATGGTACCATATTGTGGATCAGGACCGTAATACGATTGTGCTACAGAAACACAAAGCATACAAATGTGTTCGTGCTTCCGGCCATCCAAGAAGGGCTCGTTTTCGAATCTTTTGACTATCACCTCGATTTCAGCATCACAGATTTCGCAATACATTCTCTTACTCCAAAAAAGATTTATTACACTTTAACACGGGAAGTCATCTGATGCGTAATCTTGTATTTCTTGTTGCGATTCTAATTAGTGCAACATCACACGCCACATCTGGTAGACGATTCGGCCCAGAAGTCTACACCGTAGACGCTCTTGAGATAAATTGGAGATATACTTGGCACGAAGCTTGGGGACCAAATCTCAACAGAATCAAGGTAGCAAAGATCAGCTTCTGTCAATTAATCTATTGGGACGCAGTTTCACACGACCCTTACGAAAAAGCACCACGGAAAGGCTGGGCAAGTTGTGGATGGACGATGTATGAGGTCAAAACGGAGACCAAAAACGGCAAGACAGAAAAAATCAGAGAGCTAAAAGACCATCAAACCAAAGTCAGCTTCCCAAGACGCAATTGGAATGACGGCTATTGGTACGTCACTGTCCGAGACGGGACGCACACAATTAAGGTCAGAACTAAAATTTTAATCGGTGGGATCGATGGGACAGACACTCTAATCGATCCGGATTCAGCCGATAGAAATCTACGGCACGAAAAACGCACCAGTCCGATAAGCCTCCACAGAGAAATTATGAAAGCTCGTCAGGATGTATTGCGGGCACGGCGTGAACGCCATCAGAAGGAGGAAGCTCTGACACCAAATGATCAGGAGTCTGTTCGTCGGCAGGATGATCTTGATTCACTGGAGCCGGTTGATCAGTAGCCGGTTGATCAACGTCCACCTGTTGGAACTCGAACTTGTCGCGATCCGTCAAGTATAATTGGCGGAAGTCTTCCTCTTTGATCATTTCCATCGCCTGGCGCACTTCTTGACTGTGACGACCCCAACGACGGGCAATACTATCAAACCAACCAAATTCCCGATCGTGGGGACGCATCTTGAACTCAACACGACCTAGATCATCAAGCTTGACCTGACCATCCTTATTCCGTTTGATCTCCAAATGATATAATTCGTGGTCGATCAGAGCCCGTTGGCCATCCTCGGACAAATGTCCAACAAGAGTGCCATCAAAAGTGATTTCAGCGTCACCACGACCCATGGTTCGGTCTTTGAGAGGGACAGCTCGTACCACGGCGTAAGCTGGTAAACCGTGGTGCATGACAGCTGGTCCTCCAGCAGTGTCATAAGCATCAATCAAATCAATGATAGCACTGTGATCACTCAAATGAGGATGAAATTGGGCCGCAACTTCTTCCATCAATCCCCTGGTGAGGGTGCTCGATTTTCGGTATGTCTTTGGCATCTATTCACCTATCGTAGGGTTCGGTAACAGTCGAATAACACGTTATTCGGTTATATAATCGGGACAAAAACACAATGGAGAGTGTGTTTTCAAACCGGACAAAACATGTGACGAAGGAATCAATTGTGAAAAACTTTGAAAAGCAATTAATCGACGCCGAAGAACAAATAGATGATTCGTGCGTCGAGTTCATAATTATCAAAGACAAATTGGACAAGGGAAAGGTCCATTTCGTCGGCAAGAATATCTATGTCGATAAGACACACGTGATCAGTGTAATGGAACGACACACAACTAAAGAACAACAAGCAGTCACCTTGGCGTCTTTCGCAAAGATGTACGAGGTACCAATCAAAGAATTATTTCAGTTGAAGCATTACTATAGAGTCAGAGTATGGAAACTGACTCTAAGATTTTGGTTCATGAATATCGTTTTTGTTACAATCGGCATCGCATTGGGTTTACTTTGGTTCTATGAAATTATACAAATCAACACCAGTCTTTGATCGCTATACTGGCAAAAGAGAAGCGTGCGAGCAAATCCAAGATGGCATTATTTGTGATGTATGCGGCGTCGAACTCAACTACGAGTTCGACGACGAAAACTCTCCCCATGTCTCTTTCGAAATCCACGATCTAACAGGCTGTGAACCATATTATCACGAAGATCGTCTAAAGTTCACAGCAAAAGAAGCTTTTGAACTATTCGAAATCGATTGGGATGACGATATTGAAATGGACAATTATGTGACCTTCAATGATAACCCATTCGTTTATTGTCGATCGCGACCATGTCTTGAAGATGTCCTTAAGGACACTTTATTCGCTCAAGCACCATTCGAGGACGAAGTCTGGCTTCAAAACGCAATGATGGAAGCCAGATTAAAAATGATTGAACGTGTTTTAAGGCAGAAACTTTTTACTCCCGAGCGTTTGGGAATCAGTTTCGAAGATTAGGGCCTACAGTCGGGTGACTTAACCGGTCTTCAAAACCGGAAATGGTGGATTCGAGTTCCACTAGGCCCTCTCGTCCCTGTAGCTCAATTGGTAGAGCGGTGGATTTCAAATCTACTGGTTGTCGGTTCAATTCCGACCAGGGACACTACACAAAGGAATATGATGGGAAATTCATTAAATGCCATCTCAGCCGATGAAGACAAATACATCCACCGATGTAAGATACTCAATGTCAAACCCCAAGAAGACAAAGACCCATACTCTCTTCATGCAGAATGGGTAGACGAAACATTCTGGGCGAAAACCCAAGATTCTTGGGAAGAATATCAAAAATCTGGACAGATAAAGAAGCTGGATCGAGCTATTAAAGTAAAACAAGCGATCGTTGACCAACAACAAACAGAACTTAATGTACTGATTGAGTATCGCAAGACAATGTGATCCCAATAGCCGCAAAATTATCTTAACTAATTTGCGGGGAATCCAAATGTCATACGTTCTAGAACTATCCGGCGTCGTTTCTTATGACGACAATACCGAAAAATCGTTTCTTGCAGTAGACGACATCAAAGATGATATCGTCCTTCAAGACCAACAGGCTTTCCTTGACGTAAGCCAACGATTCCGAACCCTCATCGCGGCCAATGGCGGCGACCTACACACCCCACAAAATCTACCACGATCTGGTAAAACCATACGGGAAACAGTGGTTAGTATAAGGTGTCTATACACCATTGGCCAAGATAACTACGAATTCACCATTACCAGTAACGATCCAAACGGATTCATCACTACTGGTAACGGCAATTGGATGCAATTTTGGAATCTCTACGGAGAGCAAGCCAATCAACTATTCTTCGCAGCATGGGGTGGTGCTTCCGCCTACAATGTTGACTTTGCCGACAGAACATACTTTACGTTCACGAACAACTCAATGGAAGACGGACCATTAATTGTCGGTGCTTACCTCGACAACATCGGTCCAACACTTTACCAAGAATTCCTCATCGATCCGAACAAACAAGCAGCCTTCTTGTTTGATTTTGCGTCTCAAAGTAATTTTTGGGTTCACGCTCGACGAGCTGGAGACCCGGCCCCATGGCCCGCAGCATTAAACACGCAAATCAGCATAATTGGCATTGCTGGTGCAGAACTCGACGTTACCGGCAGCTACCAAGCATTCAACTTCGGATTGAATAGTATCGTTGCTAGTTAACATCATACTATCTTTCGCCCAAAATCAAGTCGCAATCTTTGTCTAATCCGACAGCAAAGTTAAATCGACTAATTGCGGGGGATCACAATGTCATACGTTCTTGAATTCAGTGGTGTCGTCTCTTACACCGACAACACCGAAAAATCTTTTCTAGCAGTCGATGATATCAAGGACGACATAGTCCTTCAAGACCAGCAAGCATTTGCCGATGTGGGTAGAGTGTTCAGAATCCTGGCAATTGAAGCGGGCGGAGAGCTTGCACTCCCTCGCACCATCCCACAATCTGGAAAGACGGTCAAGAATACCAACGCCAAAATCAACTGTTGGTATACTATTGGAGAAGAAAGCTTCGAATTCTCCATAATAGAGTCGGACACTACTGGCCTGACTACCATTGGTGACGGAAACATCGCACAATTCATGAGTAATTATGGAAATGGGGCGAACAGCTTCGTCAACAGAATCTACAAAGGTGCCACATTATATGGCACAAAATTCACAAATCCAGCTCTTGTGTTCATCAGAAATGACGTTTTTGCTCCCGCCCAACATATAGTTGGATTTTATTCCCAAGTCAACCCGACTTTGGAATTCATGTTGGAAAAGATTATCGACCCAAGCAACGAAGCCGCGATAATTATTAACAGAGATGGGCTAGTAGCTCCTTTTGTTCATGCGAGAATTGTTGGAAACCCACCCCCACAGCCAATCGACATCAACACCCAAGTCAATTTCACTAGTATAGCACAAGTGGATTTGACGATCAATTCGGTCCAGAATTTTAGTCTGACCAACGGGGTGCTTGCATAATACTCGCCGTTTTATCAAAAGTAGATACGACGTCCAATTTCATCTCTAACGGAAAAACATCATGTTGTGAGCATATTGCTACGTAATAGTCACCTCGGATCTAACTGATCCACAAAAGGCAGTGCAAGGAATGCACGCGGCCATTGAATCGGCCAGATCAGGATTGATCACAGGACCACACCCTAATTTGGTGTTTTGTATGGTCCCCGACTCTGAATCTCTAAGTCAGCTGTCGAAAAAACTCAAAATCCGTGAAGTCGATCATCGTATATTCGTAGAACCGGATCTCGACGACAAGCCTACTGCTATAGCCACACGAACCGTAAGTGGCAAAGAGCGTAAACTATTCTCAAATTTCCCGTTGGTGAGATAATTATGTCAGCACGAGAACCCAGAGACGTAAAAGAATTTCGAACCGAAGCCGAATTAGAAGAAGCTGCGAGCGGGAATGACGTCCGAAAACTCGATTGGGAAGGAGAAGGATATTATGCCATCTACCAATATGGTCAACGATGTCCACGAGGATGCTGCTATGATAGCGTCTACGAGGCCAGACCAATAGCCGACCATATTTCCGATCTGGAAGCACATATCGAAGATCTTTCTTCCGACCTAAGTCATTACAAAGATCTCAACCACAAATACGACCTACTAGCCAAGTACACAAAGGAATAATCATGTTGTGATTACCGCGAGCCCCGCCCTGGAAACCGATTCTCCGACAATTTTTACGATTAATCAATTTTCAAGGCACAGACATTATGACTACTCAAACAATTGAAACCCACACTTCAAAATGGGGTTTCCACCCCTGCACACGCGAAACTTGCCAAAAACTCAAGGAAGCTCATCTCTTGTTGCTCCGTGCTTTACGAGACATCAAAAGACACCAACGATGGAGCAACAAACTTGAGCCCGAAGGAGAAGAACCAAAGCACCCTTCTTTCCTGGTAAAAGACGGGCGTTTCTATCGCAGTGAAAAAGCAAAAGAAGCAAAGAACATGACTTATGGTATTACGCTTGGGACAAGCTATTGGCCCGTAGGATTTAGATGTGAAATCCACTACTACGAACACATTCTATCCCAATACCGAAATGCCAGGAGGCCACAGGCCACAGAAGAAGAGGTAGAGCCTCTTAATTTACCAGATGACTTATGGCTTATCATCGAAAAGCTCAAAGGCTTTTATAAAATCAGCCCTGCATCCTAGTAATGTTGTTCTGCGGAGTATTAAGTTCTTCGGGAGTGGGCTGATAACGATGTTGCATAAGGTATGCATCCTCATGATTGTTATCATAAAAGTCCCGAAGAACAGAAATGGCTTTGAATCCTAAGTTCTTGAAAAAGAGCTGAGCATTCAAATTAGTCTCACGAATTTCAAGTGCAATTCTGTTTCGACGTTCGTGAGACAATTTGCCAAGCAATTTGCCAAGCAATTGGGACCCAATTGTCTTTCGTTGTTCAGATGGTGTGACAGCGAAGTTCAAAATGTGCAATCGATCCTTGTGTAGTTCATAGATCATATATCCCACAATTTCATCATCAAGCTTTGCGACAATTCCGATACAATTTCGTTGACGCAAGCATCTAATGAAGTCATCTTCGATCCAGGCATGTTGAAAACATTTTGATTCAATATCCAAGACTTCGGGCATATCTCTGCGGATCATCCAACGGATGTGGACGTTCGGAGTTTTACAATCCTTTGCCATCTTATTATCGCCAATAAATGGGAGCAACTTGAGTACGTCGTATCTACTCAATAAGTTCATAGCGTAATTTCCATTTTAAGGTTTTTTGCAGGAGTGATTCTTACAATAACAATCGGGTGGGCACGGGCAATTTAGAGGGGATTCATTGGCATGATCACAATAAATCGGGCTCTGAAACTCTCGAAGTTTCGGTTTCTCAGGAGAATCCAAGTTAGCTATAGGTGACTCCGACAATCCGACACGATTTACGTGTTCATCGATTTGTTGCCGAGCTTCTCTAACGGCAGTCTCAAACACTTCCTCTGTCACAGTGGCGATGAAGTCCAAATTGGATCGATCTTGATCAGCATGATCCAATAAATTGATCATTTCTGTCATTTCGGACTTGGTCGGTCTCTTACCGTCTTTCATTTTCTGTTTGAGTAATTCCTTAACCTGCCGAATTTCAGTATTCTGCCGTTCTTCAATGTCACTCGCGTACGCGATCAGAGTCTTTTTCTGATCAGGAAGTTCATATCTTGGCATTCCCTCACCATTGTATCGACGGATGGTACAGGGGGTTCCCTCTCCCTTACCAATCGATGTAAGCACTTCAGCGAATTGTAAGAGGGACATATCAACCTTAATCAGAGATTTCCCAAATTCTGGGCAATGACGATCGAAGGGGTCCATGGAATCTCCGCCGTCAGAGACGGCAATTTCAATCCCAATCCAGTGTGAGTGCTTGATTTTGGAACCGTAAAGGTCTGTATCCCCGGAGGTTTTTACCACCCGCATGGTACCCCTATTAGTCGCTTCCATTGTATTCTCTTGCACTAGATAAATGTATTAATAGAACTATCGATTTAACACGCAAATGGATTTTTGCAACAGACTCTCAGAGTCATATTCATCGAACTGGAGAAAAACCATGAAACGATTAATCGCATTGCTGGTCCTACTCACCTGCACCACGCTAAGAGCCGAAGACAAACCAAACGTTATTATCATTCAAGCCGCCGATATGGGTCTGAATGACATGAGTTACCATGCACAAGAGTACCCTCAAACACGGGCTCTTGATTCTTTTATCGCAAACGGCGTCATCTTCAGCAGAGCCTATTCCGTCGCCCCCGATAACGTACCAGGACGATTCGGGGTTTTAACTGGCTTGTACCCACAAAAATTCGGCATTGAAGCGAACCCACGAGACGAACACGCCAAAGAAGAAGTCAAATTCTGGCCGAAAGACGCGAAACACATTGGTTACTACGCCGGAAAAGCAGGATACGAATCAGCTTACTTCGGAGACTGGGAATTCGGATATGATCCTGGTGAATTACCATGGGAGACTGGATTTGGAGAATATGCTGGATGTGTCCGACGACACTCAAGTTATTATGTCCAACCTGCCATGTCAAGCAAGGGAAAAGTCGATAAGTTCATGCTGCAACCAGCAGGAACAGAGCTATGGAAGAGTGTCGAAAATGGAATCTAGACAATCGTGAAGTGGAAAATGTTTCAAGAGGGGGAGAAATTTGCGATCGACCAGAAGTACAAGGACTTCGATTCAAGACGATAAATTGTTCTTGTACTTATCAACTTGGGTAATCTCTTCCGCGAAGATATTATGACAAGTGCCGCTATGGGAAATCGATTTATTGATTTTCTCCAGCGGCACTCGCCCTGTTAAAATCATAAGACAATCCATAAGACAATCTCCTTCGCCAATCTTTTTGAAAGCATCGGTAAGCTTAGCATATTCCTGCTGTACTAATTCCGGTGTTCCGTGCGTCAAAAGAGTGCCGGTATTCTTATCAAACAAGACCGCGATTTCTGGGCCTATACTAGTAGCGTCATCTGGGCCACGATGCCAAATGTAATTTCCGTCTTGTAAATCATAATAAAATTCCATTTATGATGTGCCGCCAGTTAGAATTGTGAGACAAAAGTTCACTTTACCTAATACGCCGCACACTATAGACTAAAGACGGGTCTTCGAGGCTCTCCTTTAGCTTTCCTTGCGTTTCGATGCATCTGATCGATTGTCTACAGGTCTCGCCGCCCGAAGCACTTTTCGGGGCTCTTCTCTGGATCGAAAACCATATGGACAGTGGCGACAACTGTTCTCACAACAATAGCCTCTACCACTGAGAAAATGGGCGGTCAGAACCATCTTACCATCCTCGTAATAAAAATCCTTTTGTGGATCTAACTTCATTGCAGGAGTGACCTATGAATTGCCAATATTACTGTCGCATAAGAGGTTTGGACGACGATGAATGGGCAGGATACCAAGCAAAAGATCACATCGAAGCCGCATCGGAGTACGCCAAAGACGTATCAAGGCAAGTCACAGAACATGATCCAAACAGTTATGTGAAAGACATAACCGTAGAAGTATACAGTGTCAAGTCAGAAGAATTTTGGAGAATCGATATTGACATGATTCACATAAGAAGAATATGATCAAGCAGGCTGCTTAAGACACCATTTCGATTTTTCGTCGATCATAATACCGCAGAGGTGGTCGTATTCGTGCTGGAAAACCACGGCTTCGGTACCACCAATAACCTTCTCTATCTTCTGGC
>Ga0222662_1001098_pt1 | contig 14839 bp, 20 predicted proteins | sample AntAcemetagen600_FD_179821 | JGI IMG/M metagenome (GOLD analysis project Ga0222662, IMG submission 179821) | Saline water microbial communities from Ace Lake, Antarctica - #600 | ecosystem: Environmental > Aquatic > Non-marine Saline and Alkaline > Saline | place: Antarctica: Ace Lake...
GAAAGAACAAAAGTAATAAATTTTATTGAAGAATTTGGAAGCTGGTTGGTTGAGCAAGACAAGAAAGTTTTTGATAATTAATCAGATTATAAATTTCTAGAAAAGTTATAATAAAAAACATCATGCTGTATTTCTTACACGGAGACATTGCAAAAGCTGCAGACAAGGCAAACCAAATGTCTGAAGCTATGCTTAAAAAACAACCTGACGCTTCGCGTTTTAAACTCGATCACGAATCTTTTTCTGCAGGAGAATTGGAGGAATTAATTGGTGGCCAGGGATTATTTTCTAAAAAATACATTGTTGACTTACGAAGGTTGTTCGAAAAAGATGAGTCGAAAGAAATAATTTTAGACAAGCTTGAGGATGTAGCCGCTTCTTCAAATATTTTTGTGTGGGCAGAGGGTGAGGTGGATGAGAAGGAATTAAAGATTATTGAAAAACATGCAGAAAAAGTTCAAGAGTTTAAAGTAAAAACTCTTCCTAAAAAAGAAGACCCGAATTTGTTTGCGTTGGGTGATGCTCTTGGAGCACGTGATAAAAAAACACTATGGCTAAAATATGTTGATGCGTTAACTAAATCTGATATTCAACCAATTCACGGAATTTTATTTTGGCAGGTTAAAAATATGTTACTTGCATCAAAAACATCTTCTGCAGATGAGGCTGGGTTGAGTCCGTTTCCACATAAGAAAGCGAAGCAGTATTCGAATAACTATTCTGAAGAGGAACTGCAAAGCATGGCAGAAGATTTAATTGCGATCGCACATGACACAAGAAGAGGGAAAGGAAATTTTGAGATGATGGTAGAGAAGTGGGTGTTGGGGTTGTAAAAGAAAATACAAAAACATGGAAAATATAATAAAAGAAATTACAGTACACGCCCTTGGAAAAACTCCAGAAGTTCTTGATCAAATAACTGACAAAGGAAAAAGAAATCATGTGTTCAAGATAAGGGTCGATAACGATTTTTATATACTGAGAGTTAATAATGTGATTGATCGTCGTGGTTTATATGAAAAAGAAAAATGGTGTTATGAACAAGTAAAAGATTTAAACATATTTGTTCCTAAGATTTTTGAGACAGGACTTTTTAATGAGTGATCATATTCATTTCAAGAATGTATTGAAGGGGTTCATGGTACTGATGCAGACTTAGGTGATAATAAAATTTGGTTTATATTAGGGCAGTATGCAAAAGTGGTTCATCAAATACCCGCACCAGAAATAGCAATGGATTATAAAGATACATTAGATGAGCTCTTTGAAAATGATTTTTATGTAAACGCAAATATTTTTTCTGTGGAAATTTTCCAAAAAATTAAAAAACGAGTTGAAGAAGTTTTAGAGTGGAAATTTGCTCCAATGCTTTGTCATTACAATCTAAACCCCGGTAACACTGTCGTGGATAAAGAAAATAACATCTGGCTAATAGATTGGGAGACCGCAAATGGAAACATTGTTCCGCAGTTAGAATTAGCGGAAGTGTGTATGTGGAAAGATAGGAAAGAGGGGGTTGCTGCGTTCGTGAGTGGGTATGGTCTATCTCAGGAAGAGTTCGACGCGGTAATGAGGGATGTGCAAACTATTATGTTAATGAAGTGGCTAGGAGCCATTAAGTCTTTTTGTCCTGAAAATCTAAATTGGAAAGATGATGGCAAAACAACTCGAATGGTTGAAAAGGTTTTAGCTGTTTCAGATTTTGATGCTGATGTTTTGTTTGCACAGAATTTGCTGTAATAGTTACTAAGTTTTCTAAAAGAAAAAACCGCATAAACAACTAGCGCTTGCGGTACCTTGTAGGGCTCCTTGGTTGGTTTTTCTGAGCTTGCAGAATTTTAGAAATTTCTCCAGAGGTTCTTTCTCTTCTTACTTTTTCACATTTTTTGCAGCATGGAATTGTTGGTTGATTTTCTTTGAACCCGTGGAGTAGTTCCTGATGTGTTGCAGGTTCACATTGCAAACATCTCGATTTTATTTTCTTCCGCTTTTTCATTTCTATTCGAGCATAACATACAAAAAAGACTGCAGTTGAAGCTGCAGTCTTTTTTTATTTCATTTGCTGCACCAAGCTGAAGCTTTGGCGAAAGTTGGTCCGCTCGGTAGGGCTCGAACCTACGACCGTCTCCTTAAAAGGGAGCTGCTCTACCAGCTGAGCTACGAGCGGTTACTGGTCTACTAAATACTAGTTTAGTAAGCAGTACCATACAATATAATCCAAAATTTTCCAATACCTTATTTTGTGTATTAAAACTTTTGCTTTTCTTTATAAAAACTTTAGGTACAGTATGTAAACATGAATACTGTATCTAAAGACGTGCAAAAAGTTTTAATTCTTGAAAATATCCGAAGCACATTAAATGTTGGTGCAATTTTTCGAACTGCAGATGCTATTGGTATAGATAAAATATATTTGTGTGGAATCACTCCAACACCAATAGATAGGTTTGGAAGAAAGCGAAAAGATGTGGCAAAGAGCGCGCTTGGCGCAGAAGAGTCTGTAGAATGGGAACAAGCACCGAGTGCTTCTGCGTGTGCTGAAGAATTAAAAAAGAGCGGCTTTAGTATTGTTGCATTAGAGCAAACAAAAGATTCTATTGATTATAAAGAATATACTCCTGAAAATAAAACAGCTGTAATTTTAGGTAATGAAGTAGACGGTGTTTCAAAAGATCTTTTGGGAATAACAGACGTTGTTGTAGACATACCAATGAACGGAATTAAAGAGTCTCTTAATGTTTCTGTCTCTGTGGGAATATTGTTATACAGACTGTTCGATAAATAGCTTCACCTCTGGCACTGCGGACAAAAATGAGCACTTCTGCCTCCAACTTTAATTCGTTCTATTACACCATCACACCCTCTTTTTTTACATATTTCTCCTTTGCGTTGATACACATTATGTTTCGTTTGGAACTCTCCAGGCTCTCCTGAAGGAGTTCTGTAATCAGACATCGAGTCTCCCTTAAAATCGATTCCTTTTTTTAGAACATCTAACGTGTTTTTGTGAAGCTTTTGTAATTTTTCTACACTAATTTTACACACTTCTTTTTCAGGATGAATTTCAGAAAGCCATAATGCTTCATCAGAATAAATATTTCCAACACCTGCAATAATTTCTTGATTCATAAGCACCTGTTTAATTTTTCCGTTTTGCTTTAGAAACAATCGTTCTTTAAACAGAGAAAAAGGAAAGGGGTTATTGATGGGATCTGGTCCAAGTTTTTGAAGGTCTTTATGTTCTAAGATTTTATCGGTTTCAAGTAATGTTACTTTTGCAAATTTCCGTAAATCAGAAAAAGCTAAGTGTTTTTTGTTGCCAAAGCTCCAAACCATTCGAATCCAACCATTCCATTTATCGTCTCTGAGTGGACCCTTTTCTTTCGCTACCCAACGATTCCTCACCCCTTCATATGCATATAGACCATACAATAAATGGCCAGTCATTTTCATGTGAATTAGTATGGTTAGATTGTCTTCTAAATGAATAAGAACATTTTTTGCAATTCGTTCTGTTCCAATTATTTCCTTACCAATAATTTTTTTTCTAAATAGTTCAAAGTAGGCAGGATCTTTCACCTGCTCTTTTCCGTAATAGTGTTTTGAGTCGTAATCACTCCATACATCAGTACACTTTAGTCCAACGATGATTTCTCCTAGTTGGGTAACGGTGGTGTGCACTTCTGGTAATTCTGGCATAATGTTCAGTCTAAATTGAAGTGAAAGTAAGGGCAAGGTATTATGCACGGGTGAAGAAAAAACTTATTTTGTTATCGCTACTTATTTTGTGTTCTGTCGGATTTGGTATCTTTCATAAATTTAACAAAGCTAAAGAGTTTAGTTTAAATCAAAATAGTAGAAATGATTTTGAACGGTATATTGATGCTGGCTATTTTTTACAGTCCGCATCGTTAAGTTCTCTTGAAGAAACATATCTCCACCCTGAAAAGAAGTTACGAATTTTATTGGTTCCAGGCCACACCAATGATTCTCCTGGTGCGATATATAAAGATTCTAAAGAAGTTGATTTTACGTTTGAATTAACAGAGCAACTTTACAAAAGTTTTTTGAAAGAAGGGTGGGCTGATGTTGAAATAGCAAGTTTAAGAAATGAAGATGTTAATGGCTTCAGGAGTTTTTTTATTGAAAAAGGAAGTGATATTGAAGCATTCGAAAAATATCAAAAAGGTATTTCTGAAGAGCTGCGAAATAGATTATTGGTAGAAGAAATGGAAGAAGACAATCATGTTACAGCAAAGCGTGATATAGCAGAACTTTTATACGGAATAAATCACTATGCAAATAAAAATGATTTCGATATTGTGCTACACATTCACTTTAATGATTATCCCAGGAGCGATATCAATGAAGCAGGTGTGTTCAGCGGATACGCACTGTACGTTCCCGATAGTATTTTTAGTAACAGTGAAGTGAGTTTAGAAATTGCAAATAGTATTGCTCAAGAATTGGCTGTTAATTATGCAACTTCGTCGCATCCATTAGAAAACAAAGGGGTAATTGAGAGTAAAGAGCTTATTGCAGTTGGTGCGCATAATACAGCGCGAACCCCAGCAATAGTAATTGAATATGCATACATCTATGAACCATTTCTTCATAGTGTTATTTCAAGACAAGAGGTGTTTGAAACAATGGTAGATGCAACCATTGAAGGAATTAGGAAGAGTTTAGAATAAAGAAAAAGCCTGAATATAAATAATTATACCGGCAATGAGATTTTAAAATTACAGGCCCAGCTGTTGAGAACGCTCAATGCTCTAGTTTCAGAAGGAAGTCGTTCTATTGTAATATATCCATGTTCTTCAAGGTCATAGAGCAGCATTTCGAGCCATTCAATGTCTACCCCAAAGCGCAAGCTGAAGCTTTCAGATAAAATAAATTCTTTTGCTGAGAGCTCATTAAGTATATGTTGGGTTATGTGTTTTCGCTTTTTGTGAGAAAAGTAGATTTTAAGAACGAGTTGAAACAGCAAAAGGGTAAACATCCCCACGATTATGTCTGGAAAGATCGTCATATTTTTATCGTAGCGCGACCAAAAACAATGTCAAGTAAACTTTACAAAGAAAAACTCGTGTTAACGAGCAAGTTTAATAAGCAAAACCCGTTCTGGTTTATTGAAAAGAGTAACGACTTCAAATTTTGATACAAATTTGAAGTCGTTAATAATCAAAAAACGTAGAATCCATTTCGGTGTTCTTAGTTTTTTGTATTTACTCAACCAGTCGTCAAATGAGCGGAAGTTAATTTGGTTCTGATAATTATTTTCGATACAGGTAACGAGATTTGATTTAAAAAATCGATACTCCTTTCTTGTGAGGAGAGCAATCAAGACAACCAAAACAAACAGGATAACTAAAAGAGCAATTTCCATATACCGACTCTACAGTTTTTTTACAAATTTTCAAATTCTTCCTTTACCACATCAGCATCACTCCATAGTTCTTTTGCTCCATTTGCTCTCATTATGTATGGGTCTGTTCCTTTTCCTGTAATAAGCACAACCGTTTCTTTTTTGTTTTGCCTTGCAATGTTCATTGCCTGTTTAATTGCCTCACGCCTGCTCATAATTACTTCACAGGGAGTGTTTTTAATTGCAGGTCGCATCGCATCAATAATTACTTGAGGATCTTCATCGTAAGGATCTTCATCGGTAAGAATAATATTGTCACAAAATTTATCTGCAACTCGTGCCATTTCGGGACGTTTCCAAGTATCTCTTCCTCCTCCTGTGTTTCCTAACACACAGACTTTTTGCTTTTCAGGAAATGAAGAATATAGCGCTTCTAACGAGTCTGTTGTGTGTGCATAATCTACGTACACCTCGAATGGTTTTGCAATAATTTGCTCGGCTCTGCCTGGAACTTTTTTGAGCGCTTCAACTCCTTGTTTAATTATCTCTTCAGAAATTCCCAAAGCTCGTGCTGTAGTTACTGCAGCGAGTATGTTTTTTGCATTAAATAGTCCATGCAATTTTGAATAAAATGTTGTCTTACCAATTTGCAAGGTAATGTGTCCTGAATCTGATTCTTCATGCAAGCTTGTAATATCTTTTTTTGAGTAGGTGAGTGTGTGACTTGCTGGCTGTGCAGTAAAAACCTCAACTTCATCATCATCGCCATTTGCAACAAGAAATGTTTCTTTAGAGGTTTTTTTAGGATTAAGTGATTCTGTAATAGAAACTTTTGCTGCTCTGTAATTTTCATACGAACCATGCGACTCAATATGTTCTGGGGAAAGATTGGTAAAAATAAATGCATCTAAATAAATCCATTTGTGTCGAAATTGTTTTGCTCCTTCTGAGGTAATTTCAACTACTGCATATGTACAACCTTTTGTGACAGCTTTTCGTAAAAAATGTTGGATGAAAAACCTTCCTGGCATCGACATTTTATACATATTCCTTTTGTCTTCATCATCAATAACAAAATGAATTCCATTCGCTAATGCAACTTTTTCTCCAGTAGCACGAAGAATGCTTGCTACAATTTCACTCGTTGTTGTTTTTCCTTTGGTTCCTGTTATTCCAATCACAATCAATTCCTTAGAGGGGAAATTGTATTTTAGTGCACCTGCTAATGCTAATAACCAATGATACACCGGCTGTCCAGATGTATATATTTTACGAGGGATAATTTTTTCAGTTGTTCGTAGTAATTTTTCTAACATATAACTAGTACATTGTACTGGTTCTATATTTTTCAAGCACTTGTCGAGTGGTCGAGCTTATTGCTGGATTGGAAAAATCATTACTAAAAGCTAGTGATATTATTTCCTTCCCTTCATGTAATTGTATTTTTTCTAAAGCAACTTCTTTTACGACATACAATGCAATATTTTTTTTACATGGAGCATCTTTATAAATACTTTGAAATTTAATGGTTCTAAAGTGATTGTATGAATATTTTGTAATGTCTAGTTCAAGCTCTTCAATAAGTTCTCGTTTGATGCATTCCTCGAATGGTTCACCTTCTTTTGCTGAGCCCCCAAACAAACCAATTTTTCCTGGCTCATCTATCGTAGGAATGTTTTCTCGGAGTTGTAATAAAAATGTATTATCTGTTGTAAGTATGATTGCGAGTGATCCTGTAATTGTTTGCATGGTTGAGTATTATTTTCCTAATTTTTTCAGTGCTAGCTTGATCATCTCTTCAGTTGTTAATGAAGAATCAAGCGTTTGAATAACCTTCCGCGCTTCAGACGCCGAGTATCCAAGCGAAGTAAGAGCCTCAAGGGCTTCACTTGTTCCTCCAGAAATATACGCTTCGTTGTTAACAACAAGTGCAAGTTTATCTTTAAGTGTCATTACAATTTTTTCTGCACTTTTCTTTCCAATTCCAGAAACTGCAGTTAAATGAGAGGGGTCACCTATTGCGATTCCTTCTTGTAGTGTTTGTAGCGGGGCAGTATTCAAAACACCAAGTGCAGATTTAGGGCCAATTCCAGACACAGAAAGTAATAACTCAAAAAAGTTTTTTTCTTCGATTGTTAAAAAGCCGTATAAATCATTGGCTGTTTCTCGAATCGTTTGAAATATGTATAGTGAAATTTCTTGATGAACAGGAAGTTGTTTCAGTGTTGCTTCGGTGGCGTATACTAAATAGCCAACACCGTTAATGTCGAGTATAAGTGCGTTTAAATGAATTTCATCTACTGTCCCTTTGAGTTTTGCAATCATTGCTTTATGATACTTACATATTGATGAAAAAACTACTTGCATTTTCTTTATATTTCGTCTACAGTAGTGCCCACTATGGCAATCACACAAAATGCTAAAAAAGCAATCCGAAATAGCGAGAAAAAACGCGTATTTAACATTCGTCGAGTTCGTCGAGTTAAAACTGCAATAAGAGATATTGAAAAAGCTCTTGAAGGTGGTGATGTTTCTGCTGCAGAAGCAAAACTTCCAGAAGCATACAAATCTATCGATAAAGCTCTAAAAATGGGGACTTTAAAGTCGAATACAGCATCACGAAGAAAAGCTGGACTGGTTCGAATGATTCAGCGAGCAAAAACAGAAGCGTAATTTTAGATTCGCTTTTATAAAAAACACCCATCTGCAGATGGGTGTTTTTATTTATTTTCTTATTAATGCGCATCTAATGTTTTGTTGATGTTAGGAGCTAGTATCATTACCATTATCTGCTATAAATAACACTAATGAAATTACAATATTACACAACAGTGCAAACGGCTTGGGATGCATTGTTTGCTGATTGCACTATTGCTAAACAATCGATTCGTTTTGAACAATTTATCCTTCGCGACTTTAATCCTGGAAGTATAGGGGAGCGATTTGTGAATCTGTTTATTGCAAAAGCAAAGTCTGGTGTACGAGTTCGATTACTGTTAGATGTTGTTGGAAGTTATCACTTGGTTCGTTCACCTTCGCTTAAAAAAATGAGAGATGCAGGAATTAAAATTAGGTTTATTTCTTTTCAGTTTTTAAAATTGCGCGACATACTCGACTGGACCCCGCGAAGAAATCATCGAAAACTCGCAATCATTGATGGAGATGTAACATACATAGGGGGGGTGGTTTTTTCTGATTATGCAAAAGAATGGAACGACTTTCATGTTCGAGTTGTTGGTGCGGGAAGGATGTTTGCTAAAGCATTTGAGCTTGTGTGGGGTGAGCAAAAAACTAAATCTACATTTCAATTACAGAGCGGGTTGCATCAAATACCTTTTTCACTTATTGGAAATGAGCACGATAACAACCTTCTATATAAAGAGTTATGCTCAAGAATAAAAGGGGCGCGTGAACATATTACTATTGTGACACCTTATTTTTCACCTGGAAGTCGACTGCGACACTTATTGGTTAAAGCAAGTAAAAGGGGTGTGTCTATTAATGTTGTTATTCCTGCACGAACCGATCATATTGTTGCGCAACTGGCGCATATTTCCTATATACACTTTGCGAAAAAAGAAAATATTTCTATTGTTGCAAGCAAAAAAATGAATCATGCAAAAATTATATATATTGATAAATGGATTACCTTTGGGAGTAGTAACTTCGACAGATTAAGTCTTTTTTACAACAAAGAACTAAATATCCAAACAGAAGATCCTCAAATTATTTCTGACATAGAAGATGTTGCCATTGTTCCGTTCTTTAAAAACACAAAAGACTTTGCTGATGTAACAAAGTCTCAGTATCAAAATCGAGTAACTCGTTTTTGTCTTAGTATTATTGGATATTTGCTCCGGCCGTTTATTTAGTCTCTTCTTCTAAATCTTCTTTAAGAGTCTCATTAACCTCTTCTGTTGCGATTACTTTTGCTTCAACAATAGCAACATCTGTTAGTTCAATTTTAACTCCTCCAAGTTTTTTAGCTACAACATTATAAATAAACGCTAAGCAAAGCGCCGAAATTGCCCCCATTGCTGCATATACTCCTGTTGCTGCAATCATTGCAACTAAGCCAAATAAAATAGCCCTACCAACTTCTCCTGCGATAATTCCAGGAACAATTATGGTAATTGCAAAAAACAATCCCGCAACAATACCTAAAAAACCGTATATTACGGTGAATAAAATAACTATCGATTTATAATCAATTTTTTTAATTTCTTTCATATGTCTACAAGTGTACCATCGCTTTTTAATTGGCTCACTAATCTTTTTCTACATGGTAACTTTTAAAGTCTTTGTTTAGTTGGTACACCTTAAATGCTTTAAGAATTCTAATAAAAGGAAGTACTGCCAAGTTCCCAATAAAGTGCGGTGCCAATAAAGAAACAATTACGAGAGCGTTAACACTAGAGTAGTGAAAAGAATTTTTTATTAGGCATGTATACGAATACTGATTGTAACGTAAACTCAATAAGAAAAAGCATTCCAAAAATAAGTCCGATGTCTTGCATTGCTGTCTTAAACCCTTCAGTAAGATGTACTAAATCAAGGTGTTTGTACACATCAAATAAAAGAAAGAATACTAAATATAAGATTTAAAATTAATAACCATTTACTTAATGGTTTTCACTGATTTCAAGTTCAAAAGAACGATTGATGGTTTGTAGTACGGTAAGTTTTTCTTTTGGAAATGGTATGGGTGTAGTATAACAAAGTCATGAAAACAAGCCTTAAAACATACTCAGTTCAAGAATTCAAAAAATATAAGAGTGAACATGATATTGAATATTGTGTTTATAAAACTTTGTATGGAATTACTCTCGTTGCTGTTATTGATAATTACGTTTGTTCGGTATTTTTTGGTTCAAATCAGAAAGAAGTTTTATATGAAATGAAGACTATTTGGAACAAACACAGATTTACAAAAAAATCATCGCAACTTCATGAGGATATTTTTTCGATAATTACAGCTACAAATAATAATTCCAATAAAATTATTCCACTATTGTTGTGCGGAACACCATTTCAATTAAAAGTTTGGGAAGCGCTACTTACAATTCCTAAAGGAAAAACAACAACGTATGCCGAAATTGCTAAAAAAATAAAAGCACCAAAAGCGGTTCGGGCTGTAGGTACAGCTATTGGAAAAAATAAAATTGGCTTTTTAGTTCCGTGCCACAGAGTTTTAAGGGGTGATGGTTCTGTTGGAGGGTACCGATGGGGAACAAAAATAAAGAACAATATGTTGCAGACAGAAATAGGGTGTAGTTATTGACAAATCAACTATATTATGCTAAATTCTTTCTGAATAAAAAGGCTTTAGTGTAATCTATTGCACAAGCTCCTTTACAATCGCGAACTCGCTTTATTGCTATTACGTATTTACGTTTTGGCAGTAAACAAAATCAACCACATATACCCACAAAGAAGTTATGATAGATTCAAAAATGACACAATCACAAAAAACTATTTTCCGACTCCAAAACTTAGGTTTTGTGTTTCAAGACTATGCACTTATCCCAGAACTAACTGCAGAAGAAAATGTAGCACTTCCACTTATAATGCAAAAAATACCTAAAATTGAGGCATATGCAAAAGCTCATGAAGTGTTGGCATCTGTTGGTTTAGAGGGGCGCCACACAAACTTACCTTCACAACTTTCTGGTGGAGAGCAACAGCGGGTTTCTATTGCACGTTCAATCGTGCATTCTCCCGCAATTATTTTTGCTGATGAACCAACAGCAAACCTCGACAAAGAGTCTGCAGACAATGTTATTCAAATTCTAAAAGATATTAGTAAGAAAAGTAATCAAACTATTGTAATGGTGACACATGAAGAAGAATACGGAAAAGTTGCTGATAGGATTATTTTTTTGGGGGATGGAAGAGTAGAGAAGTAGATGTATATAAAGCGAAAATTATTTCTCACTTTGTTTTTTGAACTTCTGCTTGCATTTGAAGTGAAGTAATTTCCGTATTGAAGTTTTCCTTTTGCAAAAAAAATACGTTGTCATAAGTTTTATTTTCTCTCTAAACTTATGACAAAACGGCTCACTTTAAAAGAAAAGAAGTATTAGAATCCCATATTCTCCATAATCTTCTGAACAGCTGGTTCATCCATCTCTTCTTCATCAAGATAATCAAGCAAGTAATCACGAATTTCTTCAGGGTCGGTGTTCATGCTGTCGTAAGGAAGTACGATATATGGCATCATAAATTTCTTTGATCGGAGAACAATTCTGTCGTCAACTTCTTCATCAATTACCCAAAAAGATTCTAGTGAAGAATAAGGGAACATGGTGTCGCCAGCTTGTATTCCACGCCGTGTAATTTTAAAAGTAATTACTTTTGGTTTTGAGTGTCCGTGTAGTAACGAAGTGAAGCCTGCGATAACAATAAGAATTGCCAGTACTATGTTTCCAAAGTATGTAGCTAAAATCGCTCCTGCAATTGTAATAATACCAATAATCCAAAACCAATCATTTGAGTGTTGATGATGGTGATGCTCGTGAGCTTGCCATTCAATTGAGTTAGTAGACCGTGCCATATATGTTTTATTTTATCACGTTCAATTTTTATTTTCTTTTGAAAGTTTTGAAATCTCTACCCAATATGTTTTCTACAATTTGGCTTCCTGTGACTGCAATAAGTAGTGTGCCAAAATAAATTCCCAGTAAATCTATTAAACTAAATGGTGTGCTTTTTAGGAATCCAAGAATAAGTGCGCTGTACCAAGACACAAAAGATATTGCCCCGCTTGCAAACGCAAGTCGACGTAGTTTTCTTGTTTTGGTTATATTTACTCCATTATCTTTCCATGAAATTTTCACTAAATTTGGTGAAATTACTAAACTTAAGAAAGCACCATTGGCGATAATAATTAACACAACAAGTGCCTTGAGGATGAATTTAGGGTTAGCTAACAGGGCTTCGCTTTGCGGTAAATATAAACCAACTCCAGTGAGCACAACAATAAATAATCCAAACCAAACAAACTCAGATGCACCTGCAAGAATTTTATTTTCTACTTTTGTAATTTTAAAATCTTTTAGGAATCTGAAGAATAACGTGTCAGACATTGTTGCTCCTCCAACTCCAAACACAAATCCAATAAGATGGCCAAATAAAATCAACATTTTATATTCAGCGAGAAGTGGAATAAGTTGGTGAGCATCAAGAGAGAGGGTGATCATAGTAAAAATGAAAATTGCTGTAGATAATGCAGCAGACATTAAGCACCATGAACACCAAGCTTTAATTAAAAATGCTTGTACAAAAGTTAAATATAATGAAAATAGAAATCCTCCAATGGTTATTCCTGCAACTACAAAAACAGATAGTGGAGTAGCTAAACTTGGTGCTGCAAGAAAGAGTAGATATACAGTGATTATAAATGAATAATACGCAGCTCCTAAAATTTCTAATCCAATACCAAAAAACTTCGAGAAATCGCTATTTATCACATCATGACAATTAGCACCAAGTGGACAAACAAGCGGCTGCTTCCGGTGTTTTTGTTTGTAAATACTAAACGTGATTGATAGTCCGATAATTGCAGAGACTAAAATTAAAATATAAAGAATAAGCATGGCTTTATTGTAACGTAAAATTGTGTTTATATAAAAATAAATGAACTATTTACTGTGTATTTTAAATCAAGCAGTTCTTGCAGAACTTGCAGAAAAAATTGGTGAAAAAATTCAGAGTGTTGAAGTTGGTAACAATCGTGATCACCAGAAAGGTATATCAGTTACTGCCGAGACAATCCTGAAAACTGAGTCTGTTCGAAAAAACAATACCCACTGTTTTGCTGTGCTTCATCATGGTAGATGGAGGTACGTAACCATCGAAGAGATTTTCTCATCAACAAGCGGTATTTAAATCGCTTTTTCTTTAAAACATTTGCTTCAGAGTCATTTTTTATATAGTATTGACCGCGGAGAGATGGCAGAGTGGTCGAATGCACTAGTCTTGAAAACTAGAGTGTCAGAAATGGCACCGAGGGTTCGAATCCCTCTCTCTCCGCATTGACAACTTAGTAGATACATGACCTTATTGCCTATGTAATAAGTGCGACCCATGTGCCTGCATTGTTGTAATAAAAAAGAACGATTAACCTCGTTCTTTTTTATTTAAGTGTAAATATATATTTTGGTATAATCATTTTATGAATTTAAAAGAATTTACTAAAAATGTATTAATAGACTTAGACACTGCTGTTTCTGAGGCAAGAGCAGAAACTTCAAGAGACATCACTTTTACTGGTAGTCAGGATAATAGAACTGTCGAATTTGATATTGCTGTTGCCGTAGAGAGTTCTACAGAAAAAAGTGGATCAGCGGGCATTAAAGTTTTAGAGTTTGTAAAAGGAGATGGAAAGATAGCTTTAGAATCAAAAAATTCCACAGTAAGTAGAGTTCGATTTGGAATCAATTTTGAAACCCTTACAAAAGAAGAAGACGACGCCAGAAAAGTTCGTAATAAAGCACAGTTTGATAATAAAAAACCAACTTCATATAGATAGAAACTTGTTAATGATTTTTTTGTTACGTCTGTTCTTTGACTAGAGTAATTTTTTTATCCTTCAACACCAACCTACTCCTCAGATGCCCCAGTAATTCTCGTTTCTCACTAACACCTCCTTCTTTCAAGACATACTTTGCATATTCTCTTGTCGCAATGTCATTTTCATCAATCTGCATTTTTGGTTTTCCTCTAACTGCTAGTTTTTGCAATCTATTGAATCTTTTTATCTCTTCTTCAAGTTTCATTCTCATTCCAAGCTCATTGATATTTACATCATCAATCACTTTGAGTAATTCATCTATTAATTCTTCTTCTCGTATATATTTATTCTTACAATTCCTATCCTTAGATTTACTACATGAATAATAAATATACTTTGCTGTCGTTCCATCTTTAAGTTCCTTATATTTCTCTTGTGCAGTGATTCCTGAACTACACAGTCCACAAGTAAATAATTTTGTGAATGCATACTCTCTATTTTCTCTAACTATCTTATCTCGTTTTAATCTGTCTTGAGCCTTATCAAATAATTCTTTCGTAATGATGGGTTCATGTGATCCTTGATACCAGTTATCACTCTTTTTTGGATATTCAAAAGGACCATAGTAGATTGTCATATTAAAAATACGATAAACCCCTGAGAGTGTCAGTGGTTTATTTCCTCGAGTATAAAAATTCAATTCGAATCGGAGCCAGTTATATACTTTTCTTCCACTCCATCCCTCAAATGCCACTTTCTCAAACATTTGTTTAATAACATACGCTCTGTCAGGATCAAGTATTATCTGGCACTTCTTGTCCATCAGCTTTTGGTTCAAATATCCAAGTGGTGCCATTCCAGGCCATAGACCTGATTCTACTCTCGACCTCAATCCACGCTTCACATTTATTCCTCGATTATCATTCTCTAGTTTTGCTTGTGATCCAAGAATCATCAGA
>Ga0222662_1001100_pt1 | contig 14814 bp, 16 predicted proteins | sample AntAcemetagen600_FD_179821 | JGI IMG/M metagenome (GOLD analysis project Ga0222662, IMG submission 179821) | Saline water microbial communities from Ace Lake, Antarctica - #600 | ecosystem: Environmental > Aquatic > Non-marine Saline and Alkaline > Saline | place: Antarctica: Ace Lake...
CCCGCATGCTCAAGGCGTGGAAGCATTCCGGCTTCAACGTGCATCGCAGCCGACGCATCATGCCCGACGAGCGCAAAGACCTGGAGCGCGTCGCCCGTTATATCATCCGCAACCCTTTCTCCACCGAGAAGATGGAGTTCAAGCCGCCCAACGCCGTGAACCGGGACGGCACCGTCATCTACCGCTCCGGCATGAACCCCAAGATCCACCGCAATTTTCAAATCTTCACCCCCTGCGACTTTATCGCCGCCATCACTCAACACATTCCCGATCCCGCGGCCGCGGGACTTTCAGCTCGTTCGTTACTACGGCTGGTACTCGAACAAAATGCGTGGCCAGCGAAAGAAACGCGCTGAGGAAGAACAGAAGGGAGCTGATGAGGTGGATGAAGAAATCGAAGTCATCGACGTCTCTGAACACCAGCCCCGCCGCATTCCCTCGAAAAAATGGAGGGACCTTATCAAGAAAGTCTGGGAGGCCGATCCCCTGATCTGTCCAACCTGCCAGCGGGAAATGCGGATTGTCTCCCTCATCGACGAACGCGATGTGATCGACCTGCCCGCAATGCTACGCTTGCTCGCGCAAGCGAGCATAGCGCTGCAGGCGGGGAAAATTCTCAAGTGTCTCGGCCTGTGGCAGGAGGGCGTCCGCGTAGATCCTCAACGTCAGACCGGCACAGACCCGCCACCCGGCGATTGGGTCTATGAGCCTGTCGATCAGGACCCGTTCCCGGATTACGACAACGAACCCGTGCTCTTTTACGCAAACGCCTGAGCGATTGCGACGGAGGGGCTTTGACTTGTTTCCTTGGAAAGACGTTAATTCCACGCCCTGAACAGAGGGGGCCTTCCCCCGGCCCCCTCTGTTCAGGGCGTGGAACGGGTCATTCGCCTCTTCGCCTTGACTTTCGCGCCTCCATCAGCCTTTACATCCACATGGTCGCACCCCTCACAACCCAGAAGCCGCTCTTCGCCGCGACCACGCGAAAAGCAATTTCCTATCCATCTATCATGGCCGTCATCGGTCAGCGCGAGGTCGAGGCTGGTGTCATCGCCGTGCGCTCCCGCAAAAACGGCGAAGAAGGCACAATGACCAGCGACGATTTCATTGCCCGCCTTCAGTCCGAAATCCACGAAACACTTCACTCATAAATCACACCCAAAACACCATAAAATTATGCCTAAAAGAACACCTGTCACCATCCTCACTGGCTTCCTCGGAGCTGGTAAAACCACTTTAATGAACCGCGTGCTCACCGAGCAGCACGGCCAACGAATAGCCGTGATCGAAAACGAGTTTGGCGAGGTCGGTATCGATCACGAACTCGTCATCAACGCCGAGGAGGAGATCTTCGAGATGAATAACGGCTGTATCTGCTGCAGTGTGCGCGGCGATCTTATCCGTATCCTCGGGACTCTAATGAAGCGGCGCGATCAGTTTGACCGTATCCTCATAGAAACAACCGGCATGGCTGACCCCGGGCCAGTGGTGCAGACTTTTTTCGTGGATGACGATATGAAGGAGCAACTGGTCGTCGATGCAGTCGTCACCCTAGTCGATGCCAAGCACGTCTGGGAGCATATCGATGATTCCGACGAGGTGAAAGAGCAGATCGCCTTTGCCGATGTCATCCTCCTCAACAAGTGCGACCTCGTCACACCCGGTGAGCTCGATAAGCTGGAGGCGCAAATCAAGGGCATGAACGGCATGGCAAAAGTACACCGCACCACCAATGCGCAGGTGCCCCTGGAGGCGATTCTTGAGGTGGGAGGCTTCAACCTCGATCACGCCATGCAGGTGGACTCCAAATTCCTCGAACCAGAGTATCCCTTCGAGTGGGGCGGTATTTTTGAAATTCCCGCAGGTGGTGCGAAATTCGTCGCCACGGAGGCGCCAGATCTCTCCATGAAGCTGGTGCTCATCCCTGTTGCCAACACGGGCGAGCAGGCACTCGCCGACGCCCGCGAGCAAGCGGTGCGGATGTATTCTCACGACTCGATCAAGGCGCTCCCCAGCTTCACACTCGCAGCGGATGGCACCACTTGGGAGCTTATACTTAAGGAAGGAACAATGGAATGGCCTGTCGAGGTAACCGCTGGCAGCTATGCCGCCTTCACCGAGCACTACCCCGAGGAGTTGGGGCTCGTCCTCAACGGAGCGGATGGCGAAATCGTCCCCACGCTCGCCGCGGCCTACAAACCCGACCACGAGCACGACGAGAAAGTATCGAGCGTCGGCATCGAGCACGACGGGGAATGCGATGAGCCGAAGCTCAGTCGCTGGCTGTCCACCCTTGTCCGAGAACAGGGCGTCGACATCTTTCGCATGAAGGGAGTATTCGCGATCAAGGGGAGCGCCAAGCGCACAATTTTTCAAGGCGTCCATATGCTGCTCGATGTGCAAGACGGCGGCTCGTGGGGCGACCGACCAAGACAGAATAGCCTCGTCTTTATCGGACGTAATCTCGACCGCGAGGCGCTCAACGAGAGCTTCCGTAAATGCCTAGCCTAATACAAGCGTATGCCAGAATCCAAAAAACCAGAAGACCGCGTAAAGCTAGAGATGATGTCGGCGGCGAAGCTGCTGCCGCAGACATCGGCGACTCGGCTCAGCGACCACTGTCTCGATTTGCGCTGGTCGCCCGATAGCACCTTGCTCGCGGCCATGCCCTGTCTCGGTCAGATCGAGCTATTCTCGCCCGCGGGCGAGCGGCTTGCCCAGCTTCCAGAGCACCCAAACGGCAATGGCGCCATTGCATGGCATCCATCCGGGGAGTGGCTGCTGACCTACGGGCAAGATGCCGAAGTCCGAATATACGAAGCCTCCTTTCAAGGACAGCCCAAGGTCTTAACGCTCGAAAAAGCATGGGCGGAGCGAGCGGAGTGGAGCCCCAACGGCGAGCACTTCGCAGTCGCCCTAGGCAAGTGCGTTGCGGTTTTCACTGCGGACGGGCTCGAGGAGATCTATCGTATCCCTCCGCAGAAAAGCACCATCTGCGATATTTCGTGGAATCCGAGCCAACCTGATGAGTTTGCCAGCGTCTGCGACGGCGGTGTGCGTCTCTGGAAGTTAGGTAAGGCCAAGCCCATGAGTCATTTCGACTGGGGCGGTGCCAGCCTGCTCTCGACCTGGAGCCCCGACGGTCGCTGGGTCGTCACCGGAGACCAGGTCCCTAGTGTGCACCTCTACGATGTTAAACGTAAAGACCCACTCCACATCCAAGGGTATGAAACTAAGGTCAAGGCACTCGCTTGGGAGGAGGCGGGGGCTTGGCTCGCCACGGGCGGCGGACGCCTAGTCACCATCTGGCCCTGTTCTAGTAGAAAGGGGCCGAACGGTGCCACCCCGATACAGCTCTCGGGGCACTTAGGCGATGCCATCGCGCTCGACTTCTCGCCCGGCGGCAAGGGGCTCGTCAGCGGCGGACGCGATGGACTCGTCCTGCTCTGGATGCCTCAATCGACAGAAGCACCCGCATTGATCTCGCATCAAGAATACGAAATCACTCGCCTGCGCTGGTCGCCCAATGGCCAGTCCCTAGCTGTCGGCACTAAAAACGGCGATGTTTTTATCCACACACTCACTTCTTAAACTATTTACTATGAACATTTTTCTCCGAATACTCGCCTTATCTTCGCTACTTGCTTCGCTGCTCGCCTTATCTGCTTGCGATAACAACAAACTCCCACCTGCAGCGGAAGGTAAACTACGCATCGTTTGCAGCTTTCTTCCCTTGCAAGCGCATGCCCTCGCCATCGCGGGGGATCGCGCCGAGGTGCTACAGTTGCTCGACAAAGAGACCGGACCGCATGACTTCCAATTCACCCCGGCAGACGTCGCGAAACTGACCGATGCACGCTTGTTCTTCATCAACGGCATCGGCCTCGAAGCATGGCTGGCGGATCTAGTGAGCGCCGCAGGGGCCGAAAACCTCGAAGTCATCGATACCTCGGAGGGTATTGCACTGGCGGGAAACCCCACGGCACTCGATGGTGCTCCCGATAGCGGAGTGAATCCACACATCTGGCTCGACCCTCAACTCGCGCTCGCCCAAGCTCGCAACGTGCTGGCGGCCATGGTCGCTGCAGATCCCGACAATGCTGCGATCTACGAGGCCAATGCACAGGTGTATTTTGCTCAGTTAGAGGCACTCGATGCCGAGTTTGAGGCGCAGCTCGCTCCGCTAGAGTCGAAGAAACTCGTCACCTTTCACGATGCCTTCCCCTACCTTGCCGAGCGCTACGGTATCGATTATATCGGCAGCTTCAATAGCTTCCCTGGGCAAGAGCCCACCCCCAAGCAACTCGCTGAGCTAATGGAGAAAATTCGCTCGAATCAGGTCAACATTCTCCTTTCCGAGACTGGCTACGCACCCGATCTTCTCGTGGAGATCGCCCGCCAAACTGGAGCCAGCGTGGCCGAGCTCGATACCCTCGAAGTCGGTAGTGGAACCGCAGATGCGTATCTCCAGCGTATGCGGGCAAATTTGAAGAGCCTGACTGAATCTTTTCAATGATTTCGGAATTTCGAATACACGAACCCCTACTAAGGCTCGCCGATGTCGGCGTGCGCTACGGTCAGCAGGTAGCTCTGCGCGAGGTCTCGCTCGATGTCTGGCCGGGTGATATTCTCGCCTTTATCGGCCCCAATGGCGCGGGTAAATCGACCTTGCTGAAGGCCATCCTCGGGCTGGTGCCCCTAAGTTCTGGGGTACTCAGGCGGAGCACACCCGCAGTGAGCAAGCACATCGGCTACGTGCCGCAATCACTCGCGATGGATCCATCCTTCCCTCTAACTGTAGGCGAGTTCATGACGCTGCACGATGGCCAGCGGGGTTTCTGGGCGGGTGGCATTCCCCAGCGCAGGCGAGCCGCCATCGAAAGCGCACTGGAGCGGCTGCACGCTCAGGACTTGATCGGCAAGCAGATTGGTGCTCTTTCCGGCGGGCAACTCCAGCGCGTGCTCCTTGCCGCCGCCATGCTGCACGAGCCGAAATTGCTCCTGCTTGATGAGCCCGCCTCTGGCATCGACCGGCGCGGCACGGAGGACTTACTCGAACTGCTTTCTGGTATCCATGCCGAAACAGACCTAACCATTCTCTTCGTCTCGCACGATCTGCATTTCGTCCACCGTCTCGCCACTCGCGTCGGCTGTCTCAATCAGAGCTTTTGCGGGCTGGGCACGCCGCAGGAAGTGCTCCACGAGCACTTCCTACGCGATGTCTTCGGCCCTTCGTTTGCCGGGGTTCCTTTTCACCCCTCGGTCGTGGCATGAGCACACTCTGGCAGTATGAGTTTATGCGACACGCGCTGCTCTCCGCGCTCTTCCTTGGGCCTGCTTGTGCTTTACTCGGAGTCTTCGTCACCTTGCGCGGTATGGCTTTTTTCAGCGATGCCCTGGCACACTCCGCACTCACTGGTGTCGCCCTCGGCTTACTGTTGAGTGAGGTCTGGGGCGTGCCGATTGACCCACTACTCAGTGTTCTCATTTTTAGCCTCGGCCTCGCTGGGCTGATGTCTTGGCTCATGCGGCGCGGTAATCTCAGCCCCGATACGGTGATCGCCTTTACCTTTACCGGAAGCGTCGCGCTCGGTGTCGTCGTCATCTCCGCCCTCGGTAAATACCGCCTACTCGACGGATTTCTGTTTGGCAGCATCTATGCCAACAACACGGCCGACCTCTGGCGGCAGGCTTTGCTCCTCACAGGTCTTGTTACTTACCTGCTTTGGAATGGCCGCTCCTACGCTCTCGCCACGCTCAATCCAGATTTGGCTCAAGTTCGAGGCATCCAGACCGCTCGCTTGGACTTAGTCTTTGCCCTGCTGATCGGCCTCACTGTCGCCATTTGCCTAAAGATGCTGGGAGCCTTACTTCTCAGCGCCCTCATCGTCATCCCGCCCGCCGCCGCCAAGCTCATCGCGCTCGGCTTTCGTCAGATGCTGCTCTTCTCCTGTATCGGTGGCACGCTTTGCGCGGTGGTCGGCGTGCTGGCCTCATGGTTTCTGAACGTCCCCACTGGCCCTTGCATCGTCCTCACGAATATCGCCTTTCTCGCCGCCTGCTTCACCCTTCGCGCAGCAAGAGTAGCGCGAGCCGTGTAAGTGACACAACATGCTTGCATCACTAAATAACCACGACGAAAGTTCTACAACGTGACTGAAAAGGCGAACATCATTAAAATAGGCGTTATCAACGTTTCCGACCGAGCTGCTGCTGGAGTTTATGCCGATGAGCCCGGTCAAGCCTGCGTCGCCCTGCTGCGCGAGTGGCTGACCAGCGAATTCACGTCTGTCTACGCCGTCATTCCTGACGAACAATCGCTCCTGGAGGCTGAGCTCAAACGCATGGCAGACCATGAGCGCTGTGCGCTAGTGGTGACGACGGGTGGGACTGGACCTGCTTCGCGCGACGTCACTCCTGAAGCAACCGAGGCCGTGTGTGAAAAGTTACTGCCGGGCTTCGGCGAACTCATGCGCAGGACTTCGCTCAAATACGTGCCGACGGCAATTCTCTCACGTCAAACCGCTGGCATACGCGGTTCGACACTCATCGTGAACCTACCAGGGCGTCCCAAATCGATTCGTGAAAACCTCGAGGCCATCTTTCCGGCTATTCCGTATTGCATCGACCTCATCGGAGGGCCACGACTGGAAAGTGATCCTGCTGTCATGCAGGTTTTTCGGCCTAGTGGCGCGAATTCCCCAAAATGAAGAATAAACCAACGGCTAATGCTGTAATTTAAAAACGCTTTTACCAAAAAACCCTTGCCTGCCCTTAACGCAAATGATTTGCAATAAGGATGATTTCACATACAGACACACGCCTCCCCGTCACCGTTCTCTCCGGCTTTCTCGGAGCGGGCAAGACGACGGCACTTAATTGGCTCTTCAGGAAAATCTGTGGGTGGATTTTGGCTCGGGCAAGTCTCCAAGTTGATGTAAAAGAGCGACTTTCATAATATCAAAGCTGCGATATCCGTATGCTTTTCTGATACCCATATTAATCTTCAAATTAAGTCCCTCGACGATGCCGCTGGAATAGCCTTTTCCTGCCTTGAAGTAGTTCATCAAAAGCTCTTCGTGGTTTCGCAAAGTTCGGACAAACTTCTTCATTGGATCCAGTCGGCTGCGCATAGCTCTAGTGCACCATTTTTTCAAATACCACCGCGCCCACCTGGGCGAATCGTAATGCCAGAATGCATCGAAAGATTCCTTCAGATGGTAGGCACGAACGCTTTTCAATTTATACTGAAGAACCTCCTCGAGTTTGAGGCTTTGTTTCTCAGTAAGGTTCTCGGTGCGCTTAAGAAAACAATAGCGTGAGTTGCCTAAAACCGCTTCGTATCCATTGGAGTGCAGCTCTTTGGTTTCTTCACGCCTGACTTGGTCGAGTGCTTCGCCTAGCTTTTTGACGATATGAAAACGGTCGAGTACGTTCAATGCTTTTGGCAAGACCTCTCGAATGACCTTGAGGTAAGGCCGCCACATATCTGAACACACCACTTTCACCTTGGCGCAACGCTCCGGTCCAAGATCTTCCTTGAAAAAGTTCTCCAGTGTTTTCGTCGTGCGCTCCTTGAGCACACCAATCAATCGCTTTTTGCCGGTATCGATCTGATAGACCAAAGTCATGTATTTGTGGCCGCAACTATAGGCAACTTCATCGACTCCAAGTGCTTCAATACCTTCTAGGCTGCGGTTCTTCAGGCCATACGCGACAACCCACTGAACCGAGCGGCACACTGTATCCCACTTCACTCCGAAACATTCGGCGGTTTCCTTCCAGCTCAATCGTTTGGCCCAAGATGCCAAAAAGTGACGGAACACATTGCACTGAGCATGCTTGCCATCCGCCCATGGTACCCGTTCGACTGTGGGGCCACAGTCAGGGCAATTTGCGCGGCGCATTGTGTAAGACAAAGATACTGGGATGTTCCAAACAGGAATGAATCCAAACTCCCGAGGTGCTTTCATGTGGTCGTATCCAGTATGGCGCTGACCGAGGCAAAAAAAGGGGTCAAACGTAGAATATAAACATTGACATGGTGTCTTATTCGGTGCCATGGATAAAGGATGCCACGCAAGCAACGTATCGAATACCCCGGGGCGATCTACCATGTAATCAGCCGCGGCAACTATCGCAAGGAGTTGTTTTTGCGGCAAAATACGGGGGAGGCTTTTGAGCGCTGCCTGTTCGAAGTGGTGGATGGCTGCGGCTGGAAGCTGCACGCGTATGTGATCATGAGCAATCATTTCCACCTTGTGGTCGAGACGCCGGAACCGAATCTGGTTGTGGGCATGAAGTGGCTGCAGAGCACCTTTGCCACACGTTTCAACCGGTTGCGCAAGGAACGCGGACATGTTTTCCAGGGTCGCTACAAAGCGATTCTTATTGGCTCGGATCGTCCCTTACTCGGCTTGGTGGATTACGTCCACCTCAATCCGGTTCGGGCGAAGATCTGCACGCTCCCGGAACTCAAGTCCTACACGCTTTCCTGAGGGAAAGGCATCCGGACGTCGTCTGGGAGGGGAGTGACTTAAAGGCTTTGAATGAAGCGATGTGGGAGGGACTGGTCGCACAAAGGATGTCCATTCTCGGAAAGACGGAGGAAGACTTGGGAGCAGACCGCAAAGGTGCGGACTGGAAAGTCGAAATAGCCAAAGAGCTGAGGGCAAAAACCACGGCCGGGAATCCATGGATAGCCAAGCGGCTGAACATGGGGCATCCTTCTAGGGTCACGAACCTCATAAGCGAGTCTAGTAAATGAAGAAATGTTTATATTCTACGTTTGACCCTTTTTTTTGTCCGACCCTTTTTTTTGTCCTGGGAAATAATCACTACCACCCGGGCAAAGACTGGCTCGTCGAGCGTGGCTACCATCCCGCGTTACACAGAGCGGTGCAGATCACCAATGCGAATACACTTATTCGTGAAGCAAAAAGGCCCTCCAGCACATCGGTTATGCTCCACGAATTAGCGCATGCCTATCATGATCAGGTTTTGAGCTTCGATCACCCCGAGATACTTGAGGCGTATCAGAAATTTTGCGACAGCCGTAAGTTTGACCGCGTCGCCTACGTGAGTGGCAAACAGATGCCCCACTATGGACTGACTGACCACAAAGAGTATTTCGCTGAGATGACCGAGACCTTCTTCGTCGGCAATAGCTACTACCCATTCAACCATTACCAACTTTATCATGAGCACAGACCCAGCTATGATCTAATTGCAAAGATATGGGGCACAGACATCAAACCGCCAAAGATTAACGAGTATTACCAACCCAGCATTCTGGACCTGCGCATCATGGCTAATCTCAAATCGCAGCGCGGAGAGTTCGAAGATGCGCTCGCCATCATTGAGCAAGCCATGGCGAGCAGCGATGATGCCGAAGGCCGACTCACCAGCCTGAAGGAACTCATCGAAGAACGCCGCGACGCTGCGACGGAGAAAGCAACTGACTCGAGTCGAGTAATTTAAAATTAAACTCACAGGCTAGACGCCTGTGCTACGTAGAACAGCGCCTCCGGCCTGTTCATCAGAACGCTCTCTCGCTATCCTCAACTCAAAATAGAAATGAAACAGGCGACTTACGAAAAAGTTTTTAAGACCATTCAATCTCTGGTCGAGGGTGAGACCGACCAGATCGCTCGCATGTCCACCATCAGCTGCGAACTGTTCCACGCCTTCGACAGCTTTCATTGGGTCGGCTTTTACCGACGAGTGAATGCGCAGACCCTCAAAGTTGGCCCCTATCAAGGCGGACATGGCCTCACTCCTGATGTGAATCGAATGTGAACAATACAAGCTTCAATAAATGAACAAATGTTCACTTATTGAAGCGCATGACCCGCCACTACAGGCCGCGCCGTGCCCGCAGCTCTCCCCTCTGGCAGTGCCTCCACGACTCGCTCGAAACCTTCACCACGGGGTATTACCCGGAGCGCTTCAAATACCTCGGCCCGCTCGATCCCTCCCGTGAGACCGCCCTGCGCGACAGCCTGCGCTGTGGCGACCTCGCCAGCGGCTTCCTTCGCGTGCAATGCCCCGACTGCGATCACCACTACCTGCTCCCCTTCACCTGTAAGCGGCGCGGCTGCTGCCCGAGTTGCCACCAGCGGCGCTCCCTCGATACTGCCGCCTATATTCGCGACGAAGTCTGCCTCCCCGTCCCGCACCGCCATTGGGTTTTCACCATCCCCCGAATCCTGCGTAACGTCTTCCGCAAAGAACCCCAACGCCTCACTGAGCTCTGCCACCTCGTCGCCCACACCCTGCAAGATTGGCTGCGCGAGCAGTCCGCCATCCCAGACGGTCGCGCCGGCATCGTCCTCGCCATACATACCTTCGGAGACTACCTCGCCTATCACCCCCACATCCACTGTCTCGCCACCGCCGGAGTTTTCGATAACGCGCACCAGTTCCACCTCATACGCAGCACCGGCTGTGAGCAACTCGCTCAGATCTTCCGGCACCGCGTGATCCAGCGCCTGCTGGAACTCAAGTGGATTTCCCAGCGTCAGGCCGACAAGCTCCTCGGCTGGCATCACCACGGCTTCAACATCGATCAGGGCGAAGCCGCCATCGGGGCCGACGATGGCAAAGCCCTCGAGCGCCTCGCCCAATACTTCCTCCGCGCCCCTATCTCTCTTCAGGAAATGTCCTGGAACGCGCAGACCAAGACCGTCCTCTACCGCTCAGCACGCAGCTGGCGCACCAAGCGCAACTTCGAACTCTTCTCCGGCTCCGACTTTGTCGCCGCACTCTACGAGCACGTCCCGCCCAAAGGCTTCCAAACCCTCCGCTACTATGGCACCTACAGCAACAAAGCCCGGGGTCAGCGTAAACGGACCGCAACAAACCCCTTCATAATTCAAAATTCATCCTTCAAACTTTCTCCACCCGCCCGCCGCAAGCGATTATGGCGCGAGCGCATTTTCGCCATCTGGGGCTGCGATCCCCTGAAATGCCCCTGCTGCGGCAGCGAAATGCGCCCGCACAAGCCCGTTCAGGACTCCGACCAGATCCGCCGACAACTCGAACGCCTCGGCCTCTGGGAACCCGTCATCTTGACCAAAGCCTACACACCCCGCGCACCACCGTCCACCGTTCGCTGGATCCTCGATGCCCATGACGGCACCGTCATCGACCTCGAGCCCGAGAACGCCGCCGCCTGGATGCCGACCGCCCCACACTACAAACGCGAAAGGGCCGAGCCGACAGGAGCAACGGCAAAAGCGAAACCCCAAGCAGGGGAAATCCAGCCACTCGAAGACGGCCTGCTTATCGAAATCGAAGACCCCGATCCTTGGGCACAGGATAACGAGCCGATCTTCTGGACCGACTAATCCAAGGCTCAAACCACTGAAAATCCGCATCACACAGGTGCGGAACGCTTGAGCATGCTTTGAAAGGCACGAATTTCTGGGGGAATTTGTTCTTGCTGATCTTTAAAGGAGAGCTTTTGCTAAACCATCCGATTAAAGCTCTCGAATCGGACATAATTCATCCTTCAAACCTCAACCTTCAACATTAAATTGCCCCTCTCCCTTTAACCCTCACCCCCGGCGGCTACGCCGCCGAAAAGCAAATTCCTATCAGTTTAACCCTCACCCCCGGCGGCTACGCCGCCGAAAAGCAAATTCCTATCAGTTGAAAATGATATCATTAAACAAAGCAGGGAGTTGCCGCAGGCTTCTCATATTAGGCGTAGCCGCAGTCACTCTTTCCTACAGTCAGAGTGCTGATGCCGCGTTAATCTCGATTACTGATGATGGGGTGAATACCACGATCGCGTGGAGCGGTTCCTTTGACGATTCTGGCCTGACCCTTCTTACTGTTGTTCCTGGTAGTCTGTTTGGATCATCTGCTAATTTTTCCTCAGATTCAGTTTTTCAAGGTCCCGACGATGTGTTTCTTCTTAATGGTGTCTCATCTGATAGCTTGTCCATTTTTAGCGGTTTCGATGTTTCTGGTTCTTTTGATGATCCCAACGGTGACACTAAGGATGGTGTCATAGGTGATTCGACTGGTATGTTTTATTTGCACGGTCCTTTGGGTTCCGGTGGCTTTTTTAATAGCGGTGATGGGTCTGTCTTACTTTCAGGTAGTCTAGTTGATAACGGTTTCACCGCGGGGCAAACGCTGACGTTTAATAACTCTAATGTTGGTGGGGATTCTGGTCAAATTGTTTTGTCTACCGTCGCGGTTCCTGAGCCTTCATCAACGTTGTTAGTAAGTTTAGGTGGTTTGGCTCTACTTCTTCGTAGACGTAAGTAATCCATTGCCCCAGTAATAGACGATCTTTTTTGATTTTCTTTACTCGCCTTATCGTTCACTGAAAACTTTTCGGTGAGCGATTTTTTGTGTGTGCCCGGCAGGGCACACATACTAGGGGGGGTAAGAAAACCCTAGAAAATCCAAATGACTTCGCGACGCTCGAAGAAGCCATCTTCTGTGTAGATCATGAAGTTTACTTTTCCTGTCTTTGGAACGCCTATCGTGACACCCTGTGCCCCTGCTAGGCTTGTGATTTTCACAGTGACATCTGCAGGGCCTATGTCAATAGCTTTCACAGTACTTTCAGCTACTCCGTATTTCGTAATAATAACATTGGCCTTGGATCTGTCTTCAGTATAGTCGACGCGAATGTCCGCAAATCCATCGCGGATAAATTTGACGGTGATATCTGCTGGACCAATATCGATAATTTTTACTGTTCGATCTGATGGTCCCAATGAAACCACTTTGACAGTGGTTTGTGCAATGGCTGAAGTGTTGAGTACTGCAATGATACAAAGGCCGATATATAATATTTTCATTTTTTCCTCCTTAGTTCAACGTTCAAGGCAACGTCACGGCTCAGCGGCTTGTCCGCTGGAGCTGCTGGTTGAGACTTTTCCTATTCCGCTTTGCCGGGCAAGTCCATCCCGGAGTTTCTTTTCGATTCGGTCTTTCAGGCTTTTCGGGGCCAGCACCCGCACATCAGGCATCCAGGACAGCACCCAGCGGATGAGTTCCTTCCGCCCGGAGGTCACAAGCTGCATTTCCACCCGGCCATCCGGCCGCCGGGTGAACTGCTGCGACGGATGCCATTCCCGCTCCATGATGTACACCGCTAGTTTCGGCTCGAAAAGCAACCGCACGCGCAGGGTTTTCTCTCCGCGAGTGATACCGAAAGCTTCCCGGGCATAGGCCTTGGCATCCAAGTCCGGCGCACGCCGGAACACCTGCCCGGTCCCCGTGATGTCCCGGAAGCGTGACAGCGCGAACGTCGCCATGCGGTCTTTACCCTCGTTGTGCGCCAGCAGATACCAGTTCCCGTGATAGGCGAGCAGGTGGTAGGGACGCAGGCGGTAGTCGGACTCCCGTCCGTCGAAGGTCTGGTAGCGGGCACAGATGCGTTCTCTCTTCTCAATGAATCCGGCCATGCGTCCCCAGAGCTCTGGATCGATACGCACCCGGTCTTCTGGGAGCACGTCCACGTGCTCACTCAGCCACTCCGGCTCCAGGGTCACCTCGCCCTCCAGCGACTCCGCGATTTTGTCCAGCACCGCTTTCATGTCCAGGTGCAGCGTGGTGCCCTCGTAATGGGCGAGGAGTTTCCGGGCCAGCCCGAAGCTGAAGGCCTCTTTCCGGCTGATGTTCACCGGCGGCAGGGCATAGGTTTCGTCGGTGAGCACGTATCCGTGCCGGGCCTCGTCGTAGGCCAGCGGGGCATTCTCTTCATCGCGCAGATAATCCAGGTCCCGCGCCACGGTGCGGCGGGACACCTCGAACTCTTTCATGAAGTCGCCACTGTTGGCCAGATAGCCGGTTTCGGAGCTTTCGCGCACCATCTGCACCATGCGTCTGATCCGGTAGTGTTGGGGTCGATTTTGGGTGCTCATTTTTCTCAAAGTTTTTTTGGGGGTGTGCCGCTATTTGACACACCCCCTTCTGTACACTGGGGGGCATGGTTGCGCAAGTTTATCGTGCCCGGAAGCCCAAGGCATCGCCACTCTGGCAATGCCTCACCCGGCATTTCGACCGCTTTCAGACGGTCTATGAAGAACGCTATCAGTCCCGCCACGGATACCTGCGACCCATCATTCCCGAGGTGGTGAACAAGTTCATGGACTGCGGCGATCTGGAACACGGCTTCGCCCGCATCCGCTGCGACCACTGTCAGAAAGACCACCTGCTCGCGTTCTCTTGCAAAGGTCGCTGGTTTTGTCCGTCGTGCCACCAGAAGAAGGTTCAGCTCTTCGGAGCCCTGCTCACCGAGACCATCCTTTTTCCCGTACCCCATCGGCATGTCACCCTCACCATCCCAAAAATGCTCCGGCCTTATTTCCGTTATCACCGCGATCTGCTCAAAGACCTCTGCCGGATCGCGCACGAATGCGTTCGTGATGTCATGCGCACAACGCTGGATCAGCCCGAGGGCATGCCCGGTATCGTTATGGCCATTCATACTTTCGGGGAGTACCTCGACTTCCATCCTCATTTACACCTGCTCATGGCAGACGGCCTTTTCCTGCGCGACGAACGCTTCCTGGTCCTGCCTGAGAACGGCATGAATGCGGTCGAAGAACTCTTCCGTGCCAAGCTCATCACTTTTCTCAGCAAGCAGGGCCTCCTTCCGCCCGAGCGTGCCCGGATGCTCAAGAGCTGGAAGCATTCCGGCTTCAACGTACACCGCAGCCGACGTATCCAACCCGACGAACGCAAAGACCTGGAGCGCGTCGCCCGTTATATCATCCGCAACCCTTTCTCCACCGAGAAGATGGAGTTCAAGCCGCCCAACGCCGTGAACCGGGACGGCACCGTCAT
>Ga0222662_1001101_pt1 | contig 14808 bp, 10 predicted proteins | sample AntAcemetagen600_FD_179821 | JGI IMG/M metagenome (GOLD analysis project Ga0222662, IMG submission 179821) | Saline water microbial communities from Ace Lake, Antarctica - #600 | ecosystem: Environmental > Aquatic > Non-marine Saline and Alkaline > Saline | place: Antarctica: Ace Lake...
ATGGACCCAGCGCCGCAGCGGCTTCGTTGCTCGTCGGTCACGTGTCACGACACGCTCCCGTCCTCCCGCCTCGCCGCTCCGACCCTGGGCCTCACGGCCCACGCCGTCGTAAGCGGATCACCTCTGTAGAGCCCGTGCTCCACCCCTCCGTCCGATGACGCTCCCCGAGTCGCTGGCTCGCTTCGCGCCGCCGGTGGCGCGGGCCCTGGTCCGCCATCCGGATCTGCTGGGCCCGGTGCTCGCTCGTGAGCTACCAGACCGTGACGCCCTGGTGCGCATGGCTCTCGAGGCGGTCGTCCTCGCCGATGGGGATGATGAAGCGATGCGGCGGGAACTGCGTCGCCTCAAGTATCGGGTGGTCGGCGCGCTGATCCTGGAGGACCTGGACTGGGGGCCCGCCGGCGTGGACCGGGTCGGTGCGGTGCTCGCCGACCTCGCCGACGGGCTCCTCGAGGGCGCCCTCGCGCACGCGGTGGCGGCGGTGCGCAGGCGGGACCCTGCGAGCTGGCCCGAGGACGCTGGCTTCGTGGCGTTCGCCATGGGGAAGCACGGCGGCGGCGAGCTGAACTACTCCTCGGACATCGACCTCATCTACGTCGCGCGCTCGCTGAACGGCGAGCTGCGACCCGCCGCCGACCGGGTGGGGCGCGCGCTGGGCAAGCTGCTCTCGGACGTCACCGCGGACGGCTTCTGCTTCCGCGTGGACATGAACCTACGGCCGGACGGGCGTACGGGGCCGCTGGTTGTGAGCCTCGCTGCGGCCGAGCATCACTACCTGACGTTCGGTCGGACGTGGGAGCGCGCGGCGTGGCTCAAGGCGCGGGCGGCGGCCGGCGATCAGGTCCTGGGGGCGGAGCTCCTGTCGCTCATCGAGCCGTTTCGGTTCAGGCGGCACCTGGACTTTGGGACGCTGGACGATCTGGCGACGATGCGCGACCGCATCGCGGCGGCGACTCGCCTCGATGCCCTGGAGCGGGACCTCAAGCGCGGCCCCGGCGGGATTCGGGAGATCGAGTTCGTCGTGCAGGCGACGCAGCTCGCGTGGGTGGGACGGGATCGAGAACTCCGCGTGGCGTCCACCGTGCCGGCGATCCGCGCCCTCGCCGAGCGCCCAGGCGTCCTCCCCGAGGCCATCGAGGCGGAGACGCTCATCGACGACTACCGCCTGCTGAGGGCGGTGGAGCATCGCATCCAGTGGGAGACCGAAGCCCAGACCCAGATGTTGCCGATGCCCGACGACGGCGACGCCTGGACGCGCCTCGCGGCGACGCTGGGAGGGGACTCTGGATCGGCCCTGCGGGATGAGATCAGCGCGGCGCGGGGGCGGGTGGAGACGGCGTGGTCGTCGGTGTTCACGCCGGACGAGACGGAGGATCCCCTGAGCATCGTGGACCCGTTCGCGACCGTGGCCGAGCGCACCGGTCAGCTGCGGGCTCTGGGATTCGCGGACCCGGAGCAGGCGGTGGAGCGGCTGCAGCGATTGGCTGAGCCCAGCGCCCAGGCCCGGATGCGCCCGTCGACGTGGCGCCGGTTCGAGCGCATCGCGCCCCGCATGGCGACGCTGGCGGCGCAGTCGGGCAACCCGGATGTGGCCCTGGCTCGCATCGAACGGTTCGTGGGCCGCGTCGGGGCCCGAGGCACGATGTACGAGCTCCTGCACGAGAACCCGGCGGTGATGGAGACGCTGGTGCGCCTCTTCGCGGACTCCACCTACCTCTCGGAGCGGTTCATCCAGCACCCAGAGCTGCTCGACGCGCTGGTGCTGCGCGGCCGAGGCGGGGAGATGGGGCCCCGGGACGTGGGGGCGCTGACCGACGAGCTCCGACGGGAGCTGAACATGCGCCAGGACGAGGCAGACGGGCCGCTGGCGCTGCGAACCCAGCAGACGGTGGAGCTGCTGCGCATCGGACTCGCGGACCTGGGCGGCGCGCTGCCGGGGCTGCCTTGTCCTCACCTCGTCGCCCTGGCCGAGACCATGCTGTTCGGCGCAGACGCGCTCGCCCAGGACTCGATGGCCGCCCGGCACGGCGTCCTGCGCGATGATGACGGCCGGTCTGTGCCCCGCGCGATCGTGGGTCTCGGCTCGCTGGGCTCGGGTTGGATGACCTACGGCAGCGACCTCGATCTGGTGTTCGTCGCGCCATCGGCCGGCGAGAGCGACGGCAGGCGAGGCATCGACGGGCGCACCTACGGGGCTCGGCACGTGCAACGCGTCATCACCGCCCTCACCGCCCAGACCCGGGAGGGGCGCTGCTACGAGATCGACATGCGGTTGCGCCCCGGCGGACAGGGCGGTCCGCTGTGTACGTCGCTGGCGGGGCTGGAGCGCTGGTATGCCGAGCGGGCTGCGCCGTGGGAGCGGCTGATGCTCGCCCGGGCGCGGGTGGTGTGGGCGAGCACGGCGGAGTTCCGGGGCGAGGTGGAGCGCGTCCTGAGCGCGGCGAAGCGGCCGCCGGATGGGGTGGACCTGGTCGGCGAGGCCCGGGCGATGCGGCACCGGCAGCTCCAGGAGCTGGCGGCGGAGCGAGAGCGGGTGCTCGACCTCAAGCTGGGTCCCAGCGGCCTCACCGACATCGAGTTCGCGATCGCGTGCCAGCAGCTGCACAGCGAGGAGGCCCGCGACGCCAGCGATCCGCTGACCGCCATGGAGCGCCTCTCGATCCCGCAGCCGGAGCGGACGGCCGTCGCCGATGCGTATCGGTTCTATCGTCGGGTCGAGTGCTCGCTGCGGCTGCGTGCAGGGAGCAGCGACGCCCACGTGCGCCTCGATGAGCCCGAGGCGAGAATGCTCGCCGGGGCGCTGGGCCTGAATGGCGTCGGCGACCTCGAGAGCAAGGTGCGCGCGCATCGCGCGGCTGTGAAGCCGATCGTTGCCCGGTGGCTGAGCGAGGCGGCCTCGCGCAGTGCTAGAACGTCGCTTCGGGGAGCCGCTGACGGCGCGGAGTGAGGAGAGCCAACGGAGATGAGCGAGACCGTTCTTCAGGAGGGCCGCGTCGGCGACCTGCCGCTGATCGACCTGATTCTGGTCGCGCGGGGCAGCCGCGTGCCCACCATCGTGGAGCTCACCCGCGGCGAGACCACGCGCCGGTTCTACTTCCGCGACGGTCAGCTGGTGGCGTTCACGACCAGCAACCTCAAGGAGAGCTTTCCCGAGTTCCTGGTGCGGCGAAAGAAGCTGCAGGCGTCCGTCGCGGCGTCCGTCCAGACGGTCTCGGACTCCGACGGCATCACGCCCGCCCAGGTGATCTTGCGGGACCGCATGCTGCCTACCCCGGACGTAGCGGCCGAGCTCGGCGCCTGGACATCCTTGCTGCTCGTGCAGGGCTTTAGCTGGGAGGACGGCACGTTCCGTGTGCTGATCGAGGGTCGCGACTCCACCCCACCGGAGACCCTGTTGGAGGTCGCGCTGCCCTCGGTGCTGGCCCAAGGGGTGTGGAAGAGGATGAAGCTGCCGTTGGTGCGCAAGTACGTCGAGTCCTACCTCGACTTCCGCGCCGAGGTGGCCGACGACCCTCCGTTTCCGATCGCAGAGTTCCGCCTCACCCCGGACCGACTGCGCTTGTGGGAGCTCATTCGTTCGTCGGGATCGGTGCGCACGGCCATCGACGCTTCCCCGCTGAGCGAGGAAGACGCGCTGCGGCTCGTCTTCCTCTTCCAGCGGACCGGGATGATCGAGATGGTTCCTGCGGACGCGCCTCGTGAGGCCGACCCCTTCGACCTGGATGACTTCGACTTCGACTTCGGTGCCCCAAGTCCCAGCGACGAGCCCACCGCTCCCCCCGGGAGCCCCGCACCTTCGCCCGCTCCGCAAGCCGCCCAGGCTCGCGGCGGCGGTCTGGGCGTGGATCTCTCGGGCATCGGGTTCCGAGGCGGTAGCGCCTCTGGCCGGGGCTCTTCGACGGTGCACGTGGGCGGCGGAGGGCGCGAGGAGCTCGGAGTGAGCTCCGGCCGACGGTCGGCAGCTCCAGAGCGCAAGCCGGTGGCGCCGCCACGATCGAGTGGTCGATCCGGCAGCGGCCTCGCAGGCCTCTTCGACGATGTCCCTGGACCGAGCCCCCGCGCAGCGGGACAGTCTGTGACTGGCTCCTCGCGACCGGTGAGCCCGCCGCGTACCGTGAGTCCGCCGCGAGGGGTATCGCCTCCCCGAGGAGCGCCCGTGCGCGCCGCGGTTTCGGAGCGCCCAGCCCCTCCGCGCTCTGCCGGCCCGCGCCCGAGCCGCCCGGTCGCTCCTCCCCGAGGAATGGACCCGGTGCCTCCTCCGCCAGATGCCGGCGACGGCCCGCCGCGGGGTCCCGGACCCGCCATCGAGCCCGAAGAGTGGGCCAACCTGCCCACCAAGGAGAAAGACCGCATCCGCGGCTTGCGCGCCATGCTTACCGAGATGGAGGGCCAGAACTACTTCGAGCTCTTCGAGTTGAGTGAAGAGGCGAGCGGGGCCCTGATCAAGAAGGCGTACTTCAAGCTCGCGCGCCGCTTTCACCCGGACTCGCTGGTGGACGAAGGCCCGATCTACAGCCGGCTGGCCGAGGCCATGTTCACCAACGTGAGCGAGGCGTACGAGGTCCTCAGCGACGACGAGGCACGGGAGAAGTACACCGCGAAGTACATCCGCGGCGAGAAGGACGAGAACGAGGTCGCCATGGAGAAGGTGCAGCGCATCCTCGGCGCGGAGAGCGACTACAAGGCGGGCATCCGGCTCATCAACCAGGGCAAGGCGGTGCCCGCGGTGGAGAAGTTCCAGGCCGCAGTGGACGCGTACGACGAGGAGCCCGAGTACCGCGGCTGGTTGGGCTACGCGCTCTTCCGCGCGAACCAGGCGGCGGATTACGAGCGCGCGCTGGCGGGCGAGGAGATGCTCAAGCAGGCGATCGTCGAGCGGCCCTCGGTCGCCGACCTGCCGCACCTGATGGGCAAGATCGCGATCATGCGCAAGGACTGGAACAACGCGCGCATGTGGATCCGCAAGTCGCTCAAGATCAAGGCGGACAACCCCGAGGCGGTGCGCGAGTACAAGCGGGTGGATGACATGATCAAGGGCGGCGGGCCGAAGCAGGTCGAGGACAAGGGTCTCAAGGGCTTGTTCGGTCGCTTCGGAAAGAAGTAGGAGGGGTCGTGCGCAACTCGTTGATGGTCGCCGCTCTCTTGCTCGGCACGCTGCTGCCCGGCCTTGCGCAGGCGCAGATCCTGCCTCGCTCGGTAGAGCTCGACTTCCAGGCTGGCTACTACAGCTTCATGTCGCGCGGGGGCTTCTCGGAAGCGGACACCGTCAAGCTGGAGAACCTCAACGACGGCTTGCTGTTGGGCGGCCGGTTCGGGATCAACTTCACGAGCTTCATCGGCTACGAGGGTACGTTCCAGGTCCTGCAGACGAGCACCGATGACACGTTCCGGCGCGCCATCTACATCAACAACCACCACGACCTGATCCTGCAGGCGCCGTTCCCGTTTGTGGTGCCGTACTTCGCGGTGGGGGCTGGCTTCCAGCACTACAACATCCGCCCGTCGTACGCGAAGGGGCTCGGGCCCGCGACGGACGACCCGGTGCGGGATCCGTACTTCGAGCGGACCCAGGACGAGCCGTACAGCTACCGCAGCGCCGATGGCGACTTCCTGTTCGACATTGGCGGCGGCGCGAAGTTCATCCTCATCGAGACGAGCGACCCACGCCTCGGCTTCCAGGCGGGGCTTCGCCTGGACGCCCGCTACAAGGTGTCGTTTGGCCCCTCGACGTTGCAGGACGGCGTCCCCACGCTCGAGGCAGTCAACGACGACGGTCGCCCCAACTACACCGGCAACTTCCATCACCTCGAGCTCGGCGGTGGGTTCTGGGTGGCGTTTGGCGGCGGCATCGGCCCAGACAAGGACCGGGACGGGATCCCCAACCGCAAGGACTCGTGCCCCGACGAGCCTGAGGACGTGGACGACTTCGAAGACGAGGACGGCTGCCCGGATTTGGATGACGACAAGGACGGCATCGCTGATCTCGATGACAAGTGCCGCCTCGATCCGGAGGACAAAGACGGATTCGAGGACGAGGACGGCTGCCCGGACACGGACAACGACCAGGACGGCATCGCCGACGACAACGACCAGTGTCGGGACAAGGCCGAGGACGAGGATGGCTTCGAGGACCAGGACGGCTGCCCGGAGCTCGACAACGATGGCGATGGCTTCCTCGATCCCGACGACGCCTGCACCAACGCGCCGGAGACGTTCAACAGCTACCTCGACCGCGATGGCTGCCCCGACCAGATCCCCGACGACCTGGCCGAGTTCGCCGGCGCGATCCCATCGATCCAGTTCCAGGTGAACAGCGCCACCCTGCTCAGGAAGAGCAAGCCGGTGCTCGACAAGGCCGCCCGCGTGCTCAACCGGTACCCGGACCTGGGCGTCGAGATCCAGGGCCATGCCAGCAGCGAGGGCGACGACGACTACAACCTGCGCCTGAGCCAGGACCGCACCGAGACGGTCCGCGAGTACCTCATCGCGCGCGGGGTGGACCCCGACCGTCTGCGGGCCAAGGGCTACGGCGAGACTCAGCCGGTGGCCACCAACGACACCGACGAAGGCCGCAAGCAGAACCGCCGCGTCGAGTTCAAGCTCTACCGCCTGGACTGAGGGGGCTCCAGCACGACCCAGGCCCCAGCGGCGATCTCTGCCTCGAGCTGTCCGGCGGCCCAGGCGGCGTGGCCGAACGCGAGCCTCGGACCCCGCTCGCCGCTCGCTCGCATCATTCCCAGGTAGATGTCGCTGCGACCGAGCTCGCGGGCGCGGCGGTGGCTGGTGGTCCAGCGCAAGCCGTCGCCGTCAGAGTAGATGAGGACCCCCTGTCGCAGGCCGAGCGGCCCACCGACCAGCACCTGACCCGGCGCCGGGTACACGCCCGCCATCAGCGCGGTCGTTGGCAAGTCCTCGCGGATCCCGATGGCGCCGCCCTCGTGGACGCACAGCACGAAGCGCGCGCCCCGGAAGACAGGGTCGGTGACGTCTGGGCTCGCCTCGATGCGCGACCCCTCACACGGCGCGTCGAACAGCGGAAGCACGGTGTCGTCCGCGGGGACATCGGCAGCGGAGAGCACCGCGTCGAGCAAGGCGCCATCCGCTTCGATCCGTCGATCGATCCGGCTCAACAGCCACGCGAGCCCGAGCAGCGTGGCGAGGACCGCCGCCCCCAGCGCAGCGTCGCGGAGCCTGGAGCTCAGACCAGGTCGGCCGTGTGCCGCTCGATGAGGGCGCCGACGCGCGGCATGGCCGCCATCACATGCTCCTTGCCCATCGGACGCAGCTTTCCGTAGGCCTTCTTGAGCGGCTTGTGCTTTGTGCGCTCGGCGCGGCCGTCGGTGATCCCCAGCAGCGCATCGGCGACGCCCGAGGCGTTGACGACGAAGTAGTCCTTGCAGGACTGGTCGTTCTCTTGCCCACGCCAGGTGTCCCAGATGGGCTCCAGCGCACCCACGAAGTCGTTCAGCAGGTCATCCACCGCCCGCGGCACGAAGCCCGGCTGCAGGTTCTTGACGACCTTGAAGGTGCCCTTGACCGCAATGCCGCCGAAGCCCTTCTTGTCGGAGACTTCGGCGTCGAGCACCTTCTCGGCGTCTCGCACCACTTGGGCGCGCTTTTCGGGGTCGGTCGTGAGGGTGTCGAACAAGATGCCCATGCGATGTCGTACTCCGGGGTGGACGGCGGACGATAGCAGCCAAACCCCCGCCGCTCGTCGTCCACGCCCCACAACGCACTTGCATCGAGGGTTGGGGAGCTACAGTGTCACTCCGTGAAGCTCCATCGCCCCGCCCTTGTCCTGCTCCTAGCCGCGCTCGTGGTCCCCCCGGCGGCGTCCGCTCAGGACTACTTCCTCGAGGGCGACGAGGATCTGCAGCTCCAGGACGCGGACATCCAGCTGCTCGACAGCCACATCGCCATGCACACCGGCGCGAACATCGGCGCCGCCGCGTTCGGCACCGTGAGCCTGATCCTGGGCATCGACCAGTTCGTGAAGCGCGACCTGTTCTCGGGCCTGACGTTTTCGCTCTGGGGAGCGGCCACGCTCATCTCCTCGGCGACGAGCACCGAGTCCGCGCTGCGCCAGTGGCAGCAGATGCGTCCGGCGCTGCAGGGCTCATCCGAGGCGGCGCGCCGCCTCTATCGCACCCAGCAAGCCGATCGCCTCACCCGCCTCGCCATCAATCGCGCCATCGGGCTCGCAGCCGACGGAGCGTCGCTCGGCATCGGCATCGTGCTGCTCGTGGCGCCGACCCAGGGCGCCAACGTGACCCAAGGGCTCGCGACCTCTCTGGTGCTCAACGGCGCCTTCCTGCTCGGCATCGACGCCTTCCGCACTGCGGTCGACGATCAGGTGGCGCGCAAGTGGCGGGCCCGCAATGACGCGGCAGATCGCGGCTACTTCAGCATGCGCGCGCCCCGGCATCGCGGAATCGCCGGCGCCTCCCTCTTCGCCCAGCCGACCACGTCGATGAAGCCGGGCCTCATGCCCGGCGACGCGGTCCCGGTCTTCGTGCCCGGCGGTGTCTTGGGGATCACCGCGGTCTACTGAGGGCCTACTCGGTGCCCGTGACGCCCGCACCGAGGGACATGAACGCGCTCGCCGTGACGTGCAGCTCGCCGTCCAGCTCGACCAGACAGGCGACGTCGCCCACCCGCCAGTACAGCGAGCAGTCGCTGCCTTCGCACAGGTACGGGAAGTCCGCGACCGAGCCGACCGTGGCGCGCTGACAGGGCATGCCGGCGCTGGGATCGTTCGACGTCTCGGTGGCGCAGCCGGGTCGATACCCCTGCATCCCCAGCGCCGCGACGACCTCTTCCAGGTCCGCGCCCTCGATCAGCCCACGGCACCCGCTCTCCAGGCCCGACTCGATCCGCGCCCCGCCCAGATACATCACCGCCCAGACGATGAACGCGGCCGCGAGACCCACCGCCATGCCCGCCTTGGGGTTCACGCGGCTCAACGGTCCGCCTTGAGGCCGCTCGGGGCAGGCGTGCTGGCCCGCGCTCCGGCCGCCACCGCCGGGCCCAGCCAGCCGACGAGGAAGCCGGTCAAATCGTCGACCCGCACGTCGGGCAGGGCTGCGCGGAGGGTGGCGAGGCAGCCAACGTCGGTGACCACGAGCCAGGTCTGCGCAGGCGCGCCGCCGAACTTGACCGCGTGCTCAGCCGTCATCGCGGCAGCTTCGGGGCGGCGTAGATCGTGGAAGTCGCCGGCGCCACAGCACACCGTGCGCCCGGGAGTCGGCGCGAAGGAGCGAGGGCGCGAGCCCACCGCCGCGGTCATTACGTCGTAGATCGCCTCGCCGCGGCCGGCCCGACGACCCACGCCACAGCTGTCGAAGATGACGACCTCCGGGGCGGGCAGCCCCTCCTTGGCCCGGTGCTCGTACGCTGCGTGGCCCAGATCGGCGAGCTGCTCGGCGAAGAACGCCAGATACTCGGAAAGGTGCAGGACCTCGGCGGTGATTGCATTCCCGGTGGATGGGTAGCCCTCGCGCACCGCGTTGAGGCACTCGCCAGATGGGGTGATCCAGGTGCGCTGGCGGTTGAAGTACTGCTGGTTCGCCGCGATGGCGACCTGAAACCCCGCCTCGTCCCCGATGGCCCGCAGCGGCGCGCCACAGCAAGGCGTCTCCTTGCGGGCCGGCAGGCTGACGTGCTCCGCGCCGAGCGCCCGGAAGATGGCCATGAGCTGGCCCACCGCCTCGGGCTGCTCGTGCAGCGAGCGGCACCCCGGCCAGAACAGCACCCGCCCCTTGCGATCGAAGTCCGCCCCGTCGTCCGCGTGCTCGCGCATGGCGGAGTGCAGGTCCTCGCCGTAGGGGTTGCCCGAGTCCAGGTGGTGCTTGTGCACGAGCTGGGCGCCGTCGGGCACCGCTCCGTTGGTCCACGCCTCCGCTCGGGCCTTGTACAGATACGAGGGCACGTCCTGCTCGAGCTCGCACGGAGACTTGCACGCCATGCAGCCGGTGCACCGCGCGACGATGTCCGCCGCAGCCTTCCACGACAGATCTCCAGCCTTCGCCGCCCGCCATGCCTGGGACATGCCCGTCGGAGTCGCGCCTTCGTCGGCGGTCCCCTGAGCCACAGGGCAGGCGTAGCGACACAAGCGCGGGCACAGCGCGCACAGGGACGGGTCAGTCATCGCCTTGGACCTCACTCCGCACGCTGGCGGATAGGGCGGCCGCCAGACGCACGGCGTCGGACGGGGTGTCGAGCTGGCCGCCATGAGAGCCCGGCGGGGCCGGCTCAACCTGCTGGAAGTCGAGCTCCTCGATGCGGGCGCCAAACGTACCGATGGTCTGCACGAGCTGATGCACGACCAGCTGGCTCGTGGCCTGGGACGGCCGGCTGCTGCGGAACCGCCAGCGCAACGTGCACCCGGTCTCACACGGCGCTTCGAGCGTGCCCACGGCCTCGGTGGGGCCGCCGGTCAAGGTCTCGACCGCCCGAAGCAGCGCGCCGGCTCGGCCCCAAGGGACCACCGCCGAGCAGCGCCCGACCTCGCTGTCGTTGGGGGTCGGGCCCGTGGTGGCCATCACGTCCGCGCCTTCGCGCTGGGGCTGCCCCCAGTGGTCTTCCCACCACGCCAGCGCCGCTTCGTCGGCGAGCGGCTGCCCGCCGGCCTCGGTCAGCGCTGCGGCGACGGCGTTCACCCCGTGAGGGAAGCCATCGGGCCAGCCAAACGCGAGGTAGAGCACCCCGCCGTCCCGGGGCATGCGCTCCGGCGAGAAGGCGTCCCGATAGGCGGAACTGTCGCCTCCGCGGTAGATGACTCCGGCGTAGGGGCGCACGGCTCCCCGCAGGGCGTCCCGGACCGCCGAGATGGCGGTGTCCATGTGCGTGAACGCGAACCCGAGGTGCCGCATGGGCGGCGGGGTCAGGGTCCGCAGGGTGATGGTGTCGGCGAGCTGGTCGTGGTCGAAGCCGAACGGAAGCCAGGACGGGCCGGCCGCGGACCGGGGGAGCCGTCCGCTGCTCCACCGTCGCCCGTTGGGCAGACGCCCGCTCACCGCCTGCAGCGGATGCTCCCACGTCCCATGCACGCCCACGTGGGCGGCGTAGGAGCCGGAGCGCAGCCAGTCGGCGACGGTGTTCTCGAGGAATGCGCGCCCGAGCGGAGGGAGCCAATGTCCCCGCAGGTGCAGCTCAGAGGCCAGATCGACGCCGCGCCAGTCCACGCCCGCCTCGATCACCCCGTCCTCGTGGGCGTGCACGACCAGATGCTTGGGTTCGCGGGCCGGAGCCAGGGGGCCCGGGGGCGGGAGCTTGGGCGGGAAGAGCTTGCCGGGGTTGAGCACCCTGGCTGGATCCAGCGCTCGCTTGCTCGCCTCGAACAGGGAGCGCCCGTCGCCGTGCTCCTTGTCCATCAGCTGCCGCTTGAGGAAGCCCACGCCGTGGTGGTGGGTGATCGTCGCGCCGACCCCTTCGGCCGCCGCGAGCACCCCACGCCACACCAGATCGTATTGGGCGAGCCGCTCCTCGGGCGTCGCCGCGTGCCCCGCCAGGGTGAAGTAGATGCTGCAGCCCTCGTGGTAGGCGTGGCTGAAGTGGGCCATCACCAATGCATGAGGCGCGGCCGCCTTACGCACGGCTGCGTACAAGGCTGGCACCTGGGTCCAAGGCGCCGCGGTCTCCATGGTGTCCGCCCAGGCGCCGCTCTTGAGCAGCTTGGGCAGCTTGAACGAGACGTGGTAGCGGGTGCGGAACCAGCGCTCGCCCGGGCCGGCGCCCAGATCCTTGCCGCCCAGGCGTCCCGCCGCGAGCACGGCCGCTTCGAGCTGGCCCCGCGCCACGTCGTCGTCCCCCTCAAAGCCCAGGATCGCCAATGAGCGCTTCGGCAGCAGCTCGATCGCTCGGTTCAGCGGAGCGGCGTAGGTGAGGAGCCGATCCATCGGCAGGTTCTCGGGCTTGAGCGACTCCGCCGCCTCATCGCCCAGCAGTCGCGCCGCCAACGTGCGCACCAGCATCCCGCGGAACCCGGTGGGCCCATCGGTGGCGCGCCGACCGCCGCCCCGTCCCGTGCCGTCGCGACGCTCGCCGGTGTTGCGCCGATCTCTCGCGAAGCGGCCGAGTCCGGGCATGCGCTCCAGCCGGGACAGCGCCTCGTCCGCGAGGGAGCCTGGCGACAGCACCATCCCGAAGATGCGGGGGGTGCCGGCGTCCGCGGGCGGGGCCTGTGCGACGGGCTCGGCGGCGTTCTCTGACCGCGCCGCAGACTTCACGTCGAGCGGGGTGCCGCCGCCGGGTCTCGGCGCGGGGCCGTCTCCCGGATCGTTGCCCTTCTGCATCGCCATCCAGGTGTCCAGCGGGTCGTACAGCCGCATGACGGACGGGCGCAGGCCCATCTGGAGGATCTCGCGGAACGCGGCGATGCCCGCCTCGACGCTGGGGAACTGGATCCCCCGCAGGACCATGCTCGCCGGGAGCGGGTGCACCCGCAGACGCATGCTGGTGATCAGTCCGAGCGTGCCTTCGGACCCAACGAACAGCGGGGAGAAGTCGGTGCTGGGCGCGGACGGGTCCAGCGAGCCGGTGCGGATCACGCCGAGGCCGGGGGTCACCACGCGCAGGCCGGTGACCATGTCCTCGACCTTGCCGTAGCGGGAGGAGAGCTGCCCGGCGCCACGCGCCGCGACGCAGCCGCCGATGGAGCAGCAGTAGATCGACGACGGGAAGTGCCCCAGCGTCCAGCCGGCGTCATTGAGGCGCTCCTCCAGGGTCTGCAGGATCATCCCGGGCCCAGCGGTGACCTGCATCGTGCACGGGTCCACCTCGCTCAGCGCGTCGAGCCGCTTCATGTCTACGACCACGCCACCGAACAGCGGCGCTGCGCCACCGCACACCCCGGAGCCGGCGCCGTACGCGACGACGGGCGCGCCCGCTGCGTGACAGGCCGCCACGACCCCCTCGACTTCGGCCTCGGTCGCGGGCCGCACCACGGCGAGCGGCGGGACTTGAGGCAGGCCGTCTCGGGCAGACACCGTCAGCCGCGGCCAGAGATCGCGCTGGTACGGGAAGGTGTCGGCCTCGGACGTGGTCACGAAGCGAGCACCGACGGCATCGCGCAGCGAGGAGAGCAGGGCGTCGCGCGCGACGTCGGAGGCAGGGGCAAAGGGTGCGTTCACGGCGCGGAGCTTACTCCAACCGCCCCTGGCACTCCTTGTTCACTTCCTCGGTCGCCTCGCTTGCCCGTGCACCACGTCGCCACGTTGCTCCTCTTCGCGTGTCCCGCTCCGGGTCGAGCGTGTCACCATGCGTGCGTGAGCGAGCAGGACGAGGACGACCGCGCAGCAGAGCGTCGGGGGACCGATCGGCGGCGCTTCCGCTCGCAACCGGGGCGGCGAGACCCCAGCAATGCCCGTCGCCGCAAGGATCGTCCTCGGCGGCGCACCGGGCGGTTGCTCGTCGCGGCTCTGGTGTTGGCGGTGCTCGGTCTCGCGTATCGCGCGTTGGTGGTGGCGCCCGCGCGAAGCGCTCGGGTGCAGACCGCCGACGTGGCGCAGTCCGTGGAGCCGCTGCTGCTGAGTCTGGGCCTGCCGCTGTCCGCGGTGCCGGGCTTTGGCCCTCCCGCAGAGGGCGATCCGGTGGCGGGATTGGCGCTGGATGCGGCCGCTGAGGAGACCCTGCGTGGGGCGTCCGAGCGTTTGTCTGGGGCGTCCGACGCCGCTCCATCCGAAGCAGCGCCCTATGCATTGCAGGGCGCGGTTCGGCTGGCCTTGAATGATGAGCGGGGGGCGCGGATGGCCTGGGAGCAGGTCCTCGCCCACGGCTCCAAGGAAGAGGCGGCGGATGCTCGGGTGGGCATCGCTGCCGTGCAGATTCGGTCCGGGCTGCGCAGCGCCGATGAGCAGGACCGCTTGTTTGCACTCGAAGTGGCGCTTCATACGCTCGCGCCGGTCACCCGGGAGTACGCCGCGTGGCCTCATCGCCTGGTGCAGGAGGCGGTCGTGCACCTGGCCATGGGGCGCGAGGAGGCAGTGGATGGCGTGCTTGTCGAGCTCGCCAACGTCGGCGGTCCCATCGCGGGCGCCGGGTTGCCACTGCTCGCCGCGCGCAGGTCGGGCGAGGAATCGGTGTCCACGACGCTCGATGGCCTCCTGGATCGTCCCGCGGCGCCGGAGTAGGCTTAGCGCACCTTGGCACGCCCCGACCGCAAGACCCGTGGGATCCTCCAGGCCCTCGAGCAGCTCGAGACCCTGATGCAGATCACCAACAACGAGTACGAGATGTACTTCATGGGGATCGTGCGCCGCGCGCCGCTCGAGAAGGGCCGCGAGATCAAGCGTCTCTTGCACGAGTTTCAGGAGATGGCGCTCACCAACACTCGGGTGCTGTTCAAGCTGCGGGTGCTGCGCACGCGGCACAACTCCTTGTCGCTGCGATGGCTGCGCACCACAAAACAGATCGAGGATGGCACCTACCGCAAGCACCGCTGGCTCGCCGACAAGCGCGAGAAAGAGCGGGCGAGCAAGCCGCCGCCGAAGTCTTCGGACGAAGTGCGGGCCGAGATCCGCGCGCTGATGCGGGGGGAGGACCCCGACGCCGCGGCCGCCACCGTGCGACGCGAGAAGGGCCTGCCCGACCACACCGCCCAGACCATGCGCAGCGACGGACCGGTCAAGGCTCCCCGCACCGCGGGCAACGCCGGCAGCCGCAACGGGCACGCGATCGGGTCCGATGGCCTCTACGAGGCGTACACCCGGGCGAGCGGCAAGGCGGTGAACCGCGTGGCGCTGGAGGCGACGCTGCAGAAGCACCGCGAGCAGATCCGCGCGAAGTACGGCGTGCGCGACGTGCGCTTCA
>Ga0222662_1001102_pt1 | contig 14802 bp, 12 predicted proteins | sample AntAcemetagen600_FD_179821 | JGI IMG/M metagenome (GOLD analysis project Ga0222662, IMG submission 179821) | Saline water microbial communities from Ace Lake, Antarctica - #600 | ecosystem: Environmental > Aquatic > Non-marine Saline and Alkaline > Saline | place: Antarctica: Ace Lake...
AAAGCCGCGTGGTCGGCGTCCGCCTCAAGGCCGTCCCGGACATCGCTCGTGCCCGCAAGCTAACAGAACTCGTGCAGCGTGAAGTCGAAGGTTCCGAATCTTTACTCCTCGTCTACATTGTAGATTCAGGCTCGGTCGCCGAGTTTGAAGAAGCGGCGGCTAGCGCTGGTGTCGTCCTGCCTCTTCTCTGCCTGCGTCCTAGTGACATCGCAGTCTATGCGCGCCGGATCGCGCGGATCGCAGCAGAGCGTGCAGGGCGTAGCCAATGCGCCAACTTTACCCCCGAGGCCGTCTATGGATTGCTCTCTTTTGGATGGCCGCGTAACTATAGGCAAATTAAGGAAGTCGTCCAAGCCGCGGTCAGCGCCAGTGCCGACGAGCCGATCACGCTCGAAGTGCTGAACGAAGCCATCGGTGTCCCTCTCGAGTCGGTCGCGCCAACTAGCCGAATTAGCACCTTGATGAAGGCTGAGCAGCACCGTTACCTCAAACGCCAAATGGAGCGGGACGGACTCACAGCCGCCGAGTTGGCCAAGAAATTAGACCTCGATTCTTCCGTCCAAACCAAAGACGACCTCAACAACTTGCCACTGCTCCGCAGTGAGTTGAGCAGCTTCTGATCTTTTTGACGCCCCACCTCCTCTTCTCGATACTTTCTTAAATTATGGCTCTTGCTCGTATCCAAACTGCTATTCTGGAGCACCTCCTCCAGATGGGTCATTTGACCGACGCGCAATTTAAGAACATTACCGAGACCGATGAGGAAATGTCCGGCGAAGTGATCGAGACTCTGCTCGCGACGGAATACAAGATCACCCAATACCAGTTGCTTTTTGCGAAAAGTCGCGCCTTTGATCTGACTCCGATCAATATCAAGCACTGCATGGTCACGGAGACGACTTTCTCCAAGCTAGATAAAGATTTTTGCCAGGATAACAAAGTCCTCCCACTCGGCTTCGCCGGGGACTTCATCATCGTCGCTCTAAGTAATCCCTTCGATCTACGCGTTACTTCTAAGGTGCAGGAACTTTCAGGGATGAAGGTCTCCGTCCTCCTCGGGCTGCAGGCCGAGATCGATAAAGTACTCGACGATAAAGACGATCAACACCAGGCCGTCGGTTTCGGTGATGTGGTCGAAGCACTCGGTGCCGACTTTGCGGGCGACGATGATCTAGACGAAGAGGACTTTTCCGACGAAGAGTCCGCACCGATCATCAAGCTGGCCAACCGAATCGTCGAAGAAGCCTACTTTGCTGGGGCGAGTGATATCCATATCGAGCCTTTTGAAAAAGAGACCCGTGTGCGCGTGCGCGTGGATGGTGTCTTGCTCAACCGCCTGACGATCCCGACCGCCGCGTCTGGTGCATTGCTCGCTCGTCTGAAGGTGATGGCGCAGCTCGACATCGCGGAGAAGCGTATGCCGCAAGACGGACGTATCATTTTCAAGCAATACAACAAGAAGGGGGTCGACATTGACCTTCGTGTCTCGACCGCGCCGCTCAATCACGGCGAAGGCATCGTCATGCGTATTCTCGATAAGCAAAAGAGTACCTTGCCGCTGCCTGCGCTTGGTTTTTCCGAGCGTAATCTCGGGCTTTACCGCGATCTGATCCAGCGCCCCTATGGCATGATCTTGCATTGCGGACCCACTGGCTCTGGTAAATCGATGACGCTCTATTCCGCGCTCAACGAGATTAACACCGCCGATATCTGTATCCGCACCGCGGAAGATCCGATCGAGTATACCTTGCCTGGGCTCTTGCAAATGCAGATGCAGCGTAAGATCGGTCTGACCTTCGCCTCTGCGCTGCGCTCCTTCTTGCGTCAAGACCCTGACGTTATTTTGGTGGGGGAAATTCGTGACCGCGAGACAGCGGGCATCGCCGTCGAGGCTGCGCTCACGGGGCACTTACTTTTCAGCACGCTACACACCAACGACGCGCCGACCACCGTCTCACGACTCACCGAAATGGGGATCGAGCCTTTTATGATTTCGGCCTCCCTGATCTGTGTCTGCGCTCAACGTCTGATGCGCCGCGTTTGTAAATCTTGTAAGAAAAATTACACGCAAGAAGGTAACGAAGCAGAGATCATGCAGCGTGCCCTTAGCTGGACAGGTAAAGTGCCCGGCGCGAACGAAGACGGTTGCCCTAGCTGTGGGGGTAATGGTTATAAAGGCCGCGTCGGTATCCACGAGCTGATGGCGACGAGCGAAGATTTGATCAAAGCGATCAACGCTGGTGAAGAAGCTGCCATGATCAAGCGCATCGCCATGCGTACTGGTATGATGACGCTCCACCAAGACAGTATGCTTAAGGTGAAAGAAGGCCTCACCACAATGGAAGAATCCATCGGCACAGTGCCACCTGATATGGAGGAATACGAAGTCGACCACAATATCGTGGTGCCGAAGAAGTCCGCCAAGAAGAAAGAAGCAGTCGCGGAATAGGTCGAATGCCCTACATCCTGTGTTTCGTTGCGGACTGGCGAAGCCATTTCGACCGATGGTGTTGGTCAGTTTCGCAACTCGAAAGCGGTTCCCGCGTCCGCTACAGATTTGCGTATGGTAGCGGACTGGCGAAGCCATTTCGACCGATGGGGTTGGTCAGTTTCGCAACTCGAAAGCGGTTCCCGCGTCCGCTACAGGTTTGCGTATGGTAGCGGACTGGCGAAGCCATTTCGACCGATGGTGTTAAGGTGTTCGCTACACTTCCAGCGTCGCTACCAGCGCGCCAAGAAAGATCAGCTCTGTTTCGCCCGTATTACGGATGGCTTGTGATTCGCCGCTCCGAGTAATCTGCAAAGTGCCGGGGGTGAAGGGGTGCTCGCTCCCGTTATCGACGACCACGCCAGTGCCCGAGATGCAGTAGTAGAAGTCTTCGTCACCTTCGTGTGAGTGATCGCCTACGCTCGCACCCGGTTCGAGCCGAACGACGCCGACGCTCTTGATCGCACTGCCCGGAAACAGATCAAGTAGTTTATGTGCAGTCACGCTGCCGTTGCCACCACGAACGGCTTCGGCTATTTTAGGGATTACTTCATGCACGCTTTTTATCATGTATAAAGATTACTTTGATAGGTTCCTTGAATCAAGGCTTAGTTTGCAGAATGCTGGCGATAGCCAGTGTTACCGAGCTTGGCGGACGGGTCACAACGGCTGTCGCCGTCATGTTACATTGTGCATAATGCGGATCGCAGTCTCTCGCGTAGAATGCTGGCGATAGCCAGTGTTTAGATGCTTGCCGAGTCTATCCAAACGGCTGTCGCTCCATACTACTAATTGACTGCATTCAGAATACGAGTCGCGCGTTCGGCTACGCTTTCACTTTGGTTCTTCGACTCACCGTAGTGGTGAACGCCGTTACGGCGATGGGTTGTGGTCGTTGTGCCGTTGCCATTTGTGTAAATCGTAACTGTCGGAGGACGGTAATAGTAGCGGCTGTTGTTGAACACGGGGGTGGTGTAGGAACGAAGTCCGTAGGTGCGGCTTCGCTCGGTGCGCTCGGTTTCTTCACGCAGTTTTTCGGTCTCGAGTCGGGCAGAGGCGGCTTCTCTTTCGGCTTGGGCGACACGTGTTTCGAGTTCGGCAATGCGTTGTTGGCTGCGGAGCTCTTCAAGCTCGGTCTCGTAGCCAGCCAGAGCACCGGAGATTTGCGGGGAGACGTCCACTGCGGGGTAGCGTATCTGGAAGCTGCGCCAGTAGTCCACCTTGTCCTTGGCGGAGAGCGAGGCAAAGGCACTACTTTTCATCTTAGAGGCGCGGAGAGACTCGCCCTCTTCTTTATGGGCGACGCGGCGGCGCTCTTGATCGACCAGCCACTCTTCGCGCTCAAGGCGGAGGCGTTCTTGGTCATCGGAAAATTGTTCCTTGGTCATCAGGTCGATCTCGGTGACCTGATCTTCTTTCAGAGTGATTTCACCTTGGGGGTAGAGGAGGAGGGTTTTTTCGCGTAGCTCGATCGTTCCCATTGGTTTGCCCAGCGTCTCGATCACTTGTTTAGAGGTCTGGCCAGTCTCAATGGGGGAGGCTAAGGAGGGCAATGAGGCGCAGAAAATGAGGGTCGCGAACAATACTGAAGCTTTCATAGTGCTAAACAGCGTAGGGAAGTCGCCGGAAAAGGCAAACTCGCAGAGAAATTCAAATTTTGGTTGAGAATCGCCTAGCTCACACCATCTTTACCTGCTTTTCGCCAATTTAGAACACTTTATACGACTATGGAAGACGTCATCATCTTAGGCACCGGCTGCGCCGGACTCACTGCAGCTATTTACACAGGCCGCGCTCAGCTCAAGCCACTTGTGCTTGAGGGCTCGCAGCCTGGTGGTCAGCTCACCACCACCTCTGAGGTGGAAAATTTCCCCGGGTTCCCTGAGGGGATCGACGGCTATATGATGATGGACAACCTCCGCAAGCAAGCCGCCCGCTTCGGCGCACGCTATGATCATGCCAAGGTTGATAAAATCGAGATCGAAGGCGACGTGAAGAAGCTCTACGCGGGTGATCGAGTCTTTGAGGCCAAGGCCGTGATCGTGGCCACAGGCGCTCGTCCGCGTTTACTAGGTATTCCCGGCGAAAGCGAAATGTATGGTGGCAAGGGCGTCACTACCTGCGCGACCTGCGATGGTGCTTTCTATCGCGACATGGACGTCGTGGTCGTCGGTGGGGGTGATTCCGCTGCGGAAGAGGCGCTTTTCCTTACACGTTTCTGCTCCAAGGTGACACTCATCCACCGCCGCGATGCGCTCCGTGCCTCACAAATCATGGCCGACCGCGCGACCTCGCACGAAAAGATCGAGATGGCGTGGAACGCCGCACCGACTGAAGTGCTTGCCGACGAAAAGGGCTTTACCCGCGCGGTGATTGTCAAAGACACCCTGACGGGCGAAGAGCGTGAGATCCCTTGCAAGGGAGTCTTTATCGCGATCGGGCACATCCCAAACACAGACTTCGTCGAAGGCCTGCTTGAGCGCGATGGCGACGGCTACATCGTGCCCGAAAACGGCAGCCAAGTGAAGACGAAGTACGAAGGCTTCTTCGCTGCTGGCGACTGTGTCGACCACGTTTACCGCCAAGCCATTACCGCCGCCGGTATGGGTTGCCAAGCCGCGATCGAAGCCGAGCGCTGGCTGGCCGAGCACGAGTAAGTTTCAATATTTTTTCCTTCAGCCGCCCAAAGGGCACCCGCTTCAGTCTCCCCTCCGGGGCAAACCGCAAGCGGTTCACCATTTACGCGCTACTCGCGCTACGTCAGCATTTAAAAAAGTGGATCTCTCCGACCTCAGGCAAAGCTATACCAAAAGCAGTTTCAGCGAGAGCGATCTGTTGGGCTCCCCCTTTGCGCAGTTTGAGCAGTGGTTTCGCGAGGCGGAGACATGCGACCTCGAAGAGCCCAACGCGATGTGCCTAGCCACGGCAGATACTAACGGCCTGCCTAGTACACGAGTCGTTTTACTCAAGGATTTTTCCGAGAAGGGGCTCACATTTTACACCAACTACGAGAGCCGTAAGGCGCGGCAGCTCGACGCCAATCCGCAGGCCGCGGCCAACTTCCTCTGGTTGCCCTTGCAGCGTCAGGTCAACGTGATTGGCCGGGTGGAGCGCATCGCTAAGGCCGAGTCGCTCAAGTATTTCCTCAGCCGCCCATTTAGTAGCCAGTTGGGCGCATGGGCTTCGCCCCAGAGCAAAGTCATCACCTCGCGCAGCATCCTCGAAGCGAAGCTCGATCAAATGAAGCGTAAGTTTGCCGATGGCAAAGTGCCGCTACCCGATAACTGGGGCGGCTACCGAATTGTGCCCGTCTCCTTCGAGTTCTGGCAGGGCAGACCCAGTCGCTTGCATGACCGCTTTATCTATCGCCGCGATGAGGCTGGTCAGTGGGCAGCCGAGCGGCTGGCGCCGTAGGGAAGGGACTTCGAACGTTCATTTTACCGCTTTACTCCTCCGCGGCGGCTTCTATTACCAAACGGAGTGATGGGCGAAGAAAACACAGAGATTGATTCCAAAATGGATAGCTTGATTGCCGCTGGGCAGATTAAGGGGATATCTGAGGAGTTGGATAAGTGGGCAGACCCTGAAGTCGCCGACTATATTCTGAGCCTCGATAAGCCGCAACAGATCCTTGCCTACCGGGCACTCCCACGTCCGCGTGCGGCCAAGATATTTGCCTTTTTCGAGCCCGATGACCAGGATACCTTCCTTGAAGCCCTGACTGACCTAGATACGCGTGAGTTGCTGGCCAATCTCAGCCCGGACGACCGGACGGCTTTGCTCGAAGAGCTACCTGCGACGGTCACACGCAAGCTCATGCAGCTCCTGAGCCCGGAAGACTTGGTCGAGTCGAGCCAGCTCTTAGGCTATCCTGAAGAGAGCGTCGGCCGCCTCATGACGCCGGACTACATCCGCATCCGCGCCGAGTGGACGTGTGAGCACGCGCTCGAGCACATACGCAAGTATGGCCGCGATAGTGAGATTTTTAACATTCTCTATGTGACTGACGGTAACGGCCTGCTGGTCGATATCCTGCGGATGCGCCGCCTTATCATGTCGCCGCTGAACACCGTAATCTCGGAGATTCTGAACTACCAGTTCGTCAGCCTCTCCGCCTACGACGACCGCGAAGTGGCGGTGGAAAAAATCCAACGTTACGACGTCAACGCGCTCCCCGTGGTCGATTCCGAGGGCGTCCTCGTCGGCATCGTCACGGTGGACGATATAATGGACGTGGCGGAAGAAGAGGCCACCGAGGATATTCAAAAAGGTGTCGCGGTGGCACCTCTGGAGACCCGTTACAGTGCGGCCAGCGCGACTCAGCTCTTTCGTAAGCGCATCGGCTGGTTGCTTATCTTGATTTTCGTCAATCTCATCTCCGCAGGTGTGATTTCCAACTACGAGGAATACATTAAAGAGTTCATCACCCTGGCGCTCTTCATGCCGCTGGTCATCGCCAGTGGGGGGAACTGCGGCTCACAGTCCGCCACCCTGATGGTGCGCGCGATCGCCACGGGCGATTTGGATCTCAAAGATTGGTTCACGGCCGTGAGTAAGGAGACCTTCGTCGGCCTAATTCTCGGTGCGGCCATGGCCGTGATCGCCGGGATCGTGAGTAAGCTCTACGGCGGCGATATGCACATCGCGATCATCGTAGGGCTGAGTATGATCGCCATTGTTTTTGTAGCCAATGCCTTCGGTGCATTGTTACCCTTCATCCTGAGTCGATTAAAAATCGACCCAGCCACCGCCAGTAGCCCTCTCATTACCTCCGTCATGGATGTACTTGGGCTTATGATCTACTTCTCGATCGCAGTGGCGATTTTAACTTAACCCTTTCTTCCTATGTCAGAAAATTTCAACTCCCTAGGCGTCAGCGCCGATCTCGTCCAAGGCCTTGATGCCCTCGGCATACAAACGCCCACGCCGGTGCAAAACGCCGCGATTCCCTTCCTGATTAACGACGGCAGCGATCTGATCGCCCAGGCGCAAACGGGCACGGGCAAGACCGCCGCCTTTGGCGTGCCGCTCCTAATGAAGGTCGACCCTTCGCTCGATAAAATCCAAGGTCTCGTCATCGCGCCGACCCGCGAGCTGGCCAAGCAGATCGGCAAGGAACTGTTTCGCTTCACCAAGTTTTGTGATCCGAAGATCTTTGTCGAAGTGACCGCTGGTGGCGATAAGATCGACGATCAAATCAAGCGCCTTAGCCGCCCGACGCCCATTCTTGTGGCCACTCCTGGCCGCCTGATGGATCTGTTGAAAGCAGGCCTAAAGCTGGATGGCGTGCAATACCTCGTCCTCGATGAGGCAGACGAAATGTTGAGTATGGGCTTTCAACAAGAGCTGGCCGCGATCTTCAAGGAGACCGGCAAGCGCAAAGCCACTTGGCTCTTCTCGGCGACCTTCCAAAAGCGCGTGCAGGGCTTGATCGAAGACCACATGTCAGCCAAGGCCCACCGCGTGCAGGTCGAGCCGAAGCAGATCGTGAATCGCAATATCGATCACCAGTTCGCCATCTGTGCGCGCGAGGAGAAGGATGCCTTCATCATCAACTATCTGAAAGGGCAGGGCGCCGCCCGCGGCCTTATCTTTTGCCGCACCCGTGCCGGCGCGATTCGCATGGGCGAGGAATTGGAAAAGGCCGGGCTTTCCGTGGCCGTGCTTCAAGGCGATCTCAGTCAACGTGACCGCGATAAAGTGATGCGCGCCTTTAAGAAAGAGCGCACCCAGTTTCTCATCGCGACGGATGTGGCCGCGCGCGGCATCGATATCGAAGGGCTCTCCTTTGTCATCCACCATCAGCTGCCTGATGCCATCCAGTATTATACACACCGTAGTGGGCGCACTGCACGCGCAGGCAAAAAGGGTGTTTCACTCACCTTAATCGGGCCGGGCGAACGCGGCCAGATCACTAAGCTAGAGCAGTCACTCAGCCTGAACTTTAGCCTGGTCGAGTAGTTTGTAAATTATTTGTGAATGGCGTAAGCTGAGTATGTTTCCATTTGCCCGACAGGGGGTATTTTAAGAGTTTATAGGTGCTTTTTGTCTACTAAATGATGTTCAGAAATGAGCTTCCTCTTAATGGCATCGAAACACACTAACTACCCCAAATCGTTTCGTTCCGGTTTTACACTGGTCGAGATTATGATCGTGGTCGTCATCATCGGGCTATTGGCCGCGATGGCGATTCCCGCCTTTCAGAAGGTGCGCAATACTAGCTATGCCACTCGGCTGGCGAACGACTTCCGCACCTTCGCGGGCGCGTTTGAGATCCACGCTCTGGAAGTCGGCGTATGGCCTGCCGATGGGCAAGGCAATAGCCTGCCTGCATCAGCCCAGCCATACTTCGAAGGCACCAGCTGGTATCAACCGCCGCCCAATGGCGGTATTTGGGACTGGGAAGTCAATCGCCTCGGCTTCGTCGCAGCTGTTGGTTTGTCTGAAGGCGATGGAAATCTGGATATCGCCGTCTATCTGAAGATAGACGATATTCTCGATGATGGGAATCTCGCAACCGGTGTATTCCGCAGGGCGGGCAACCGCTATCTCTATATTCTGCAGGATGATTAGGGGTTAAGACCTCTCCGACCAAAAACGAATCGATCAGGTGATCGAAGAGCTTGCCCAGTGAAGTTGAATTTTAAGTGCAAGGTGAAAGTGTAGCCTCCAAACTCTGTTTGGGGGACTCGAAGCCTAGAATTCCCCGGTTCAAAGAACCGAGGCCACGAGCAGGTTCTGCGTAGATAAAACGACACCCTACCAGAGGGGGGTGTAAACAAATGTGCGGGGTATGGATCTCTTGAGGCCATGCCGCGCTACCACTTCCTGCCCGATTAAAATAATTGCACCCTGTCAGAGGTGCCCCTTCAGTTGAAACTTGAAGCCGAAGTGAGAGGCCATTCAATTGCATTATGTCTATACGCCCCAATTTGGATTTTGAGCTAAGCTTTTTCGAGAGCCTTCATCAGCGCATGCCGCGTGATATTCGAGTGGCTTCGGCACTCGCGCACATCTACACGAAGGCAGGGCGGATCGATGCGGGCTTGAAGATGGATCGCAAGCTCGTCCGCCTCGATCCGGAAGATCCTACGGCGCACTACAACCTAGCTTGTAGCCTATGCCTGAAGGGGCGAAACGCGGATGCAGTCAAAGCTTTGCGCACCGCCATCTCGCTGGGTTACAAGGACTTTGACTGGATGCAGCACGATCCAGATTTGAACGGGATGCATCAGTATGCCGGCTTTCAGCTGCTTTTGAGTGATTTGAAGATTGGCTAGTCGGACGCTTGTTTGTGTTATTGTTCTGGTATGCGCCCGCACGATCCAATTGGTCTCCATAAAGCGACGCTAGGTGGCTTCATCTGGGATCAGCGGCATGCTTTGCGTGCTTATATGTTTTGGCGTGTCATCGGTGTGCTCGCGGTCACGCCATTTCCCATATTTTCGCAGCGTATTGTGGATGTTGCCATTCCTCATCAAGACCTCGGTGCAGTCGTTTTCTATACAGTATGGTCATTTATCCTGTTAATGGTGCATTTCATTTCGATGAAGATTGCGGTCAGTTATCTCTCGACTCAAACGCAGGAGGTCTTCCGTAGCTTAAGAGCGCGCATTTTTCATAAATTGAATTTCATGCACTTCGGCTTTTTGGATTCGATTCAGACGGGGCGTTTACTTTCAAAATATGCCTTCGATACCAATAATATCGAGGCCACGGTCATACAGATTGTCACCGGCATTATACCCGAGCTACTGCGTTCTGCCTTACTGATCATGGCGCTCGCTTTTATTAACATCTGGCTCCTCGTTATTGTCCTAGTGAGCATTCCCATCTTTGCATTTGTGCGGGTGTATTACTTCAAGCCGATTGAAGATAACAATCACGCCGTGCGCGTGGCTCGGGAGAAGATGACCGGGCAGGCCAACGAGTTTATCTCTGCCATCAAACTAGTGCGTGGCTATGGGCAAGAGCACGAGGCGAGAAAGCAGATGAGCGTATTGAGCGACGCTTACAGCGATACGCGCACTTCTCAGATGCAGCTCAATCAGTCGCTCGGTTATATCTTGTTTACTGTGGTCACGATGCTCTCGCTCTTCGCTGTGGCACTTTGTGGTTGGCTCGTGATCGAGGAGAAGATGACCCTAGGCGCTATGGTGGCGCTCGTGGGAGCGCTTCCCATCTGTCTCGCTCCTGTGAATATGGTGACGCAGTTCAGCATGCAGTATCTGCTCGGCGCAGAAAGCTACAAGAGCATCAAAGAACTCATGGATTCGGCCTACGTGGAAGAGTGGCAAGGCGCGAAGTCGCTAGAGTCTATGCGCGGAGATGTTGAGTTCCGCAATGTGAGTTTCGCCTATGATAAGGAAAAAGAGCATCGAACTATCGACTGTTTCAACATCAAGATCGCTGCGGGGGAACACGTCGCCTTTGTCGGTCCGAGTGGTTCGGGCAAAAGCACGATCGTGAGCCTCATGCTCGGATTCTATGCACCGAGCGAGGGCGCAATATTGATCGATGGAGCACCCCAGGCGGAACTCGATATCCGCGCGATACGCCAAGAATGCGCCATTGTCATGCAAGATAATTTATTACTGTCGGGCTCTCTGATGGAGAATATTCGCTTCGGCCGACCGAATGCTAGCGATGAGGAAGTTCGCGAGGCGGCGCGACATGCTAGTGCGCTCGAGTTTATCGAGGCCTTGCCCGAAGGTTTCCAGACTCAAGTAGGCGAACGCGGCGTCAGCCTCTCCGGCGGTCAACGTCAGCGTATTGCCATCGCCCGTGCGCTCTTGCGTAATCCCAAGATCCTCATCCTCGACGAAGCCACCAGCGCGCTCGACTACGAGAGCGAAAAGTCCGTGCAGGCCGCCATCGACTACCTGGCTAAAGGGCGCACGACCATCACGATTGCACACCGCTTGAGTACCATCCGCAGCGCCGACCGCATTATTGTGCTCAAAGCCGGCGAGTGCATCAGTGAAGGCACATGGGATGAGCTTGCCGCGAAGGAGGGAGCCTTTAAAGACTTACTCGATGCCCAAGCCTAAGCCGAGCCACGACACTGCCCTTGTCGAAGTCATCGCCCTGTCCGGCTTTGATAAGGCGCTGGCCTACGCGGTGCCGCCGACTTGTCAAGAAGCGCTCAAGGTCGGCTCGCTTGTGCGCATCCCCCTGCGTCGCCGCAGTGAGCTCGGGGTGGTCTTGCGCTTTGGCACCGATCAAGTCGTGCCACCAGGTAAGCTCAAAATGCTCTTCGAGATCGTGCAGCCATACCCTGTGCTGACACCCGATTTGATGGAGCTCTTTCGCTGGGCGCAGCAATACTACGCCGCCACCCCAGAGGCGATTTTGGAAACCATGATTCCCGCTGCCATCCGCAAGGGGATGAAGCCCAAGACTCGCCGCTACATTTCCAAAGGCAAAGCACCCACCGCCGAGGAACTCGAAGCCCTCGAAAAGCGTGCACCCAAGCAGGCCGCCATTCTTAAATTCATCTGCCAACAGGTAAAGCCGCTACCGCGTGTCGATATCCTCAAAGCCATGAAGATCAGCGCCTCGGCCTGCGATGGCCTCGTGACCAAGGGCTTCCTCCGCGAGACCGACACTGAGGAAGAGCGTATCGCCTACGAGGATGAGCTCGGCTCGCAAGAGACCGTCGTGGCCGACACGCGTCCTGTCCTGACCGACGAGCAAGACGCCGCCGTGACCGCCATCCACAAAGCTATCACGGCCGATGCCTTCAGCGTCCGCCTGCTCCACGGTGTCACCGGCTCGGGCAAGACCGAGGTCTACCTCAACGCCATCGAAAAAATCGTGGCCGAAGGCGGCGGTGTCATCTTTCTCATACCCGAGGTCGCGCTGGCGCCGCAGACCGTCGGCCGTGTCCGCGCGCGGCTCGAAGCGCGTGGTGTCCACACCGTCGTCTGGCACAGTCACCTCTCCGAAGGAGAGCGCTACGATGCCTGGAAGGCACTCGCCAGCGGCGAAGCCCACGTTGTCGTCGGCGCGCGTTCCGCTGTCTTCGCGCCCGTGCAAAACCTTAAACTCATGATTGTGGACGAAGAGCACGAGCCTTCCTATAAGCAGGAGGAGTCGCCCCGCTATAACGGGCGCGATGTCGCCGTCTATCGCGCGCACATCAATCAGGCGGTCTGCGTGCTCGGCTCGGCCACACCCTCGCTTGAGTCGCTTTATAATGTGGAACTGGGCAAATACGCCGTCGACCGCATCCTTAACCGAGTTGACCACCGCCAGTTGCCAAAAATTCACCTCGTCGACATGCGCCGCGAAGCTTTGCAAGGGAAGGGCGCTTCGCCCATCTCTCGCACCCTTGCTGATAAACTCGTCGACCGCTTCGAGAAGAAAGAGCAAAGCATCCTCTTCCTTAACCGACGCGGATTTTCTACCAGTATCCTTTGTCCGGATTGCGGCTACGTGGCGTCCTGCGAGCATTGCAGCATCCCGATGACCTTTCACCGCACGGACGGGAGACTTCGCTGTCACCTCTGCGCCAAGCATCGCGAAGCGCCTATTAAATGCCCCGAGTGTAAGTCGGCCAACATCCGTAAGAAGGGGCTCGGCACCCAGAAGATCGAAGACATCGTGCAAAAGATTCTCCCTCGCGCCAAGATCGTGCGGATGGATGCCGACTCCATGTCGAAGAAGAATCTCTACCGAGAAATTCTAAACGACTTTCGGATCGGTAAGATCGATATTCTTGTCGGCACGCAGATGATCGCCAAAGGGCTCGACTTTCCTAACGTCACATTGGTCGGACTCGTCGATGCCGACAAATCGCTCCACGTGGAAGACTTCCGCGCCGCTGAGCGCACCTTTCAACTCATCGTGCAAGTCTCAGGCCGCGCCGGCCGAGGCGACCGCGCCGGCGAGGTCGTCATCCAGACCAGCACCCCTCACGCGCCCCCCATTCAGTTTGCTCGCAAGTCCGACTTCGACGGCTTTCAACTCGAAGAGCTAGAGCAACGCCGCGAGTTCAACTACCCACCGTTCCGCCACCTCATCCGCCACCTCTTTCGCGGGCGCAACCCCGACAAGGTTAACTTCTACATCGATCAATGGCTCAAGGTTCTTGAAAAAGAAATGGAGGGGGAGCTCGAGATCCGCGGTCCCGCCCCCGCACCGATCGAGAAGATCCGCGATGAGTATCGTTTTCAACTCTGGTATTTCGCCCCCAGCGCCAGCCGCGTCATCGGCAAGCTCGCCGCACTCCGTGAGCAATTTAAAATGGATAAAGAAGTGATCGACCTAATCGACGTCGATCCTATGAACATGAGCTGAATTAAAGCAAATAGGGCAGCCCAAAAAGCAGAAAGAGAAACAGCGCAGTGCCTAAAATAAAGAGCACGAAGCAGCCGGCTTTAGCGCGCATGACTTCGCTTTGGGTTTTGGCTTTGTAAGTGGGGGCGCCTGGATCGGGTTCGACCATCGGGATGCTTGGCTTAAGCTCTTCCGTCGCGACTTCGACGCTTTCGTCTGGAGTCGGCGGTGTAAATAGCTCTGCGCCCTCAGGTAGAGAGGGCAGCACTTCTGCCGTCACTTCAGCCTTGGGTGCCTCGGCCTCGTTCGGTGCTAACTCAGCGATCTTTGCATCGAGCCATTCCAGATGTTTCTGGATCTGTTCGCGCTGCCGTTTGAGTTCTTCGAGTGATATGGCCATCTGATCAAGGTCGAACGTGGAACATCGAACTTCGAAGGTCGAATCATTTTTCACTGGAGTGTCGTCGTAGGGTTCAATTATATCTGCGGGGTAAGCTCTACGAAGATAATTCAGTCGTAGCCGAAGCGGTAACGCTTTGGATCGCTCGACACACGCGGCTCAGACCGTCCAAAACCTTACGATTGTTCCGGTCGCTACGCTCGGGTCTTGTCGCTACGCTCGGAGCGGCTACATTTACCCCGCACATTTAATTGCACTCGTCGTCGTAGGGGTGATCGAAAGAGTTGTCAGATATCTTTAAACCTAAATTCGGCAGTTGAGAGTGCCGCAAAAAGGCGCAGAAGGCGCAAAAATAGAGACTTCCGCGGCATTTTACTCAAAAGTATAGCTCGCCAAAATGCTTCTAAGTCCCGCCGAAGGGCATAATGAATGAAATGAATCGGGGGCGAGGTCTCAAAACCTACATCTATTTGGTTTTGCGTCTTTTGCGCATTTTTGCAGCCATTAACGGCTCTTCACGGAAGTGCGTTTAGGGCACTACCTAAGCCTCTGATCTATAGTACTTAGTGGGATTTTAAGGATTCTTCGCTATTTTAGTGGATAGAGGAGGTCAGTGCTCTGAGTTTTAACCACA
>Ga0222662_1001103_pt1 | contig 14769 bp, 29 predicted proteins | sample AntAcemetagen600_FD_179821 | JGI IMG/M metagenome (GOLD analysis project Ga0222662, IMG submission 179821) | Saline water microbial communities from Ace Lake, Antarctica - #600 | ecosystem: Environmental > Aquatic > Non-marine Saline and Alkaline > Saline | place: Antarctica: Ace Lake...
AAAAAGCGTAGGTAGAAATTGGAGCTTACTCTATAGAAAAATATATGGAGCGAAAATTAAAAAGCTTACTGAGCGTAATGAAGAACTATACGAGGAGAATCAAAAAATGAAACGAAGGTTAGCAAAATATGATGGCTCTCAAAGAAGAGTTTATTATCTTAATCAAAAGGCATCAGCATGACAGGTTTACAATTAACATTTAATTTAAAAAAACATATTTGGTCTTGTCCATCGGAATACAAAGATCTATCTCAATATGACGAGATAGCAATTGATTTAGAAACAAGAGATGATGGAATTAATAATAAATTAGGTGCAGGTTGGGCAACTGGTAATGGTTATGTTATTGGTTTTGCTGTAGCAGTAGAGGGATGGCAGGGTTATTATCCTTTTAAACATTTTGGTGGTGGTAATATGATTGAGCCACAAGTAATTCAATACATGAAAGATGTGTGTAAGTTACCTTCAAGAAAAATATTCCATAATGGACAGTACGACGTAGGTTGGTTAGCACAAATGGGTATAAAAGTAGAAGGTGAAATAGTGGATACAATGATTACAGCTGCTGTAATTGATGAGAACAGATGGTCTTATAGCTTAAATGCATTATCTAAAGATTATCTTGGTGAGCTAAAGTCCGAACAAGATCTAAAAGAAGCTGCAAAGGATCACGGTATAGATCCTAAAGGGGAGATGTGGATGTTACCTGCAGAGCATGTTGGTTTTTATGCAGAGCAAGATGCAAGGTTAACTTATCTTTTATGGCAAAGATTTAAACCAGAAATTAACAATCAAAATTTACAAACGGTATGGGAACTTGAAACTAAATTATTACCTATCTTAATTAAAATGAGACAGAAAGGTATAAAAGTAGACGTTGAAAAAGCTCATAAATTAAAGAAAGAATTTCAAGCTCAGGAAAAAGAATTTTTAATAAAAATAAAAGAGCTATGTGGAAAAGAAGTAGACATATGGGCAGCAAGACAAATAGCCGAAGCCTACGACAAATTAGGGATAGAGTATCCACGTACTGACAAAACTCATGAGCCATCTTTTACACAAAATTGGTTATCTAATTCGAAACACGAAATTAGTAAATATATAGCACAAGCCAGGGAGATTAACAAGTTTCATGGTACATTCTTAGACTCAATATTAAAATACGAACACAATGGAAGGATACATGGGGAAATTAATCAGTTACGTTCTGACAGTGGGGGCACTGTCTCTGGCCGTCTGTCTATGGCTAATCCTAATCTTCAACAGTTACCCGCTCGTAATAAAGACTTTGGACCAAAAATCAGAGGTCTCTTCTTACCCGAGACAGGTTGTAAATGGGGAAGTTTTGATTACTCACAGCAAGAACCAAGAATGGTAGTACACTATGCAGCCTCTATTGGTGAGGGCTATGAAGGCTCTAATGAACTAGTAGAGGCGTATACAAACTCAGAAACTGACTTTCACCAGACTGTAGCCGATTTAGCAGGCATAGAACGAAAGCAAGCAAAGACAATAGGGCTAGGATTAATGTATGGTATGGGGAAAAATAAATTGGCCAATTCTCTAGGATTATCAACTGAAGAAGCATCAGCCCTAATAGCAAAATATAATAGAAAGGTTCCATTTGTGAAGCTATTATCTGACAGATGTATGAAGAAAGCAAGTGACGAAGGTGTTATTAGAACTAAGAAAGGTAGAAAGTGTAGGTTTGATATGTGGGAGCCAAGAGACTTTGGTATTCATACAGCTGAAACCTTTGAAAATGCTTCATCAAAATACGGTAGAAGTAATATTAAAAGAGCTTTTACTTACAAAGCATTAAATAGATTAATACAGGGTTCTGCTGCGGATCAAACTAAACAAGCTATCATTGCTTGTTATGAAGCAGGTTATCTACCAAAAGTACAGATACACGATGAACTTTGTTTTGATGTAGAAAATGAAAAAGATGTAAAAATAATTAAAGAAGCAATGGAAAACTGTATGGAGTTTAAAGTCCCAAGTAAAGTTGACGTTGCGTTAGGAGATGATTTTGGACAAGCTTCATAAAAATATAATTGCAAACTACGGTGAAACTATTTGGCCTTTATATACAATATTTAAACATAGATTAGAACTTAGAAAGTTTAAAGATCTTAAAATGATTCACGGAACCCATGCAGATTTTAAAGCTGTAGTAAGAAATGATATCGAACAAAATGGTTTATTATGTCCAATAGTTATAGATCTTAAAAATGAAATTAGAAATGGTAATCATAGATTTAGAGCTATTAAAAAACACGGTGACGCTAGTTTTTTCTATGTTGCTAAAACAAGAGAAGAAGTGAATTTCTTTTCAAGATTAAATGTTTTGACCTGGGAGATGCATCCAGATGTAACAAAACTAATGGATAGATTGTGGGAGGGTAAAATGAAAAAATATACAGAAAAAGTTCCGCATTTATTCACAGAAAACGTAAGAGTTGTAAAACCAAAACAGCTATAATTCAATCAAGAGGTGTAACTTTTTTAAAAAAAGACTTGCATATCTATCCCAGTATTTTATGTTTTTGATGATTGGCGATAACGTCAATTATAACTAACTAAGAGGTTAATATGAATAATAAAATAAAAATAAGTGAAGCTTCGTTAAGAAACTGTGAAGGCTTTATGTTTGAAGATATACTATTAGATAAGATTGATACATATCTTAAACCCGATCATGTACATGGTATGACTCTTCAAGGTCTTACTAAAGTATCTCCAAGAGATTTTGCGGCAGTGCTTGGGGATGGTGCTGCAGCATTTAGTAGAGCTGAGATAAATAGAGTTATAAAATTATTAGGTAACTTTGATCTCACTTTAAAAAATATGGTATGTCATGATTATGACAATAAAGGTGAAAGATGTGGGGGGTTTAATAATTTAGACTATGAACTAAATGATATGAGCATAACTGATCCAAAAATTGAAGCAGAAGCAGAAAAAGCTTTTGAAGATATAAAAAACTTTGAACCCATTAATCTAACGCAATAAAGCGTCTTGGTGACGGCTGATTGCCTTAGAGTTTAGAACTCATCAGCCAAAAAAAGAGGCAAGAAATCCCTAGGTAAAAATTGATTTTTTTTCGACAATATAAAACTACTAATTAAGCAGTTTCTTGGTAAAGAGACTTTGCATCAACTACACTTTGATTGTTGATTGCAACTCTTAATTCTTTAATTTTAATATCGATCCACTTCATGTCTGTAGTAACTCTACCTTGTGACAACGCTTGGCTGGCCCATTTGGATTCCAGCTGTAGCTTCTCCGATATCAACTTTTGTAGTGCCATTATCTAGCTCCTCATAAGTAAGATGGATTCGACGTTTACCACGACCGAAACCATCGGTTTCTACAGAATACTTTTTATCAATTATATTCTGTGCGAAGCCTTCTATCGCATCCTCATCATTAGCAGCGTTTACGACACTAGTGAAATATAGCCCAGCTGCGTAACATTGAAAACGATATTGCTTCATGTGATTATCTTATCAACTATTTGGTGTAAAATCAAGTGTTTACTTTAGACTTGTCAACAATGCAGGCTATCTTTAATTGAGTTATTTTGACCCCTACTTTAGTTAAATTAGTCCCTATTTCATTGACTTTTTTAACTGCTACGTCTTTACAGGTTTTTTCATAGTAATATACTATTGGAGCCTCATTGATATAGGCGCACTGTTCTACACCAGTCATTGGGTTAATTGTGCATAAAATACCAAATAGAAAAAATTCTTTCATAAATCATATTAACATAAAATACAGCTTGACATAGATGATGGGATTTCTTATATTAATGGGATAAGGAAAAAACAATGAAACTTACTTTGATAATACTTTTACAGATAATGTTAGTAAGTTGTGCTAAAGACTTACAGCCTAATCCTTATACGACGATAATAAAACAAATGATAAAAGGAACCAATGAACCTAAAAAGTAAATCGAAGTTATTCAAAGCATTAGTTGAGAAGATAGATATTGCTCTATCAGAAGGAACTAATTTTGATGAGATAGCTGGTAAATTAAAGAACGTACATATTAAACATAAAGACATGTATGAGAAACCATTACACACAGATTTGTGTACTATGTTGGCAATGAATGAATTGGAGAGCAGATGAGTTGGATTCATTTAATAATTGGAATAGTAATACTTACATTATTATTTCCTAAATTAGCTTTAATATTAGGAGCATCAATATGGCTACTTTAAAATTTAGCGAGATAGATTGGAAAGATAGACAGTATCAAGCTCATGCTAGATTGACTAGAAAAAAAGGTTGGGATTTTAGCGACAACAATCCATACTTTGAAAGAATGATGAATGTATTACCAGATCCAAAAATAAAAACTAAACAACAAATGAAAGAGGAGTTAAAAAAACATGGATACAAATAAATTTAAAAGTGTAGCAGTAAGAAAACCCGATTATGATGTCTTACAAGGACTTTGTAATCAAAAGTTTAGATCACCTGCATCAATGATCTCAAAGTTAGTTAATGAATATGTAGGTTTTCAAGCAACCAAAAACAAAATGTCAATAAAACAATATAAGGAGGAAATTTTAGATGTACGAACCATGGAAAATAGAGTTGGAGCAACTAAACTTAAAGTTACAAGAAAAGGAAAAAGAAAACAAAAAACTAACGGAAGAAAATGACATGCTTAAAAAACAAAAAACTTTCTTACAAGAGAAATGTAGGGAAATAAAATGATGACTGACAAAGATTGTATTAATCTTCATAATTATATTGATAATTTGGAGACTAGTACGAGAGATATTAGAGTTAATAACTATATTAGACATCATGTTCATTCCCATAAAAACGGTCATGATATTCTCATTGTAACAGGGGATGAGAAAAATTTAGATAATGTCATAGTACAGAAGTTTAAATGTAGGTGGCCTAAGAACAGAAACCCTAGAAAAAAAGGCTTTACTCATGGCTAAAAAAAGATATAAAAAGAAGATGAAATACGGTGATCCTTACAAAATATGTGCTAACTGCAAAGGGAATGGATTTGTTAGAATAATTCCATACTCAGAGACGCAGACATGCAAAGAGTGTAATGGAGCAGGTCACTTTGAACAAGATAAAATAATCACGAACCACGAACCAGCAACAGTATCAACGGCATATGTGCTTAAATTAATTGATTTGTTGAAGGAGTTCATAAGTGGCAAAAAAAACACCGTCCATTAACCCATTAATGGGATCCCTGCAAATTTTAGCAGGGAAACTAACCGATAAAGAATATAAAGCTGTTACCACAAACATGTTTCGTTTGTATATGGGTGATAAGTTAGGTTATAGAGAAAGCTTTGATCCACAGTTTATGGCTGATATTAATGCTGTCTGGCACTTTCGAAAAGAAAAAAAATTAAAAACACAGGCTAAGCTTTACAAATTAAAGGTCATTAAAGGTGGAAAAGATGTTGTTAAACCAATATAATAACCTTATGGCAAGAGACATTTTTTTAAAAGAACCTGACCAACCAAAACACGATGGGCAGGATATACACGAGGTAATTGATGGTGTACATATTGATTATGAAATGCACAAAAAAAATCGAGCTGATATAGATCGAACTATTTATTACCGTGACTTACTCTCTTTCCTTATTAAAACTTATGGGCACTAGCTTCGCAACTCAATTATTAAGCTCTGACGTTGAGCCTGAAGAAAAGATGTGGCGTGGTGTTCTTGTTAACGCCCTAGAGGACGCTGGATCAAAGTCCCAGGACCGAAAGCCTTCAATATATAAATGTGATGCCCATGCGTGGATTATGTCTAATGTGACTGATTTTTATACGGTATGTTATTACTCAGGATTTGAGCCTGATCATGTAAAAGAAAGATACAAGATGGCTATTATGAAAGGGGACATTCAGTTCTCCCCTAAAAATTTTGCTTGGAAAAAATATTCAACACAATTTACTAAATATAGAAATTGTAAGGAAGTAGAATCTAAAAAATACCACCGAAAACATTTGACTCATTTAAGACATGCGGTTGATTTGTGTACGACTATGTTTATGTCGAATCTAGTTACCTCAATATAAAAAGGGGCAGCTCAGTCTCCCGAAGTGCCCCTATCTAACTTAACCAAAGAACTTGTTTGTTATGAAAACAACTCATGATACACGGATCTTGATTAATAAGTCAAGGATAAAGTGTAGTTTATAATGATTCTAAAGTACATATACCCTCATCTCAAACGAGGGTACAAGGGCCGTTGTCCGAGAACCTAGACCCAAGAACCACGGCTCACGGGCCAGGGTTACTCCTAGAAATGAAGTGAAAAACACTAGGTATTACGTGGATTCCTAGAAATTTACCCTGTATACCCTCTGCTTAGAAAAAAAAAAAATAAAAAACTCTCTAGGACTTAGGAAAAAAGCTAGGAATCTAGGAGTAAACACCTTATCTTATTGAAATATAAGCATAAATTCACTCCTAGAACTGAAAAAAAAGCTAGGAGTACTCCTAGAATTTCTAGGAGTAAATTACTCCTTGAGGCAGGGGGGTGCATTTTTTTTACTAGTAGTTTATTTTTCTAAGGAAGGGGTATATAGTAAACGAGTGCCAAAAAAAGCTAATCAATTAAAGACCGCATCTGAATTAACGCCTAAACAACGTAAATTTGTTGACGTATATGTTTCTAATTATGGTGAGATTAGCAAAGTTGAAGCTGCCAAGCAGGCGGGATTTACTTCAACTAATAAATATGGCCCCACTGATCAAGCAAGTAGATTATTAAATCCAGACAAGAATCCTCATGTTGTTAGATATTTTGAAAAAAGAATGTCTCAAGAACTAGAAAAAGAAGAAAAAGACAAACTTTTATCATACAAACATTATGCTAGAATGAGGGAAACCTCAGAGAAAAAAGGCCAGATGACAGCTGCGATAACTGCTCAATATCGTAGAGATCAAATGGCAGGGCATTTTGTTGATAGAAAAGAAATAAGTCATATTGGCTTTGAGAGCATGAACAGAGAACAACTGGAGAAAAGACTTGAGGAACTTGAATCAAAAATCGGAGAAGCTAAAAACATTATTAACGTCACGCCAATTGAAGTTAGTAAAGACTAATAATTGGAATAATTTCTTGACAGTTTTTAATGAAGTGCATAATAGTACTTTAACAACTTCTGTTGGAATTGTAAGTGTATTAACAAAGAGTAAAAATGAGAAGTAAAAGACTATTTAGAAAGAAAGCTGAAAATATACAGCCTAATAAAAAAATTCATAAAGAAAAAATAGAGAAGTATCCTTTTGTAGAAGTACATTGGTTAGATATTGTTGGTGAAGCTGGTTGGCAAACTTTTGATCAATTACAATCATCTCAACTTGGTAGAATGATATCTAGAGGTTGGTTATATTCAACAGACAAGGGTGTCACAAGAATATTTTCTGACTATGGTTTAAAAGATAGAAAGGAAGGCGATGAAGGTTATATTGAAACTGTTGGTGGTAGTACTATTATTCCTAACTCCGTCATCACTAAGCTTATCAAAATCAAATGACCGGATTGGAATTATTTATATTAGTGGAGCTGATGGTTATAGCCTGGCATCTCACACAATAGATGTTCCATGTGATGTTTGGTGGAAAAATAACTTAAAAATTCACGAAAGACTTGATCCAAAACAAGGTGAAAATAGTTACATACATACTATAAATGGTAGCCCTGTTATAGGTTATATTTGCAATCCTTGACCGATTAAATTATGGCTCAAAACAAAGAATCTAGAATATGGCAACAGCTTAAAAATTTAGATAATAATTGGCATTTTACTCGCATAGAATCTAACACAATTAACGGTATCCCCGATGTCCACTGTGTCGTAAACAAGCAAGTTTTTTGGATTGAACTCAAAGCCAACACCAGCAAGAATGAGGGTCTATCAAAGTACCAAATCAATTGGCATATCAAGTATCAGAAAGCAGGTGGTAAAGTATTTATCTTGAATAGACCCCTCTTGAAGGCGCCCTATGTACTTCTGGCCGTGAACCGTGAGTCCCGCACCGCCGTCCCACTCGCCCGCCACACGGATCTTAAAACTTTGATCACCTACGCAGCGTCCCTGGTGCTGGCAGCTGGGCATCCTGAAGCGTGATCCCACGCCCACGCACCAAGATCCCACCCCCACGCAACGAATAGACCTAAGCTCCAACGTCCCTGGCGCCAGAGCTCTGAAGACACCAGCTGGGAAGAGAAAATCCCTGATCCCACGCCCACGCCCACTTCTAAAATAATCTTGTATCTTAGGACTCTAAACTAAGGAGCTGGTACCACGGTGCTGGGCAGAGAAACCCCTGATCCCACGCCCACACTTACACTCCCCACCTCACATCCTAATAGAACTATTAGGATCTGGTGCTGGCCAGGCAGACTGGCGTGCTGAGATGCTGGAAATGTGATATGATTTCTTCAAGGTGTGGGCATTGGTTAATTCATTTTCCTTTCTCAACCCACACCCCCACTACCGATACCTGACTAATTTGGTCGGGATTCCATAGAACTGAAGGGGACTGGCGTGCCAGCTCGGAACCTGATGCTTTCCTGCTGTAAAAAAAGATGAAAAGTTCTCTTGACATTTATCCCATCATGTCTTATCTATAATGTATAACCAAAGGAGAATGAAAATGACAAACACAATACTTCCAGAATTGCTTTTTGCAATTGCTTGGCTAGGATTGCTTACCTACATGGGGGTGATCATATGGTAAATATCAAAAAAAATATAACAGATAACTTTATTTGGAAAAATCCATTGGACTCTGAAGAAGCCAAAGGTAATGTAGTCTACACATGTGCAGAGCATGGCAAGGAAACATACTTTCGAATCAAAGCTCTTGAGGGGCAGAGGAACATGCAAGACTACGTCTACGTGTGGTTTAAGAAGCGTGGTCAATCGGAAAAGATGTGGGTGAGGATTACCAAAGGATCACGAATCAAGGGTGACGGTACATTAGACAACGTACCTAAGATACTTACCAAGCTAAAGCTAAGAGATAAAGTTAAATTCAAGACTGACGAGGAGGGAATCACATGGGGAAAATAAAAAAAAATATAATACAACAAATGAATGATTACTATGGCACTGAGTATATCAAAGATGACTCAAAGCCTACAGAGGCAGACAAACCTGAGACAGGCAAAGTCTACGCCCTAACAGGGGCTAAAGGCACCGCATGCATTGCTAGTGGTAACACATGGAAAGAGTCGGAGGTAAAAGATGACTAGTAAAATAAAAGATTGGCTGAAACAAGGAGAGAAGGACGAATCCTTCTTGATCTCTGATATCGCGAAGCACGGCTGCAGTGGCGGAGTGCCAGGTCTCACATACTACAACGAGACCACCGCCTTCTACGATGCTCATGAAGATGAGGTATGGCAGGAGCTCACCGATGCAGCTGACGCTGCTGGGATCCTGAATGGGTTGATGTTGTATAACATTTGCAAAGACCCACACTCCCTTACCACACTGAAGAACGACTTGGTTTGGTTCGCTGTAGAGGTTTGTGCTCAGCAGCTGGTGGCCGAGCTGGAGGCAGCCTGACATGGTTGCTTGTTCTTGTTGTACCACTAGTCTTCTACCCTAGAGCCGCTGGATGGATCTACATCCTTTTGCTTACGGCCGCGGTTCGTGGATGCACCGGGATTATCTGACCCCACGCCCACGCCCACGCAGTCGACGTTGCTGGAAGAGGTCCTTAAACTAGTAAACGGCACCAGCTGGCCAGCTGGGAAATGGTTGCTGGATCGGGAAGCTCTACCCCCACGCCCACTACCGTCGACGTTGCTAATGGTACACATGAACATAAGGAGCTGGGCACCAGGCACCAGTTCGCTTCAGGACGAGCTGGAAAAGGTCAGACAAAAAAACATTTGCATTGTTGGTGGGATATGATAAGAAAGAAGAAATTAACTTAACAAAGGAGAAAACAAAATGGGATTTGATTTATACTCATTAGGTAATCACAAAACAGACAAGGGCGAATACTTTAGAAACAATGTTTGGTGGTGGAGAAGATTGGCAGACTTCGTTGTAGAAAAAACGGGTGTCATTGATGAACAAGATAGAGAGCATTGGCAGACTAATAGTGGACATGAGGTAAGCGAAGAAAAAGCTATGCAAGTCGCTAAACAGTTAAAGGCACTTATCAAAGACGGCACGGTATCAAAAGTAATACACGAGGTTGAGGGAGAGATGAAAGTCAGCGAGGCAAACAACAAGCACGTTGAATTGTGCCACGAGATGTTGCGTAAGAAAGTTGAGCAAGAGGTAGGCAAGACCAATGTAGCACCATGTGATTATCCTAAAGATGACCACGATACTTGGGATTGGATACAATCTAAATATTCTTATGGCTCAAGCTATCCATTTACAATGGGTAATGTTGAGGAGTTCATAGAGTTCTGTGAACAATCAAACGGTTTCCGTATCTGTTAAGTTAGTACGGTTTAAACAGTTCAATCGGATTCCGTACCCGTTGGGGCTAGTGAGTTTAAACACTAGATAACGACTGTTTAAAGGCGAGGGCTAACACCCTCGCCCCACGCCCACGCCCACGCCCACACCGTCGTGTGCTTAACTTAAACTAAACCTACGGCACCAGTGCCAGTCGCCAGTACAAAACTCGGTTGGGATTTGGACAACTTAATCTTTTTATATGTGTGTTAGTAATGAGTGATTAATCTCTCTCTATATCAACTCAAATAAGCTTAAATCTTTTTTTAAATAAAAGTAAATAATCGCTTGATTAAACTTTTTAATATCTTATAAACATGGGATAACAATTAAACTTATAAAGGAGAAATGTTATGAAAACACTAAAGACAATTAAACGTCAAGTGAAAGCAAGTAAAGTTCAACAGAATGATATTGTTAATTATCATTATTCAGTTGAGCAAGTTAAGGCACAAAAAAAAGCTAACGACTTAATCAAACCAACTCATGTTGAGTTATTTGAAACCATTAAAACTAATCTTATTATTTTAGATAAGGTTGAGGGCATTGAGGGTTTCGCTCAGTTGATTAAACGAACAATGAAACGTTTTGATGTATCAAAGTTCAAAGAGAAATATCCAAAGGTATATGAGGAGTTTCTAGTTGAGATGGATACTAAAGAAATCAAAATCAAAGTTCAATCAAAGGAGTTAAACTAATATGTCTAATCTAGTAAAAATGGTTAACAACATCATTGAAAGTAAAAAGAACACGAGCGAGGTTGAACAAGCGAGTACAAACTCGCTTGATAGTGGGCTTAACTATCAATTCATGTATAAGCAATTAGAGAGCGCTGTTGAGGAGATAATCATACAGTACCCTAACGACCCTATCATCAATGAGTTAAAGGCTAAGCTTGTTAATAATCTAAAGCCTATCCTTGAATTACTACAAAACAATAACGACTTCAATCAGTAGTCGCTACGACCTGTAAGCCTTCGGGCTTACAGGTACTCACCCTTCAGACGCATCAGTACCCTGACACCTAGCTTGATAGAGGTACCAAATCTAGTACGAAACTCAAACTTAACCACAAGATGTTGTTCCCACGTTAGCTTGTCGTGATTATACCGAGATTCGTGCTTTAAACTCACTCAAATAGAAACACTGGCGTTATTTATATTATGGGTATATATTAAAAAGGGACCCAAATGAATAAAGAATTACTAACTAATGACCAGTTAAGAATAACTGTAGAAAAAAAATGGATTGAACACATTAAATTGTGTCAAGATAATTTTATATATTTTGTGAAGGAAGTTTGGCCTGATTTTATTTGTAGGCTAGATGCGGATCCTAAAAAGTGGGGCCACCACCAACATATAGCAGCTGAGTTCACAAGAATTTCTAATAAGAAAAAAGGGAGGCTCATAATCAATATGCCACCTAGACATACTAAATCTGAATTTGCATCCTATTTGTTTCCTGCTTGGATGATAGGGAAGTATCCAAATTTAAAAATTATGCAAGTTTCTCACAATGCAGAATTATCATCAAGGTTTGGTTCTAAAGTAAGGAACCTTATGGAACAAAGAGAGTATAAACAGATCTTTGGGGATGTTAAACTAAGGGAAGACTCAAAAGCAAAAGGCAGGTGGGAGACTAACCATGGCGGTGAGTACTTTGCAGCGGGTGTTGGCGGATCTATCACAGGTCGAGGGGCTGATTTGCTTATTATTGACGATCCACATACGGAGCAAGATTCTATGTCAGAGTCTGCTATGGAAAGAGCGTATGATTGGTATGTGTCAGGACCTAGACAACGTTTACAACCTGGAGGCTCAATTGTAGTTGTAATGACTAGATGGGCAGAAGATGATTTGACAGGTCGTTTAATTAAGGCTCAAAAAGAACCTAAGGCTGACAATTGGGAAGTAATTTCTTTTCCTGCAATATTAGATTCAGGGAAACCTGTTTGGCCTGAGTATTGGGAATTAGAAGAATTAGAAAAAGTTAAAGCTTCAGTTCCTATTCGAAATTGGTCTGCACAATATATGCAGAACCCTACATCAGAGGAAGGTGCAATTCTTAAAAGAGAATGGTGGGTCCCTTGGAAGAAAGAAAAAATTCCAAAACTACATCATATAATACAATCTTATGATACTGCGTTTAGTGCAAAAGAAACTGCCGATTATTCTGCTATAACAACATGGGGTGTATTTTTTCCAAAGGAGGATGGTAAACCTGCATTAATATTATTAGATGCCCTTAAAGGTAAATATGATTTTCCAGAACTTAAAGTAGTTGCAATGGATCAGTATAAGTACTGGGAGCCGGAGTCCGTGATCATTGAAGCTAAGGCTACAGGAGAACCTCTTATGCAAGAGTTCCGACGTATGGGGATTCCTGTCATTCCATTCGTTCCATCTAGGGGCAAGGACAAACACTCACGGGTCAACGCCTGCGCACCAGTATTCGAATCCGGTGGTATTTACTATCCAGAAGACGAGAAATATGCAGATGAAGTAATCGAGGAATGTGCTGCTTTTCCTCACGGAGCCTATGATGACTATGTCGACAGCACCACTCAGGCTGTGTTAAGATACCGTCAAGGAAACTTCATAGAAATGATGAATGACTATGAGGACGAGTTTTACAATATTCCAAAGGAATATAAATATTATTAGGAGATACTATGCCACAAAAAACTAAAGCAGAAATAGCTGCGGAAAAAGCAGCTTTAAAAGAATCAAACGAAGTAGTTAAATTAGAGAATGAATTTGACAGAGCGATGAATGAGGGGAAAGAACCTAATCCTTTTGATGTAAAAGCAAAAAAGAGAAGCAAAGGTGGTGAGCCAATTAAAGCAGTACTTGGAGTTGCAGTATTAGCAACTAAAAAAGGTAGAGATACTTTAAAGAAATTTTTTAAAGGTAAAAAAGAAATAGCTTCTTCAGCACCTGGTATGGCAGCAGTACCTAGAACTATGAACAAAGGTGGTGGAATGGATATGGGACATAAACCAAGACCAAGAGGCAACCCTGGAGTTGTAGAGACTGTAGTTGGTAAAGGTGGAGATTACATTAAAGATTTAATTAACTAGGAAGTAACATGGTTGATATTGTAACAGGACTTAATCCAGAATATAGAAAAAAACTTTTAAAAAGAAGTAAAGGTTCTAAGAATGCTGAAGTACCAAAAGGTTCACATAAAATGCCTGATGGAACTGTAATGAAAGATAGTGAACATAGAAAACCTGTTAAAGCAGGTATGGGGGGAATGCTTCAAAAAGTATTTGGTGATTCTAATATTTTTAAAGTCACAGGCGCAACATCAGCTAACCCTGAATTTTTAAAAGATTTTAAACAATATAAAGATAAAGCTACAGCAGCAAGGTTTCAAAAAACAACTAATGCTAAACAAGTAAAATCAGGTGGAGAGATTGTAGTTGGTAAAGGCTCTGATTACATTAAAGATCTTATAGACTAATTATGGGAAAGAAAAATACTAATAATAAAAATCTTTATAGTTTTGGTTTATCGGTAAACGACACTGAAAAAACTTACGATAGAAATAAAGAAGGTCCGTATCATACTACTTTAGGGGGCTCTGATCTTAAAAGTTTATTTAAAGGAGATGGAAAAGGTAAAATTCGTATTAACCTTAAAAAACAAAAAAGTAAATTTCAAATAGGTGAAAACCCAGGGTATGTTCCTGATGAAACAAAAGCAGAAACTTCTGCTTCAATAGGTAAAGATTATTTTGGACTTCAAATAAAGAAAAAATTTTCATCTGGTGGTGGAGTTGCAATTCAAGGAACTAAATTTTCAGGAGTTAAGTAATGGCTGGACTTGCGGATTTAAATAGGCAAGAAATTATTGAGAATGATAAAACATCCTCAGTACCTGTTAATAGATCTGATCTAGAACCCTACGAACCATCAGCAGCTAGAGGCGTTGCAGGATTAGCATTAGCTGGTGCAGGAGCCGTGGCCCTTAGGAACCCTATCGGTAGAGCTATAAAAAAAATCGCAGGAATCAAATTACCCAAGGCTCCCGTTTCACGAACCACGGGACCAGTTGATGAGGTAGATGAAATATTATCTATAGTTCCAACTAAGATGGATAGAGGTCGAGCAATGATGGCACCTCAGATATCGCAACAAGAACAAATTAGACAAGTTGCAATTGCAAGATCAAACGAACTTAAAAAGTTATCTTACAACGCTCCACTTTCTCGTGGGGGTAAAACAAAAAGAATTGGTTCATCTCTTTACGATTACAT
>Ga0222662_1001105_pt1 | contig 14745 bp, 10 predicted proteins | sample AntAcemetagen600_FD_179821 | JGI IMG/M metagenome (GOLD analysis project Ga0222662, IMG submission 179821) | Saline water microbial communities from Ace Lake, Antarctica - #600 | ecosystem: Environmental > Aquatic > Non-marine Saline and Alkaline > Saline | place: Antarctica: Ace Lake...
AACCCGAATCGACCGTCGTCGCCAGCGCTTTGGTTTCCCGCACGCTGGGACTCGCTCCCTCATGGGCTTCTCTTGTTGGGACCCCCTACCCGAAGGTGGGGCCCCGTCACGTATTCCGAACTGTCAAAGACCTCGCGACACCGCTCCGAAGACCGGTGCCCCGCTGACGAGAAGGACACTATGTGCCTCAAGATCGGTGCGCAAGGGACTCGGAGGCCACCTCGCAGCGTCTCCGCGATTCCCGTGGAGTTCTAGCCTCTTGCGTCGGATTCATAGATGACTTCCTTGCGCGGTCAGTCTCGTCGGAAACCTGCACCCGCATCGCAGCGACGTTGCAGCGGCCCTGTGACTCGTTCGCCAGCCACTGGGTCAGCCAATTTCCGCTACCTCAATGGAATCACTGCTCTTTGTTGGGTGCGTCCTGTGTTTTCATCCAAACGCGCCACCAGCGCCGCTCCTTGCAGGACCGCGCGGGACCGGTCACCATCCCTGCTCCTGTCGCCCCGGAGCCTGCATGCTCGGCAAAGAGCCCTTCCGCACCGTCTTCGCCTCAGGCGTCGTTCGTTTTGACGCCCACGGCAACCTGTTCGTGAACCTGCCGCACTCGGATGAGAACCCTCAAAAGGTGTTCATCGGAGCGCCAGATAGCGGCGGCACAGCCCCTCCAGAGCGCCGCGCCCGCGTGCACGGAGCCCACGCCAGCCCCAACGCCAGCGGCGCATTCCCCGGCTGCGCGGACTTGCCCCGGGGCCTCACCGTGGAGTTCAAGGGCTACACGAGCGCGGTCTTCGAGGACGGAACGCTCATCGTCTCCATGGACGCTGGCGCGAGTCTTCCCGACTGGTGGGAGTCCGGACAAGACCACTTCTTCGCGGCCGCCGCCGAGCCGCTGCGGCTCTGGGTGAAGTCCTCGCTACCCGACGGCGTGACATTGGCCGACAAGGACGCTGAGACCGGGCACAGCGCCCAGGCCAAGCCCGTCGCCCGCGGCCAGTTTCAGCCCGTCTCCGAGAAGGCCGCGCCGGCCCCGAAGCCCGCGCAGAGCTCAGCGTCGAACGCGCCACCCCCGGCGTCGAAGGCGGCGCCGAAGGAGGCGTACCGGCCCCCGAAGCTTCCCGCGGGCCACCTCAACCCCGCCGGAGCAAAGAAGTCCGGGCTGGGTTGCAGTACGCTGCTGCTGCTGATGGCGCTGGCCTCGGGGGCCGCAACGGTCCTCCTGTAGAGCCCGCGCCCGGCCAGGAGGTCCGGCGTGCCGTTCATCGACCCGGAAGTCGCCGCCCAGATCGAGCGGCTCGAGCTGCCCTTCAACCAGTACGGCCTCGACCCGTACGGGGTTGACAAGGACTACCTACGAGGCTTCTTCAGCTTCCTCTCCTTCTTCTACCGCAAGTGGCTCACGGTGGATGCCTACGGCATTGAGAACGTGCCCAACCAGGGTCGAACGATGGTGGTCGGAAACCACTCGGGCGGGATCGCGCTCGACGGCGGCATGATCATCGCCTCACTGATGCTGGACAAAGACCCGCCTCGGCTCGCCCAGGGCATGGCGGAGATCTTCCTCAACAGCACCCCCTTCGTCTCCACTGTTCTCAGCCGCGTCGGCCAGTTCACCGGTCTGCCCGAGCACGCGGTGCGGCTGCTCGAGGACGACCGGCTGCTCATGGTGTTCCCCGAAGGCGCGCGCGGCACCGAGAAGCTCTACCCCCAGCGCAATAGCCTCGTGCGCTTTGGCACCGGCTTCATTCGCCTGGCGCTGCAGACCGGCACCCCCATCGTGCCGACGGCGTTCATCGGCGGTGGCGAGGCCATCCCGACCATCGCCAACCTGTATCGCATCGGCAAGCTGGTCGGGGCGCCGTACGTGCCCGTCACCCCGTGGCTCGCCCCCCTGCCGCGACCCACGAACTGTCAGATCTACTACGGGGAACCCATGGTGTTCGAGGGAGACGGATCCGAGGAGGATGACGTCATCACATCCTATGTGGAGCAGGTGAAGTCTCGGATCGGCCAGCTCATCGAGTTCGGAGTGGAGAACCGGCAGCGCCGCGACTTCAGCCGGCCCATCCCCGACGGAGCGGACGCCGTGTCCGGCATCCCGAACGAAGCGGGTGACCGCTGATGAAGGTTCTCGTCACTGGGGTCTCCGGACGCATCGGACGCATCGTCGCGCGGCGACTGTTGTTCGAGGGGCATGAGCTCATCGGAATCGATCGTCGCCCCTGGCCGGACGCGCCAAAGGGCCTGCAGATGCACAACGTGGACATCCGCAAGCGGCCCGCCGAGAACGTGTTCCGCACCGATCGGCCCGACGCGGTCATCCACATGGCCACCGTCACCCACTTCACCTCGCGGCGGGAAGAGCGCAATCGCATCAACCTCGGCGGGACCCGCAGGATCTTCGAGTTCAGCGCGAAGTACGGAGTGAAGCACGTCGTGTTCGTGGGGCGGCACACCTACTACGGGGCCGCCGCCGACTCGCCGCTGTTTCACTCGGAGCAAGAGCCGCCCATGGCGGTGTCCACGTTCCCCGAGCTCGCCGACCTCGTCGCCGCGGACCTCTTCGCCGGCTCGGCGCTGTGGCGCTTCCCCAAGATGACGACGTGCGTTCTCCGCTCGGTTTACACCCTGGGGCCCTCGCGCCACGGCACGCTCGCCTCGTTCCTGCGTGGACCGGCGGTGCCCGCGGTGCTCGGCTTTGATCCGCTCTTCCACTTCATTCACGAAGAGGACGCCGCGAAAGCCATCTGCACCGCCCTATCCCAGAGCCTCAACGGCGTCTTCAACGTCGCCGGCCCTCAGCCTGTGCCGCTGTCAAAGGTCATCGAGGTCACTGGACGCCGTCGCGTGCCCATCCCCGAGGCACTCATGCAGCGGGCCCTGGGCCGGTTCGGCCTGCCGAAGCTGCCGACCGGCGCGATCACTCACATGAAGTATCCCGTGGTAATTGATGGGCTGCTCTTTCGGCAGGCGACCGGCTTCGAGCACGACTACGACGAGGTGCAGACCATGGAAGCGTTCCGCTGGGCCTGAGAGGCTGTCGGTGAGGTTCCGCGGGGCTGCCGGGCCGGCCCTGGGCACGCGGCTGGCCGTCGCCGCGCTCCTGGCGTTCCCTCTCTGCTCCTGGGCAGAAGGGGGCGACGACGAGCCACTGCCGCCGAAGACCGAGGCGTCCGTGCTCCCGGGCGCCGCCTACGACTCGAACCTGGGGGTCGGCTTCGGTCTCGTGGGCGATCTCGTGCGCTTCGACCCCGACTACGCGCCCTACAAGGCGCGGGTCGCCGCGCAGGTGTTCTTTTATCTGGGCGGCAACCCCTCGGGCGGGGTTCGAGTGACCTACCAGCACCATTACCTCAAGGTGGATCTGCCCGGGCTGCTCGATGGGCGACTTCGCCTGCGCTTCGTGGGCCGATACCGGCAGCAGATCAACGTGGGCTACTACGGGATCGGCAACGCGAGCGAGGACCTGCGGCCGTGGGAGGAGATCGACCGGGACGCGGCGCCTGAGCGGTGGGCGGTGGCCCGCCGGCGCAACGAGTACGGCTTCAAGAAGCCCGAGATCGGCGCCGAGGCTCGACTCCAACTCACGGGGCCGCTGTCGGCCTACGGGGCCGCCCGGCTGTGGTGGACCTGGGTAGACGTCGTGCCAGAGAGCAAGCTCGCAGACGACCTGGCGAGCGCCGATCCCAACCTGCAGCGCTTCCTGATGGCCGCGGGCCGTCACGGGGTCTTCGAGGCGGCGGGAGGACTCATCGTGGACACCCGCGACAACGAGATCGCGCCCAACCGCGGCATGTATCACGAGGTCTCACTTCGTGGCGGACCCACGTTCGAGACGCAGGGCGGCTACGGCGCGGTGCACGCCAACGCGCGCTTCTACGCGACGCTGCTCGAGGACTGGGTGGTGCTCGCGGGGCGGGTGATGGCGGATGCGCTGTTCGGGCGACCGCCGTTTTTGGAGTTGTCCCGGTACGGCGGGCAGTGGCCGGACTACGGCCCGGGAGGCGCGGTGTCGGTCCGCGGGGTCCCGTTGCAGCGGTACCACGGCAAGATCAAGGTGATGGGCAACCTCGAGGTGCGCACGACCCTCATTCGGGTGAAGCGCTTCCTGGGACGATCGGCGTCGCTGGGGTTGCTCGGCTTCGTCGATGTGGGGCGGGTGTGGGCCGACTGGACACCGCAGCCCGGGCTCGATGGCGCCGACCTCGGACTCGCCCTTGGCCTTGGCGGCGGCCTCCGGATCCGGTGGGGGGGCGCGTTCATGGTGCGCGCAGACGTCGGCGTCTCACCCGACGGGGTGGGCGTCTACTTCGACGTGAACCACATCTTCTGACCGAGTCATCAGGTGCGCGAAGGGCGCCCCAAGCGAAAGCGGGCCGCCCCCGTCTGGGGACGACCCGCCTTCGAACTCTGGACGGGAACTACCGCCAGTTCCCGTCCGGCTTTGCCGGACGGGAACGAGCTAGCTCGCGGACCCGCTGACGATGTTGATGTCCAACGTCTGGTACGGGATGCCCATGTCCGCCTCGGTCAAGGCGTACCAGGCTCCCTCGTTCATCTTCTCGAGCACGGTCCAGTAGTCCGCGTGCTCGCAGTAGGCGCGCATCTGGTAGTCCACGGAGCTGGCGCCGAGGCCGGTGAGGACCACGTTGACGCCCTTGCTGCTGTCCACCTCCGGGATGGCATCCAGCATCTTCTTGAGCACTTCCTTCACCTTCTGGGGCTCGGCGTCGTACGCCACGCCCACGCCTGCATCCACGCGCCGCTGGGGGAACGTGGTGTAGTTGGTGATGTTGCCGCCGGTGACCGCGCCGTTGGACACCGTGATGACCTTGAAGTCAGGCGTCTGCAGAGTCGTGGCGAACATGCCGAGCGACACGACGCCGCCCGTCTCTCCGCCCGCGCTGATCACGTCCCCGACCGAGAACGGCCGGAAGATGAGCAGCATCACTCCTGAGGCGAAGTTGCCGAGCGAGCCCTGAAGCGCAATGCCGACGGCGAAGCCTGCGGCCGCGAGCACGGCGACGAAGCTCGTCGTCTTGATCCCGAAGAGCTCGAGGCACGCCAGGCCCGTGACAAGCAGGACGAAGTAGCGAGACATGTTCGAGCCGAAGCGCGAGAGCGTCTCGTCGAGCTTTGCCTTGCGCATCGCGACGCCGACGAGCTTGCCGACCTTGCTGGCCAGCCATCGGCCGATGACGAAGATGACGACGACGCCGAGCACGCGCGGGGCGTACTCCACGACCATCGTCACCGCTGTGTCGATGTATCCCTGAACCTGTGCAGCATCCATGTGGTGTTCTCGTTTCTTTGTGAGGGGTTCGCGCGCCCTAGAAGAGGGTCGCGACGATCGTGAGGGTGGTGGTGGTGTCGATGGCCTTGACGTCGGGTCCCTCGATCCCGTCCACATCGGGCGGCACGTAGTCGAAGTTCATGCCGAAGCCGAGCTTCACGCTGAGGATCTTGTTGATGTTCGCCATCACCCCGGTGTCGACGACGAGGCGGCCATCAAACGTGCCGTCCACGTTGTTCGCGCCACCGAGCAGGGTCTCCACGTTCAGCCAGAATCCGAAGCTGTCGTTGGGCGTCAGGGTGTAGCCGGCGAACAGGCGCGCACCGACGAAGTTGTTGGTTCGCACCGAGGCGGCGTCATCAGCGGCCTCGGGACCGTCCACGAGGAACTCGCGGGTGTAGTTCACGCCGGCCTCACCGACGAGCAGGTGCACCGGGGTATTGATGATCTTGTGGCTGTAGCCGATGTCCGCGCGCAGCCGGTAGATGTAGCCGGCGAAGGGGTCGTGGAACCCGCCCACGCTGGCGTAGACCGAGTTCACGCCCTTGACGATGGCGAAGTCGTATCGCAGGTCGCCAAAGACTCGGGTCGCAGTGGTCGCCCACTTGTCCGTCGTCACCACGTTGCCGTCGGCGTCGGTGGACTCGTTGGTCACCACAGAGCGGCCGTAGCTGCCTCCGAAGTTCAGGCTGAACTTGTGACGCTTCTTCTCCAGCCCGAACCGCAGCGCGCCGTTCGCAGTGATGGACTGGGTGTTGCCCGCGAGCCAGACCACGCCAGCCTCCGCGACCAGGGTCACCTTGGTCTTCTTCTCAGCCTCGGCAGCAGCCGCGGCTTCGGCGGCGGCGAGCTCAGCGGCAGCAGCTTCGGCTTGTGCGGCCTCATCAGCGGCGGCCTGTGCGGCAGCAGCGGCGTCGGCCTCGACGGCAGCGGCCTCAGCGGCGGCGGCCTCGGCGGCTTCGGCGGCCTCGCGGGCCGCCTTGTCAGACGCGCTCTCGCCCTTCGACTTGACGCCATCCACGGCTTCCTCGGCCGCGTCCTTCGCCGTCTCGGAGTCGGACTTGCCCTTGTCCTTCTTCTTGGTCTCGGTCGTGTCCGTGCTCGTGTCCTGGGCCAGCGCCGCTGTCGGCACTGCCAGGAGCAGCATCAACATCATCATGTACAGCTTGCTCATCGAATCCTCCTGCCGCGCTGAGATGCGCCGGTCGTGGGGCCGTATCGCAAGGGGTGTGCCAGCACGGTTCGGCCAGCAGCTACGCCACTGCGATTGAGGTGAACGCGTGAGGTTGGGTCGCCATCGACCCGACAATCCGGCGGACTGGGTCAGAGTTGACCCGCTCTCTCAGGGGAGCGTCTGGCAGAGCCCCGGATTGGTGACTCCCGGAACTGGCACTGCATTCGCATGGACAGCGGACGTGCCACGCAACTCCCTCGACTCCGCCCTGTTCCGCATCGTCACCGATGCCCAGAGCAGCTTTGCCTCTGAGCGTGATCTGCCGGGCTTGTCCCGGGAGCTGGTGCGTTCGCTGCTCGACGTGACCGGTGGCCGCTACGGCTTCGTCGCGGTGCTGCACACCGTGCGCGATCGCGTGGCCATGACCCCCGTTGCATCCATTCGGATCGGCAACGACGTGAGCCAAGGTCTCGTCGCGCCTGGCGCGCCCATGCGCCTGGGGCCCAGCGGCCTGCTCGCAGAGTCGATCGAGGCGCGCTCCTACGGGATCTCCGATGGACGCAACCGCGCGCCCGACTCCCGTGAGCTGCCGGCGGGCAGCCCACCGATCGCCAACTCCATCGTGCTCCCCTTCCCGCTTGGGATGGAGCCCATCGGGGTGCTCTTCCTCGCCAACCGGCGCAACGGTTGGGATGCCACCACCGTCGACTCGCTGCGCCCCGCGCTAGACACCTGCGCAAACATCTTCGGAGCCTCGGCGACGGAGGCGCGCCTGCGAGAGCGCGAAGCCCAGACCAGCGCGATGCTGGACGCCGTCCCTGACGGGATCATCTCGCTGGACACGGACGGCACGGTCCTGTCGAGCAACCCTGCCGGCGACGCTATCTTCGACGTCGCCACCCTGGTTGGGCTCCAGCTGGGCACCGTGCTCGCGCGCGACTCGGGGGCCCAGCTAGAAGACGCCCTCTCTGCCGCCCGCCTCGGCGCGGGAGTGCCCACGTCGTCATTCGAGATGCAGGGGCTGCGAGGCGATGGGCGGCTCTTCCCGTTGGAGCTGCGGATGCGGGCGACGGGTTCGGGTTCGTTGGTGGCCATCGTGCAGGACCACTCAGAGCAGCGGCGGCTCGAGGACGAGCGCAACCGGTTCTTCCGGCTCGCTCCCCAGATCCTCGTCACGCTCGACATGGACGGCAGCGTGCGGGACCTGAACCCCGCCTTGACCAGCACGCTGGGATGGCAGGAACAGCAGGTGCTCGGCAGCTCGCTGCTGGCGCTGGCCCACCCAAACGACCGGGCGCTGGTCGGCGAGCGCCTGAGGCTGGCCCGGAGCGGTGAGGAGGTGGAGCCCTGGCGAGCCCGCTTCGAGGAGTCCACGGGCACTTTTCGGTGGATCGAGTGGCGGGCGGTCCCCGACATGGATGGACAGTGCATCTACTGCGCGGGGAACGATGTGACGGCCCGAGCGGAGTCCGAGCGCACGAAGTCGGAGTTCGTCTCGGTGGTGAGCCACGAGCTGCGCACCCCGCTGACCTCAATTCGCGGCTCGCTGGGGCTGCTGTCCGGTGGCGTGGTGGGAGGGCCGCTGGACCCGGAGCAGGCTCAGCTCATCGCGCTGGCGGTGTCCAACACCGATCGCCTCATCCGCCTCGTGAACGACATCCTGGACCTCGAGCGCTCTCAGCGAGGCGCGACGCCGCTGCAGGCGGGCCTGTATCTCGTCGATGATCTGCTCGGCGCCGCCGTGTCCAACGTGGCCGGGTTCGCCGCTGAGAACAGCATCGTGGTGTGCACGCGCTTCGAGCCTGACCTGCCGGCCTACGGCGATCGCGATCGCATCGTCCAGGTGTTGGTCAACCTGCTCGGCAACGCGATCAAGTTCTCCCCTGCTGGTTCAGAGGTGCAACTCGTAGCCTCGGACGCTGGCGCAGGGAGGGTGCGCTTCGCGGTCACCGACGAGGGCGCGGGAATCCCCGAGAGCCAGCTGCCGTTCCTGTTCGAGCCGTTTCGCCAGGGCGACTCGTCCGACACCCGGGTCAAAGGCGGCACCGGTCTTGGACTCGCGATCAGCCGATCCATCGTCGAGCAGCACGGGGGCTGGATCGACGTGGAGTCGCGCGAGGGCCAGGGCAGCGCGTTTGTGTTCGAGCTGCCCGGGCCCCCGGCCGGAGGACCGCGGTGAGCCCGCTCTCGGTGTTGCTGGTCGATGATGACGCGGACATCCGCTTTATCGGAGAGCTCGCGCTGGCACGGGTAGGAGGGTTCGCGGTGACTCTGGCCGAGTCCGGGGAGGAGTGCTTGCGCCTCGCAGCGAGCTTGCCCGACGTCATCCTGCTCGATGTGATGATGCCGGGGATGGATGGCACAGAGACGCTGGGCAGGCTGCGCGCCGATCCCGCCTTGGAGGGCATCCCCGTGATCTTCATGACGGCGAAGGTCCAACACAGCGAGGTCGCCCGGTACCGGGAGCTCGGCGCGGCGGGCGTCATCGCGAAGCCGTTCGACCCCATGACGCTGCACGAGCGAGTGCGAGGGTTGCTCGCAGGCTGACCAGCTAGCTGGCGTTCAGCGCGTCCGACAGCACGCTGGCCGAGACCCGGGCCGCCGGGAGATCGAGAATCGACGCCGCTGCCTCGAGCTCCCCTGCCGCTTCGCTGATCGCGGGGAGACCGTAGGTGCCGCCCGAGCCCCGCAGCCGATGAGCTGTGGACTTCAGCCAGGACCAGCCTTCGAGGTCGAGCGCTCCCTGGACCCGCGCCATCACGTCGGCGACGGTCCCTCGGCTTCGCTCGATGTAGGCCGCTCGGGCCATGGCCATGGGATCCACCTCCGCCGGGGGCGCTCCGTCCGCGCTCTCGAGATTCCCCGCCTTGCGCGACGCTCGATCCGCCGCGAGGCCGACCCGGCGGGCGATGCGCCAGAACGACTTGCGAGGAACGCCGGCGATCCGGGCCGCCTCGGCGACGTTGCCTTCGGCGCGGCCCAACGCTTCGCGCACGTACGCGCGCTCGAACTCCAGCACGACGCTATCCCGGGCCTCCGAGAACGGCTGATCGAGGAGCTCTTGGGGCCAGGTGAACCCGCTGTCGGCTTCGCCAGAGGAGAGCCCCAGGTCCGCCAGTCCGACCAGCGGTCCATCGGCGAAGACCGCGGAGCGCTGCACCAGGTGCTGCAACTGCCGCACGTTGCCGGGCCAGTCCCGGGTGACCAGGGCCCGCAGCGCGGCTTTCTCGAATCCGCGCAGCGTGCGCCCCGAGCTGGACGCGGCCTCGCGCAGGAAGTACTCGGCGAGCATCGGGATATCCGAGCGGCGCTCCCGAAGCGCTGGCACGGACAAGACCAGCACCCGCAGGCGGAAGTACAGGTCCTCCCGGAACGTGCCCAGCTCCACGTTCTCGGCTAGGTCACGGTGAGTCGCCGCGACGATGCGCACCTTGACCGACACGCTGCGATCACTGCCCACCGAGCGCAGCTCCCCCTCCTGGAGGAACCGCAGCAGCTTCGGCTGCAGCTCGAGCGGAAGTTCGCCGACCTCGTCGAGGAAGAGGGTGCCTCCCTCCGCCTCGCGAACCAATCCCTTGCGCGCAGCGCGAGCCCCGGTGAACGCGCCGGCGGTGTGCCCGAACAGCTCGGCCTCCATCAGCTCTCGCGGGAGCGCTCCGCAGTTCACGGTCACAAACGGGCCACCGCGACCGGAGACCTCGTGCAGAGCGCGGGCAACGAGCTCCTTGCCCACCCCCGTCTCGCCGACGACGAGCGCGGTCAGCTCCGAGGGGGCCATCTTGCGAATCTGGGAACACAGATCCAACATCTGCGCCGAGTTCGCCATCCGCAGGCGCGACAGCGACGGGTTGGCGACCTCGTCCACTTCGTCCGGGGTGGTGCTGGCCTTGGCGTACCGCTGCAGACTGAGCGCGCGCTCGACCCGACGCCGCAGCTCGAACGGCTGCACCGGCTTGACCATGTAGTCCTCAGCCCCGCGGCGCATCAGCCCCACCGCCCGCGCCGCGTCCCGGACGCCCGAGAGCACGATCACGGTGGACAGCGGGCTCTTCTCGACCACGAGATCCACAAAGTCGTCGCCGCGTTGACCGCCCAACTCAAGGTCGATGAGCACCACCGCCGGACGCAGGGAGAGCGCCACCTCGCCATCCGCGGAGTTGGTGACACAGCGCACGGACGCGACATCGGAGAGCACTTGCTCCACAACAATGTGAATGTCCGGGTCGTCGTCGACCAACAGGACGAGCTCTTCGCCTCGCATCGCGCTCCAGTCCACCCATCGCGGGTCACGCCCAAGACTACCTTTCGTGGGACCGCAACGCAGCCACACTCGGGTCCTGCTCGCGCGGGGGCTGGCAGACGGCACACAGAAACGTAGGGCGGGCGCCCTCTCCCTGGGCTCGCACTGCGATGCGAGTCCCACACGTCACGCAGGCCTGCCCCGCGCGGCCGTACACGAAGTGGTCGATGCCCCGGACCCGGGCCCGGGCGCCTAGCGGACCCAGGGTGGTGACCCGCCGGCTCCGTCGGGCGTTCGCCGACAGCAGTCGGGCCCCATCCGCGTAGAGCGCCGACAGCTGCCCATCGTCGAGCGCCGAGGGGCAGGTCCACGGGTGCAGGCCCGCGCGGAACAGGATCTCGCTCTTGTAGACGTTGCCGAGGCCGGCCGCGACGCACTGGTCCAAGAGCATCTGCCCCACCTCGCCATGCTCCCGCCCCCGTGCCCGGAGGACGATCTCGTCGAGGCTGTGCTCGGCGAGCAGGTCCGGCCCCAGGCGCGACAACGCTGGATGGCGCCGCAGGTCCCGCGCCGCAAACACCTCCACTTGGGCCGCGTCGATGCAGCGCAACTCGGGCCCCCGTGCACCGGCGCGGAACGCGACGCGCAGGGACGGTTGGCGCCGCGACCCGGTCCGAGCGGTGTGCCACGAGCCGTTCATTCCCAGGTGGCTTCGCAGGATCGGGGCCCCGGGGCCATCCGTCTCGATGAGCAGGTGCTTGCCCCATGCGCGCACCGCGGTCACCACCCTGCCTTCCAGCCGATCGGCGCCTGACACCTCACGCAGCCACACGTCGGTCAGCGCCCGCCCCAGCAGGGTGGGCCGCAGCCGCTCGGCGAGACCGAAGATCGTGTCGCCCTCGGGCAACGCTCAGTCCACTTCGAGGGTGAGCCCTCGATAGTCCTGGACAAAGCCGGACTCGAGCAGGCTCGTGCGTCGCGAGGAGCTCGCTGCGGGCTCCCCGTCGATGGTCTCGACCGTGATGGCGCGCTTGCGGGACCGGCGCGCCGCGAACGGGAGCACCGCCAACGCCTGATTGAGCAGCTCCGGCGCGTCCGCTCTGGGGAACGTCAGCATGCGCTTGCCCGATCCCGCCAGCCACAGCACCAGCTCGCCCTGGACGAGCACCACGGTCGCCCCGGGGACCCGGCGGGCGCCGCCCTTTCGCCCTTGCCCCTCTGGAGGCGCGGGCCAGGGCAGCGCGGTGCCGTAGGGGTTGGCGGGGTCGGTGGCGGCGAGCATGCGCACGTCGGGCTCGCTCGCGAGATCGCGGCTGGCCCGGAGCCGGTCCACCGCTCCGGGGAAGGCGAACTGGGCCCCCGTCAGCCCCTCGCAGAACCAGCCTCGGCGGACGGTGCCCGCCTCCTCCATGGCGCGCAGCACCTTGTAGACCGCGCTGAAGCCCCCAGGAAGCGACTCGCCGGCGGTCATCTCCCGCGCCACCAGCCCCCAGCGCTCGAGCATCATGGTGGCGAGCCCATGGGCTCTCTCGGTGTCGTTGGGCGTGCGGAACCGAAGCTTGTCCACCAGGGACCAGCGCCCGCCGGGACCGCCGGACGGCCGGCGCCGGGATGTCCGCCGTCCCAGGGACCGCAGCGCGGAGAAGGTGTCGTTGGTGACGAGCCCCGCCCACACCAGATCCCACAAGGCCTCATCCAGCTCCTTGCGCTTCACCTCGGGACCACACGCGATCGAGAAGTCCACCGTGAACGAGGCCCCGTGGTCTGCGAGGTGTCCCAGGATGATCCGATGCAGAGGCTCCTCGGGTGCCTTGCCGTCGCGAGGGGCGAGCAGCACGCCGAGCCGAGCGCGTCGGTACAGCGCCACCTTGCCGTCCGAGGTGCCGAGCGCGCCGCAGCCGACCCACACGAGCTCCCCGCTGGCGCCGAGCTCATCGAGCATGCGCGGCGTGAATCCCGGGACACGCAGCGGCAGGATCCTCCCCTCCAGCTCGCCGAAGGGGAGCGCGAGACCCTCGAGCTGAGCCACCACCGCACGCAGGCGATCCAGGCTCCCCTGCCCTCCCAGTCGGTCAGGGGGCAAGATCCCGTGCCAGCCGAGCAAGAAGCGGGCGAGCGCCGGTGCCTCGACGGGCTCGACCTCGCCACGAAGCCGCGCCAGCGTCCGGCGACGCAGGCTGCGCAACACCTCGGGAGCGCACCACTCCTCGCCGCGGCCGCCTGGTCGAAACGCGCCGACCAGAAGGGTCCCCTCATCCACGAGGACCGCCGCGGAGGGGCGCAAGACGTCGACCTGAACACCGAAGCGGTCGGCGACCTCCTCGGGCGTGAACGGGCCGTGGGTGCGCGCGTAGCGCCGAAGCAGCTCGGGGAGCGGGCGCGGCGACGACGCGAGGAACGCGGTCGGCAGCCCCGGCGGGACGACGACCCCCAACCCATCGCGCAGCAGTCCGGCGTCCTCGCCGGCGATCCAGCGTGCCTCGCCGGCGACCCGCACCAGCGCGATGCGGCGAGCCGACGACAAGGCGTCGAGCCACCCATCCACGTCGCCGTCGTCGATGCAGCGAGCCCGCACCTCGCGGTCCGACAGATCGCCGATCCGGCGCAGCATGTCGTGCAGTCCGTCCGCGTGGCGGGCTTGCCGCTTCTCGGCGAGGTGCTGGAGTTCATCGTCGAGGCGAGCGATCTCGCCCGGGTCGAGCAGATCCCGCAGCTCCTCCTGACCGAGCAGGTCCCGCAGCAGGTCGCGGTCGAGAGTCAGAGCCTGGGCCCGGCGCTCAGCTGCGGGCGTGTCGCCGTCGTACAGGTACTCGGCCACGTAGCGGTACACCAGCGAGCGAGCGAAGGGTGATGCGCTCGCCGTCTCCACGGCCTCCAGCCGCACCTCGCGCGACCGAATGGATCGCAGCAGCTCGGTCAGGGCAGGCAGGTCGAAGTGGTCCTTGAGCGCTTCGCGGTAGGTCTCCAGAATGATGGGGAACGATGGGTAGCGGCGCGCCACGCCCAGCAGGGTCTGGCTGCGCAGGCGCTGGGCCCACAGCGGCGTGCGCTTCCCGACGCGCTTGCGCGGCAAGAGCAAGGCACGGCCTGCGTTCTCGCGAAACAGCGAGGCGAACAGCGGCGAGCCCCCCATCTGCTCGACCACCAGCTCCTCCACCATGTCCGGGTCAGGGATGAGCGCATCCAGAGCCGGCAGCGTCATCTCGTCTTCGCCGGTGTCGGCGAGGCGCAGCACGATCCCATCGTCGCTCCACATCGCCCTCACCACGAACCCGGCGAGCTCCCCCAGCGTGGACTCCAAGGCCAGGGCCCAAGGCGCGTGGACCCGCGCGCCAAAGGGCGTGAGAATGCAGATGCGCCAATCCCCGAGCTCATCGCGGAACCGCTCGACTGTGACGGCGCGGTCCGTGGGCAACGTCCCCGTCGCCTCCTTCTGCTTTGCGATGTAGGAGAGCAGGTTGTCAGCAGCGAAGTCGGCGAGCGGCACCCGCTCCTGGAGCCAGGCCCGCGCGTCCGCGTCACTGCGTCCACCCACCTCACGGAGGAATGCGCCGATGGCTCGGCCGAGCTCGATGGGTCGGCCCGGTCCGTCGCCGTGCCAGAACGGCATGCGACCTGGCTGGCCAGGGGCCGGCGACACGATGACGCGGTCCCGAGTGATCTCCTCGACCCGCCATGTGGACGCGCCGAGCACGAAGGTCTCCCCCACCCGTGACTCGTGCACCATCTCCTCATCCAGCTCGCCGATCCGGGGGCCCGACGGACCGAGGTGCACCGTGAACAGCCCGCGATCGGGGATGGTCCCGGCGTTCTGCAGGGCCAGCATCTTGCTGCCCTTGCGCGCGCTGAGGACATCGGTGGTGCGATCCCACAGGATCCGCGGGCGCAGATCGGCGAACTCTGTAGACGGGTAGCGGCCCGACAGCATGTCCAGCACAGAGACCAGGGCATCCCGGGAGAGCCCGCTGAACCCGTGCGCCCTGCGGATCAGCGCCTCCATCTCCACGAGCGCCCAGTCCCCGACCGAGGTCATGGCGACGA
>Ga0222662_1001106_pt1 | contig 14727 bp, 19 predicted proteins | sample AntAcemetagen600_FD_179821 | JGI IMG/M metagenome (GOLD analysis project Ga0222662, IMG submission 179821) | Saline water microbial communities from Ace Lake, Antarctica - #600 | ecosystem: Environmental > Aquatic > Non-marine Saline and Alkaline > Saline | place: Antarctica: Ace Lake...
CATTTCTCTCCTTAGCAATTAAAAGTAATACCAAATACCCGATGAGGTCAAAGATGGTATCGTCTCCTGGGTACTCATGACCTCTCTGTACCCTCGAAAGTTTGTCGTCAATACGAACGTAGAGTTGCTCAATTGTGTCTGTTTTGGAGAACACTCTTACTGGCTCTAAGGCAGAATCTCCATACGCCCTGTTTTTAGCTATTAGCATTTCTGTAATGTTGCCCATTGTCTTGCCTATTTTATCTTCTGTCTCTTTGCTCAACGTTTTTTCCTTAATCCAAACTTATCTAAATAAACATATATTGTTGCTATGGTCACGCCACATTCGGTCGCTATCTCCTGTGGATTCTTTCTTTCAAGCTGATATCTTTTTTTTAACCAAACTTGATTTTTATATAGCTTAGCATTCATCTCAGCTCCTGTCAACTTAGCTTAGACCAGTTGCTTATTGCATAGTGCCCTATGCCAACTGCATCCGATACGTCGTTATCACTAATAGCTTTGTCATAAAAAGTATTTACAAACCTAATTGTTCTTTGTTTTCTAAACTCTCGCTCTTGTGTTTTGTACCAGGAATCGCTTTTCCCTGGCGTTTTAGATCTAAGAGCTTGTTTTTCTGGAGTGCTGAGCCTTCCGTTACCAATAAAGGTTTGCCAAGCAATAGGATTAATTGATTTAATAATCTTTACCCCAGACATAGACATCGCACCGAGCATAGCCCCTTGAACCAGTGCAAGATCTGCGGCGGTCTTTGGACTGTTGATAAAAACAGTGTGCTCAATTACAATGGCTTCTGGTATTCCATAGTGATCAAAGAATGCCTTAGTCTTGGCTGCGGCGTCTCCAACCTTGTTGTAGGTTGTGTACCCTGTAAAGTTAATCTTTCCAATAGATTCTAGGTTGTCTTCATAGAAAAAAGCAAAGGCAAGGTTATTCGTGCTTGCATCAATAGAGCAGATGGTTTTTGGTTTATTCGTTATCTGGCTTAGCTTTACCATTAGCCAACCCCTTTATTTCTCTAAGAGTTTTATGAACATCTTTTGGATTTACTAAACAAGAAAAGCAAAGAGAGTCATCGTTGTATGCAGACAGCTTGGACTCGCATAGCTTGCAAAGTCTTTCTTGTTTCATCCTACGATGACGTCTTTCAACAGAATAGCGTTGAGCTATCTTTTCTTTTGTTGCTTCTTCCCTGCATTCGGGAGAGCAATATATTTGATAGGTTACTTTTGGATTAAATGATGTGTCACACCATTGACAATGCTTCATCTATAGGCTCCAGAGATTTTAGTTTTATGTCTCCCTTGCCAGCATCGTCGCAAACTGCCCGCAGGGGACATGATTTGCAAATCTTTGAATTAGAACGATATACCTTCTCTGGCATGGTTTTATTTTCCCATGCCTTACGGACGGTTCTCATCCATTCAAATGCTTGATCTACCCACTTTATGTAGTACTCGTTTACTTCAACAGGAATAGCCAACAGCTCGTGGTTATTCTTGTTCTCATAAATGAGGACACCTTTTGCTTTCTTAAGAATCTTCATATAGATAAGGATCTGAATCAGGTGACCAGTCTTTGCCTTACGACTATTCTTTCGATACTCAAACCCCTCGGCCATTGCCGTCTTGATCTCTCCGAGAAGTTCTTCTCCCTGCCAATCAAGGATGACGTCACCGTAACCAAAGATAGGAGGGTCTTCATTTACAATCTTAAACTCTGAGTCGATAAGGATTCCTGCATCGCCCATAGCCTGCTGAATTCTTTCGTGCGACTTAGTGCCATTGGTCATGTTGGCACCAGCAAAGGCGTCTGCGTTGTCTTCAAAGGTACCGCCTTCAAAGGCTAGATACCAATACCTGGCACACTCTCCATGCCCATAGGCAATTGTAGATGGAGCAAAGCTTTTCTTTTGCTGATGACGAGGACCACGCTTAGCAATATATCCAGAATTAATCTTTTGAATTAGTGCATCCATATTAGCTTTGTCTATCTGCTTGGGACCCATCACTTGTTGCAATAAATTTTTTGACATAATCTTATCGGGTAATATATTTCAAAGCTGCTACCAGATCACTGATAGCTGAAGCTGCTGTAAAATATATATTCTTTTTAGCCCGATCTCCTTTATCTACGTTAGCCATCCAGGTAGCTCTGAAAGACATCTTTGCTGCAATTGCTTGCAACCTAACAATCTCTAGTGTTGCTACATTAATCGGGATGTCTGGCTTTAGGATAAGCTTTGCAATTGTTACGAGAGCCTGTGTAAGCTCTTCGTCCTCCATGTAATCTGCTATTTCCGAAAGACCATTTACCAAATCAATCGTTGTTTTGTTTTCTTCCACCATATTATTATAGCACCTTCTCAGGGTCTGAGATTTCTCGCTTCTCTTTAATGCTTACACTGCTTGCACCAGGAAGCCAAGGAACAAGAACCTGGTATAATTCTTCAAGTAGTACTACGTCTTGGATCTGATACTTTTTCATTTCTGCCCAGGACTTGCCGTTGCCCTCCATGCAGCCAATCCAAAGATCAAAGCCTGAGTGCTTGAACTTTGACCCAACGCCTAGGGCTTGTGCCACATAGTCAAGCTTGTTTGATGGGAACTTGAAGTTAGCCTTAACAACACTCATAAGGTCAAGATCTTTAACTACAGATGGTGGAGCCATTCCATTTTCAAGGAACTCCCTCTTAATATGCTTGTGGTCAAAAGCCGCTGAGTTCCACCCAATAAGGATGTCTGCTTCTTCCATCATGGAGTGTAGCTCTTTAAGCATAGCTTCCTTGCCATCGTGATGTACGGACTTAAAGGTTACCTTCTTTTTGCCCTGCCACTTGGCACCAAAGCACAGCATTTCGGTAGGCTTGATGATTTGATTAATACCAATATTTTGGTCCCAAAGGCCCCAGGTATAAACTTGCAGAGGTGTTGTTTCAATATCTAGCATTAGAATTTTCATTGTTCTCTCTCTTCTATCAATTGTTCTAGCAAGGACATCTCTATGACCGCTAGTCTTGTTTTGTTTCCTGTTTCTCCTAGTACTACTACTATAGCAGGATCTTTGTGAGACTTCAAGGCATCAGTTGTTGCTTTTGCCCAGACATCTTTGTTTAAAGTAAATGACTTGCCGACTTCTTTAAAGTCAATGACAAAGTTGTGCCATGAGGCATCTCCCTTTTTTGTATTACGGCCAGAGTTTTTGTGTAGCTTTGCTCCGATACGTTTACCTTCAGACCTTTCGCTCATAGTCTCTCCTCTTTTTTCTTGTTTCTAGTGAGACTACGCTCAAATGTTTGTCTTTACAAACCCATGTAAGCTTCTTGTCTTCAGGATAGTGCCTAAGAGTTGTTGCAATCCCCTTACAGGTTTTGCAAACAAATACTCCAGGATGTAGATTATAGCGAGACATCGAGCCCCTGCAGTAGTTTTTTTTGCAGATCGAGATCTTCTTTTACTCGCTCTACAAAGGCGTCTCTTCCCTGAAGCTTTGTACCATCTTCAAGCTGGTACCATGCCCCAGTCCTATGGACTAACCCATTGGCTTCTGCTGTATCTACTAGGTCAGCAATGCTGTCCACCCCGATGAAGGGACCGCGATAGTAGAAATCATACTCTCCAGAATCTCCAGGAGCTGATGTCTTTGAGTTAGTTACTTCCCAACGAACTTTTCTACCAATCTTTTGCTCAATTAGCTTGTCTCCAGATTTAATCTTGCCCTTAATGGCTTGAGAATCTGACGCAGAAGAAAATAGCTTTACGATAGTAGAAGACATAAACTGTGTTGTTTGTCCTCCAGTGGGCACCTGCTGCGTATACATTGCGTTAATGCTGTTGCGTGACTGAGAAATGGCAAGTATCAAAGTTTTATTATCTTTGTTATTTGCCCAGTTAATCATAAGCCAAGCGTGCTTAAGGTCTTTAGACTCTGCACCAATCTGTTTTGTGTTTTCTAAAGGCTTTAGCTCATCAGAGTCTTTTTCAAAGTAGACTGCTGGCAAGAGAGAGCTGATGCTGTCAATTACAATAATGTCTACCCCTGCAGAGATCAGCCCCACGGCTGCCTCAACCATATCGTTAATGCTTCTTGCCTCAGAGTAGATTAACTCTTCTGTCTTAACTCCAAGCTTCATCGCCCATGCCTCGTCATAAGACATCTCTGCATCGATCCAAGCACACAGCTTTCCTTCTTTTTGAGCTAGAGCAATAGTCTGTAAACAAACAGAAGACTTGGCACTAGACTTGCTGCCCCACAAAAGAACCTGTCGCCCATAGGGAAAGCCCCCGCCTAAAGCCCTGTTGAGTCCAGCACTAGGAGTCGGCTGCATCTCTGTAGTAATGTTGATGGCTGGGCCAACTTTTTTTCTTAGCTTGGGATCTAGCAGAGCTAGAGCCTCTTCAATAGTAGTCATTAAAAACGAACACCATGCCTTTCTGGACGTGTCTTGTTGTATTCTGATTTTCTTTCCATAGCGTCATCCAAAGAATGCTCTACATAACCATAATCATACATTCCTCGCCAAAGGTCAAGAGTCCTGATTAGAATGTCTGCCAACTCCTCGACGACTTCCTGGCTGCCCTTGTCTTTACGAACTGCCTCCATTACCTCTGTAACCTCAGACACGATCATCATGCACTGCTTGGCAATAAAGATATCGTCTACTGTGTGATTCCAGAAGCCTTTCTCTACCGCTGTTTCGTGTAACCTACCTGCAATTTCTTCAAACATGTATTTCCTCCAATATGACTGTTCCATCTTTTGTTTTTCCAAAAGAGAATTTGTACGCATTACCCTCCTGTATTTTCATATACGCCTGAGCAAACGTCGTTGGAAACACAAGAATAGAGTGTAGCTCTCTCGACGAATCTGCTAGCGTTAGCGTTGCCATTTTCTTTCCAGCCTTAGTAATCCTTGGCTTAAAAGAAACAACAAACATTTCTTCTTCACTAAATGGCAGTTGCCTATAGTTTAGAAATTTAATTAAAGCTGCATCAGATTTCTTGATATCATCGGCTGGAATTGCAGAAACAATCCTGTTATCACTAGCAAGAAGAATGTATGTCTTCCCTGTTTCAATAGTGGTCTGCTCTTCATCAAAGATACCAACCGAACCAGTCTTATCCAAGATCTCTACCCTAGACCAGCCCTTGCCCCTCTTGATGGCTTTTACCATACCGATTAGGACAAACGAACCTTTCTCCTCAAACTCTTCAACGTCATTAATAAATGCGTGATAGTGCTGAGGAATAGTAATGTTGAACTCTGGCAGGTTTAGATATTCATATAAGTTTTCTCTAACCTCGTTGTCGTTTCTTGGGTTGTCTTGAAAAGTTGCTGCACCAATAATTCTAAGTGCTTGCAAAGATCTACTGTTTACTCCCGTGCCCTTTTTTGCCACAAAGTCTTCTAGCTCTGCATAAGAGTTGAAGGGCCTGTTCTCTATTAATTTAGAGGCAACGTTATCTGATATGTATTTAATTCCGGATAGTCCGAAACGTATACCCTTGCCTTCAATCTTAAAATCATTATCAGAATCGTTGACATGGGGCAAACGAATGGGAATGTTCATCCGCTTTGCCTCAATCAAATAGTCAGTCCTAGTGTCTTTGTCTTTTTCGTTCTTGAGAAGAGCAAACATAAATTCAATTGGGTAATAGTACTTTAGCCATGCTGTCCAGTAGGACAAGGTAGAGTACGCTACAGCATGTGATTTGTTAAATGAATACCCAGCGTGGGCCTCAAAGTCGTGCCACAATTCTCTTGCCACGTTTGGAGACATAAACCTCGATGCACCGTCTACAAACTTATCCTTAAAGATATCAAACTCTTTGGCATCTTTTTTCTTACCAATGATCTTACGAACCTGGTCTGCCTCAACCATGGTCATGCCGCCGAGCTCCACACAGGCTTGCATGACCTGCTCCTGGTAAAGAATACACCCGAATGTTTCAGCAGTAAACGTCTTCACAACATCGTGAGAATACGTTGTCTTTTGTCTGCCGTGCTTTCTTTCGATGTAGTCTTTTCCAATTGTGTTCATTGCTCCAGGTCGGACAAGTGCGTTAGAAGCCGCTAGCTCTGCAAAGTTTCTCACACCCATCTTGACTAGCAGATTTGTATACGGAGTAGCCTCACACTGAAACACACCTTTTGTATATCCATTAGAAAGCATTTCGTAAACCTTAGAGTCTTCCATAGCAATGTCTAATAGTTTTATGTCTTTGCCATAACGTTCTTTAATAATGTCGAGGACGTCTTTCAAAACACTCAAGGTCTTAAGGCCCAGGGCATCGATTTTAATCAGCCCAATTCTTTCTGCCTCTTCCATGTCTACCGCTACTACAGGAATACGCTCGCCGCTACCTGGAGAGTTGCGAGTTTCCATAGGAGCATGTCTAAAGATTGGCTCCTTGCTTGTAACTACTCCTGCCGCATGGATTCCTGTACCGCGTATCCTTCCACGAAGAAGATCTCCATACTTAACAACTTCAGGATACTTCTCGCGGAACCATGATGTGTTTCTTGAGGTACAAAAGTCTTCCCAAGTATCCACAACCTTGAGAACCTTGTTTACGTCAGCCAGAGGTATGTGGAGGACTCTGGAGATGTCTCTGACCACGCCTTTACCCTTGAACTGCAAGAATGTGGCAATAGAAGCAACGTGCCTGTATTGCTTAACAAGATAATCTTTAACCTCTTCACGACGAGTGTCCTGGATATCAGTATCGATATCTGGGAAGTCATTACGATCTGGGTTAATAAACCTAAAGAAGAGTAGTCCATGCTTGATAGGGTCAATGTCTGTGATTCCAAGAACATAACACAGCAAAGAACCTGCAGAAGATCCTCGGCCAGGGCCAACAATAATACCCTGCTTCTTTGCCCAGTTAATCATGTTACGAACAACTAAGAAGTATGGGCCAAAGTTTTTGGCTTCAATGATGCCCATCTCTTCTTCAAGACGTTCCATATAGCCTTCTTTTTTGTATACACCACGGTCCTTCATGCCCTCAATGGCGAGGCTGGACAGCTCCCCCATCGGATTTTGATACTGTGCTGGCAGGAGGTCAAGGTGATCCTGAATGTTGTATTCCTCTACCTTTTCTGCAATTTCAATTGAATTTGAGTAGATGTCTTCTCTGTCAATACCCTGTGCCGTCATGGCTGAGCGCATCTCTTCATCAGAAAGAAGATGTATGTCGAAGTTGGCAAAGCTTATCTGCCTCTCGCCATACAAATAGTCCAGTCTTTCCATCAAGTTATCGTATTTTTTAGACTTTTCATATGTCGCTTCTTTTTGAACCTTATTGCTATAAGTATTAAGAATAAGCTTAATCTCTTGTATTTCTTTTTGTCCCGTGTGTGCATGATGGCAGTCAGGGGTCACGACTGGTTTTACCCCAAATTCATCGGCAAGAGCCAGCAACTGATGATTAATTTCTGCTGGGTTGTGGGGCATAACCTCAATATAGTAATCGTCACCAAAGACATTCTTGTGCCATTCAATCTGTTGCTTTGCTGCTGCTAGCTCTCCAGACTCAATAGCTTTTGCTACGGTACCACTAAGGCACCCAGAAGTAACAATGATTCCTTCTTTGTACTTTGACAAAACGTCGTAATCAATACGTGGTTTCTTGTAGAATCCCTCTGTCCAGCCAATCTCGTTTAGCTTGTTGAGATTCTCCAAACCTTTTTGACTCTTGGCTAGGAGGACTATATGATTGTAGACAAGATCAAGGGGACCCTCTCGACTATCCCGATCCCTTTGGTCAAACCTGTCTTCAGTTATATAGCCCTCCACACCAAGTATTGGCTTAATGCCCTTCTCTTTCGCAGCCCGAAACATCTCCCTGTGTCCAGAAAGAGAACCGTGGTCTGTAATTGCTAAGGCACTCATACCCAGTTCGTGGGCACGATCTACATACTCTTGTGGGGTAGCTATCCCATCAAAGAGTGAGTAGTGAGTGTGAACATGTAAGCCAACATAGGACATACTAGCGCTTACCAGTCAAGGTTAGAGCTAGTAGTTGTACCTGCAGACTGATCAAAGCCCAAGTAAAAGGCTTCCTGTTCTGCATATGGAATGTTGTTGAGTGCCATCTCAATTGGGTATGGCTCAGCATTGTTCCATTCAAAGGGCTCGGCATCTGGAGCCGATGGGATCAACGTATAGCTGGTATCTGTACCGCTACCGCTTCTCTTAAGTTTCCACTCCATGTTCGAGACGCTGCCAGTTTCAATGGCGTATTCACGAATAGTGTTGAACACGGACATCTTGCTGACACCCATCGACCAAATTGCAACATATGGCTCTTCGATACCATCGTTAACCATTACGTTGCAGTAGAAGCGAAGACGTCCACGCCAACCCGCCTTGGGGTCTTTGCGATGCATCTCTTCTGCCCAGTCACGTCCTTCAGTTTCCATAGTGTCTACTGCACGACGGCGGAAGTCTTTTGGATTAGTATGCTCTTTTACGACCATCGCTAGTCCACGATCTTCTGAGTAGTTGGCAGAGTCTTCGTCAAGCTCTTCGAGGAAGCGAATCTTTACTGCCTGTCCATCGGCAAGCTTAAGCCAGCGTACTTTTGGTTTGTTTTCATCATATCTTGGTTTGTCGAGCAGGGCATTGATGTTTGCTAATCCCTTTACTACGCTCATGTTTTCTCCTTATTGTTTTTGTTTTGGTGTTTTATTGTAGCATGGCAGTGATGAGTTTGTCAAAACCAACGTCTATTGACCTGATTGCTTCATCGTCCATGTCTCCAATATCTTTGTATTGTTTATCTAGTTGTACTACGGAAACACGAGGACCAATCTTTTCGATGATTCGATCTTTCATGTTTCCGCCAGCTTCGTCATTGTCTGCAACAACATAGATGTTATTGAAGTACTTGCGAAGAAGTTCTACTTGGATATTTGATACGTTGGCCCCAAGGGTAGCCACTGCTGGCATACCCACCTGATCTAATCTTATCACATCAAACGAGGACTCTACAACAAATACTTTGCTGGAGCTTTTAACTCTGTGAAGATTAAACAGAACCTTGCTCTTGGGTAAGCCGGGAGTATTCTTGAAGTCTTTACCTTCTACAGACCGACCAACAAAGCCCACTAGGAGGCCGTCAGGGGCGTGTACAGGCACTGTAACCATGTCTCTGGTCTCAGAGTACCCCAAAGAAAACTTGTCCATAGACGAGGCAGTGATGCTTCTGCCGTCAAAGTATTCTACAGCTCTACTGGAAGACTTTGCCTCAGTGGCAAGTCGATTTACAACAGTCTCGTCAAACGCTAGGTAGTCTGGCTTCTCCAGAAGCTTACTAACTATTTCGTTTCTAAGATCGGACTCAACCTCATTCTTTTTAATATACCTGGCTGCCTCAAAATATGTTTTTCTAGATACCGTCATTACGAATTCATAAACATCGGCAACCTTGTGGCAAGAAAAGCAGTAAAAGGTTCCTGTGTTCTTGTCTATTTCTCCAGCGGGAGTTCTATAGTTTCCGTGATATGGACAAAAAATAATGTAGTCTGTATCAACTTCACCCTCTATGTCTACGCCGACTCCGGCAAGGATTCTTTTAGTTTGTTGGGGGGATAGTACAGTGCTCGGCTTCCCACTACTCCTGATATGCATTGGCTCTTTTTCTTTCCTAGGTATATTCCATATATTGATAATTCAAATTCAAAGTATTCGCTTTTATTATTATAGCCTAAAGTAAAGTCTGTATCAACGTCTAGCCTTGGAACATATCCAGACATTTTCATTTGTGACAGTATTAACTTTGTGTACTCTAGCTTTAGCCTAATAAGATCTGAATCATCATAGATTTGTCCACTTAATCCAAATCTCTTTATAGGCTTGTGGTGTATGTTTTCCATATATCTATTATACTAGATATCTTCCAAATCCTTGTATTTGTACCAGCCTTTATCAAAGTCTACCTGTACCATAAACTCCCCCATAAATCCATTACGGTTCTTACGGAATACACACTCAATAACATCACTGTTGCTACCCCGCCCAAGAGCCAAGACCCAGTCAGCGTCATAAGCAATCTGTCGGGACCATGCGGTCTGACCCAGTGTAGGGACGGTCTCTAGCTTTGTAACGTCGTCTGGCGTAGCAGAAGAGATGGCTATGATAGGAACCTCTTCCGAGATAGCCATAAGCTTAAGCTCACGAGAAAGATTTTTCATTCTTACAGTTTCGTTGTCTGACTTCTGATTGGGACTCATGAGTTGTAGGTAGTCTACAATAACAAAGTCTGGCTTGTATTGGTCAATCTTTCCACGCAACACCGATGGATTGATGTCTCCACCAGTATCGTTAGAAATAATTCTGAATGGTGGCTTGTCCTTAATGTGTCCGGCGTGCCATCTTTTAAGATCCTGAATATCCATCTCTCCATTGCTAATTTTTCGGTGTGACCAAAGACCTTCCCCCATAATAGTGTAGGTTCTATTACGAACCTCCGTCTCTGACATCTCAAGGCTAACAACCATTGGCGATCTGCCCTGCTTCCAGGCTTGCACAGCAAAGTAAAGAGATAGCCAAGACTTACCAATACCAGGATATGCAAGAAATACCCCAAGCTGTCCAGGCATAATACCAGCAGGAAGGTAGTTGTCAAAGCCTGGCAAGCCAGTCTTGATACCAATAGCCCCAAGCTCTTTTTGTTTTTGCACTGCTTCAAAGTAGGCGACAGCACTATCAATATCTGTAGCGTCAATGTCTTTAACGACAGAAGTATTTTTCTTTAGCTCAGATGTCTTTGTAATTAGTTTATCAAGGACGGTATTGGCCTGACCATTCTGAACCTCTGTTGCTGCCCCTCGCAAAATATCTCTAAGGCTATCATTGAGATACTCCGCCTGTAGCTCTTCTAGGTGATGACGGGTTGCGCCAACATCTTCTGCCGGAACAAAGTCTTTAAACTTTTCGGAAACCAAGTGTGTGGGAGGAAGCTCTGCATTATTTTCTGCATACTTCCGTATGAATTCCCAAATGTCATTATGTGTTTTAAAAAGAGCGTCGACGTTTGCCTGTAGCAGTACGTGGATCTGCTTGTCCTGTAAGACTGCTGAAATTACCTTTGCCTCTACATTATCCATTAAGCCACTCCTTAGCTAACTTTCTTCTCTCTGCTCTCTCGGCAGTATCTTGTTCAATTCTTTGTCTTGATTTTAATATTTCTTCTGCGTAATTGGCAAAATATTTCCAACTAGGGGAGATCGCAGACTCAAAATAGTAGTCAAGCAGGTCATAGCACTGTGGCAAGCCGTAGGACTCTACGAGCATGTCTGCAGACCACTGCTCTTTATTCAGGTTGTGCGTTGGCTTTTCTTCATACCTTTTGGTATGTAGCTTTGTGTATCTGCTAAGCAAAGCCATTCGGTCTTTGCGTTCAGCCATTACTCTCCTACTTCAGTCTTTGCTTCGTTGATCTTTGTAATAAGTTTGTCCTCAACAAAAGCATATACTCTGTTGAATGCTTCTTCTACGTGCTCGTCATTACGAAGACTGTCCTCAACACCGATGTCAATTCTTAAGGACTGAAAGTTTCCAAGGTTAAGCGTATAGCCTAACGCAACGTTTACCTTTGTCTCATTGTCTTTCATCTCATACCCTTCTAGTTTAAATGGATTCCATCCATACGGGGATAAATTCCCCATTTTCTGATCTCGTATATGTAAGCATACCACTCCCCATCCTGCGTGTCAACTCCTGTTTGGTGGGGGTTATATCGTTTGTAATAAGGCCGTCTCTTCTTGGTCTACCGACATGAAAGCTAGCAAGGATATCTCTAATTTCTTTTACCTTTGATTCAGAGTAGTAAGATCTTAGACCAAACTTGCTTTCTCCATCTTTCTGCGAACCAACAGGATAAGGAATTGATCCAGATTGCATAAGCCTAGGAAGATATTTCCTGTGTCTGTTTACAAGCTCTGCTGTTTCTTTTACAGTGTAAGCTCGCTCTCTATTTTTTTTAAAATCAGAAATAAGGCAGCTTTCAATTCTGTCTTTAGTTATGTTGTAAACAGACATTATTCCATTAGATCTATTAAGGTGATAGCTTCTAACCAAGCTACCGTTTAAAAACCAAACACTCTTGCTGCCCACAATTACTGGGGCAGAGTTGTATCTCTCTCTATCCAAAACAAACTCCTATACTGGGATGCCAACAGCCAGCAGGTTAACCCCTACTGATGCAATACCAATTGTATTAAACTTTACGAGGCCCTCTACCCTATTTGTAGTAATTTGTGTAAGGATAACAGATACGTCTTTTCCTGCTTCAGTGTTCGCTTCTCCAATCAATACTGGTGTTGCGGTGACAACGGGAACATACTGAAAGTCGCTAAAGTTATAAGAAAAAGACCCCTCCCCATCCGGAGAGGTAGCACTATTGTTTGACACCGTAACATATCCACCAACAATTCTGGCATCGGATGTCCTTACACTTTGTGTTCCGGCAGACACAGTGTCTATACTGGTATACCGTCCTGCCGTAGGCGATAGCTGTACGGCTATTTCATTAATGGCATTAGACAATTGATAGATGTAGGCAAGATCTAGTGGCTGCCCTCGTTCTGGTAGTGGTATTCTCGACATATTTTCTCCTATAACATTATAGCACTAAGTTGCTGGTGGTGATGGCGGTGGAGAAATATCTTCGTTGTCTAGTTTGTAAACTAAAAGTGCAGAGTTCTCTCGACTTGGAGGATCGGCCCTAACATATATTTCTACAGAAATTCTTGTGGGCTCTACCGCAACTATTGTTGGGCTTGGTATTGTGTCAAGAGTATACGATTTTGGAATGACTAAGCCCTGTTGATTTCCAGCAACCCTATCTGCCTGAACCCAAATTGCATTTGCTTCGTCTACATCCCAACTAAGCCAAACATCATATAGATCTGCGATTTTAACAAGGTTATCTGTAACTCTATTTAGTACAGAAACCTTTGGCCAAACAACGGTTACGTAGGGGCTGTTTCCTGGCCTTATTACTGCTATCTCAGTTAAAGACCTAGACTCTGGTCTTTCAAATTTATAGTTTGGTCTTACTGTATATATTGGTGAATAATGGGAAAATCTGTTTCTGTCTTCAGATACTAATCTATATCTAACACGATATCCGTTGGTTCCATCTTTAAAGAAAGAAAGATTTGGCAGATCAGACTCTAGTACTACGGCTTTTCTTGGACCGCTTGTTGACATTATTCAACACCCATTCCAAACCTAAACTCTATGGAGGTGCCGGTGTTTGCTTCTTTAATTACTGGCCTGCCGTCTATTGTTTTTATAACTGAGTATCCAGTAAGACCATACAGTGGATTCTTGATTGTTGTGTTCTCAAATCTGAACCCATCTAAAGAAATATAAAAATTTTCTGAAGGGAGAGAGCTTGCAGTCTGTAAAACAGTTGCATAAATTCTTACAGAGTTTACAGCTTTCCAAGTAAAGTTAGAGCTTCTGATTAATTCTGAAAATTTCTTTTTAATAACAAAGTACCTATTGCTTGAAAAATCAATATCAGGATCCGACTGATTAAGAACTACCTCAAACTTAGCAAAGTTTGTCGGGGATGGCACATCCGCATTTACAAATTCAACTAGCAACCTGACAGACTCAGGGCTTTGCTCCTGAACGTCTTCTTTGTTTAATAGAGAAAATGCCAGACGTAGCTCGTCCTCTGTTGAGTTTGAATCAAAGTCTGGGGAAATATTGTTGTAATGAATGTGTGCCCCTGCATACTCAGACGCAGAGGGATTTATTTCAAGATTACCGCTAGTTGCATTTAGACTTAAAAAAGAAATGTCTCCTCGAAGCATCATTGCTGTATCTAAAAATCTAGGATTTTCAAGAAGGTTCACACGAATCGGTGAACTGAAAATAGTATTGTTGGAATTTGTCCTAAAGACCGTTTCTGTTATGGCAATTCGACCACTAGCCTCATCCCTGTTTAGGGGCTCTACAAATTTAGAAATTTCAAGTGTTGCAGTCTCTGTATGATACTCCCAGTTTTCTGCTTCAGAAAAAGAATAAACAATTTTGCTGTCATTTCCTTCCGCAGATGGGTTGACTCTTCCTGGAAAAATTCCTATTTCTGTAATTGAGTATCTCTGCTCACTCGGCAGTTCTGCAACAAATACAATGTTTGGATTTCCGTTGTCATCGTAAACAAATCCCCTAGATGTTATAGGTGTTCTCAAGACTTCAAACTCTAAGGCCTTTTGACTAGCAAAGCTTGACATTGGTTCCCCAACCGCTAAAGGTCTTTGTCCAACACCAATAGCGACATAAGACGCATAAGACTGAGCTTGACCAATTAAATACTTAGTCAAAATATTTTTACCAATGTCAGTTATCAAAAAATCCTCCTAGTATATTGTATCATCTTCAAGAATGCCACGAGACTGGACCTCAACGTCTACCCTTTCGTTTATTTCCATTCTAGTTACATCTACGACTATATTTCCCGTTAGGGGATCGCTATAGACAATATTTCTAACAAGGTATGTTTCATCAATATATTTCTGGGCTTCTGCAAAAGTAACAAAACAACCATCCACAGAATCGTCATAGGAGCCCAATACTGGAAAACCTGAACAACCATTTGAGTTTTCTTCTCCAACATAGTATGGTGATGGACCAGTACCACTTTCTGGAACGTGGACAGAAAACCCAATGGCAAAGTTTTTAAATAACTCTTCTGATGTTCC
>Ga0222662_1001107_pt1 | contig 14722 bp, 9 predicted proteins | sample AntAcemetagen600_FD_179821 | JGI IMG/M metagenome (GOLD analysis project Ga0222662, IMG submission 179821) | Saline water microbial communities from Ace Lake, Antarctica - #600 | ecosystem: Environmental > Aquatic > Non-marine Saline and Alkaline > Saline | place: Antarctica: Ace Lake | collected...
CGCTCCGCGCTCGCCGACTGGCTCTACTACCCCTCGGTGCTGGCGGCTGACCTGCTCTGGCTCCCGGTGGCTTTGGGCGCCGCCGTGGCGGCGGGGTTCGCGGTGCGTCTGCGCCTCTCTGGGTCTGCGGTTGTCTTGGCGGGGGTGCTCGGGCCCGCCTTGCTGTTCACCCTGCTCGACAACAAGGAAGCCCGCTATCTGCTGCCCGCCCTGCCCGCCTGGGGCGCCCTCGCGGCCGCAGGCGCGGTGGCCTGGCTCCCGACGCAGCGGCGCCTGCTGCCGGCCGCAGCGGCGCTTGGCGCCGTGGGTCTGCTCTGGACGGCCGTGCGGCACGACGACGACGCATTCCAGTACCGCCGCGCCGCACCCGCCGATCTGCCCATCGCCGCCATCGACGACTTCGTGCAGCGCGCCAACCCCGGCGGCCCTCGCCGCGCAGCCGTCATGAGCCCCGAGGCGTGGCTGTGGACGCCTCTCTGGGCGGCAGGGGTCGCGGGGCGGGGACGCACGCGGTGGCAAGCGGCGTGGTGTGCGCCGCATCTCATGGACGAGGCCGCGTTCTTCCTCGTCGCCTCACCTCAGGGGACCATGCAGCACTGCGCGGCCGACGGAGCCACATCCCTGGCCAAGCTCGACGAGCTTGCCGGCGTTCTCGAGCTGGCGGGATCGTGGACCGGCGGCGGCAAGCGCCTCGACCTGTACGTGCACCCCGCCCGTCTCAGGCAGCGCTGAGCGCGGACAGCTGCTCGCGTTCGATGGCGAGCGTCACCCGCGCCCATCGTGGCTCGCACACGGGCGTACCAGGTGACGTGACGAGGTCCGTTCTGCTGCGACCGCGACACGAGGGTGTGGCCACGGAAAACACGGGCCCTGGGGCGAAGGACCGAAACTCTCACCGGAGCCCGCGCGCTGGAAGGGAACCTGTCACCTGGGAGGCCCCCTCCGCCAATGGACCGCCGCGCGTTCCTGCATCGTGCCCTGCTCGCTTCTGGCTCCACCCTCGCGTTGCCGCTCGTCGGCTGCAGCACTGCGCCCTCGGGATGGGGGAGCGCTCCCGACTCCCGGGCCCGCGACCTGCTGCTCCCAGCGGCTCGTCGCCCCCGCCGCACCCTGGAGGTCTTTCTGTGGGGAGGGCTGGCCCCTTGGGACACGCTGTACGCGGTGCCGGCGCACGGGCGGGCGGGCGGCGGCGGCGCTCACGCTGGGGAGCGCTGGATGTGGTGGGCCCACGCGGACGAGACCGAGCAGCGCATCGGCGCGTGCGGGCTCGAGCTCGACGAGCTGCTCGCCCCGTTCGGAGAAGACGCGAACGGTGAGCTGGTCCACCTGGGCCCGTTCGCGGCGCCGCTGAGGGCCCGGGACGACATCGTCGCGCGGCTGCGGATCCTGGTGATGGACCACGAGCAGTTCCCCCACCAGACGGCCGTGCCGCTCACCCTGACCGGCAGCCGGCTCGGGGCGCCGCAGATGGCCGGCACCGCCGCGCACATCGAGCGATGGGTCCGGGAGGCGGAGCCCGACCGAAACATCCCGGCCTCGTGGGTCATCCAGCCCCCCAACCCCGCGTTCCGCACCGACAACACCACGACCGCCGCCGCCGTCGGGCGCCACCCCGGCATCGCGCGGCCCGGCGTGCTCCGCATCGGCGAGAGCACCCGACGGCGGGTCGAGCGGTTCGCGAGGGCGCACCTCGACGGCCGCTCCGCCTCGTTCGATCGCGCCGTCGATGCATACAGCGCCGCGTTCGAAGCCGCGCTCACCCCCGCCGGAGCCTCCGGCCCCCTGCGATCGGCGGCCCTGGATGACTGGCGCGCCGCCCAGGCCGGGCTGCGGGAGGCTCCGACCCTCGCTGGCCTTCTCGACGACGCGCTGGAGCCTGGGCCGGCCACCTCCTGCGGTGAGTCGGGGTCCCTCGACGGGACCGCCGCCGGGCTCAAGGCCGCGGTGAGGCTGCTGACCAGCCCGGTGTCAGCCGCGCGCTGGGCCACGGTGATCGACGGCGGACTCATCCCCGCCAGTCACATGACCGGGTTCGACACTCACCTCGACCACGTCCGAGTCCAGGCCCGCAACACGCTGCACACCCTGCGCACCCTGGTCCAGCTCATCAACGAGCCGGGCGAGGACGACCCCGACAAGCTCGACCTCGCGCAAGACACCGTGCTCCTCACCACGGAGTTCGGCCGGTCGCCGTATCCCGAGGGCGACAGCGGCCTCGACCACTGGAACGCCGGCTACGCGGTGGCGGCGTTCGGGGGGTGGGCTGATGAAGCGCGGTCTGGCGTGGTCGGAGCGATCGACGTGGAGGGCCGGGCGGTGGACGGCGTCCGGCCCGCCGAGCTCAGGGCGGCGTTGCTGCTCGCCCAGGGGATCTGGCCGTTCGAGCCAGAGGCATTTGCCACATCCGCCGTGCGCGGCGTCGATGACCGGTTCGCGGCGGCGCAGCGGCTGCGCCAGCACGTGCTCGGGTACGGGTCGTGAGGCTGCGCTCCGCGATGGCCGGCGTGGCCCTGATCGTGGGCTGCGTCGCGACCGACACCGGCTGGCAGACCGCCCCGGCCGACGAGTGGTCCCTCATCGACGCCAGCACGATGCTCGCGATGGGGCGCCTCCCCCGCGGCCAGGGCGAGGCGAGCTTGCTGCGGGACGCGCTCCACTCGGGGAGCCCCGGGGACCTGATGGCGGCGCTGACCCGCGGCGAGGAGTACCGCGACCGCTGGCGGTCTGCGCTCTACGACATCCTGGGCATCGACCGCATCGGTCCCCGCGCTCGCCCCGACTGCTTCCGCGAAACGACCCCCGCCGGCGGTGACGCGGAGCTCGCGCGGTTCGTTCGCGAGCGGGAACCCGACGAGCTCGCCCCCGGCGCGCCGACGATGGCGGATCTGGTGGACTCGGCGCTGTGGCTCGACGACCTCACGCCGCTGCTGCGTGCCAATCTCTTCATCGAGCTCGCGAACGACGAGGTCGAGCCGGACGACCTGGAGGCCCCAGGCTTCCGGATGGTGCGCGCCAACGAGTTCTCCGCCCGGATGCTCGGGCGCACCGCGGTCTGCCTCGCCTGCCACTCCAGCGAGGTCGCGGTCACCGACTCCGACGATCCGGCGCTCGATCGCCACTTCCCCCACGAGGCGAGCGTGGATTCCCTGGTGTTCGGTGACCTGGACACGGTGCGCGCCGAGGACTTCGGGATCGCGTTCCGGCGGCGTGGGGTGCTCGCTTCGATGATGAGGACCTGGGACGGCGAAGGCCCGCCGGACGGCTGCGCGCCCCGCGGCCTCGAGGTCGCCGGCTGCGATGGCTGCGCGTGCGAGGAGGCGGTGTGCGACATCCTGGAGGCGTGCTGCGGCCGGGAGTGGGACGGGTTCTGCGCCCAGCTCTGCATGGAGTCGGGCGCCGGGTGCACCTCCCCGTCCCTTCCCGGGTTCGTGCCGATCCCCTGGCTGACGCCGTTCGGCCTCGACCCTGCGTGCGGACTCTTCGCGGCGCCTGAGGCCGTCGAGGCGGACTCGCTCGATGCCGGCGGCTTCCTCGGCGGCGCGCTCGGCCCCGACGACAGCGTGTGGGAGTTCGAGCGCATCGTGCGGGACGGGCTCGAGAGCGTGCGGGGGCGTCCCCTGCCGGTCGGCGACGGGCTCTCCCGGGAGGAGGCGCTGGGCACGCTGGTGGCGCTGCGGATGGCCGACGCGGTGTGGACCATCGCCACGGGCGCTCCCCTCAGCGTGCCGCACGGCTTCCCTCGGAACGAGGCCCAGCGCGACGTCCTGAGCCGCCTCGCGGACAGCCTGACCCAGTCGGGCTGGTCCCTGCGCGCGCTGCTGTCGGCGATCGCAGAGGAGGAGGCGTTCTCGCCGGCGCACCCCGACGGCGACCGGTACCGCATCGCGCCCGTCTGGAACCCGTGGTCGCGTGAGGCGGAGGACCCGGCGGAGGTGGGGAACGACGTGGGCGACCGCGTGCTGCCGTTCGGCGGGCGCGAGCGGCAGAACGCAGCTCACGCCGCGCTGGACTGGCCCCCAATGCTTCGCTTCCCGCTGGCCGACCAGACCGAGACGTTCGATGTCCGGCGGCTCGAGGATCTGGGGGCGTTCCTGGGCGACGGGGCCCCGGGCTTCCGAGCGGTGGATGTGCAGTCCGCGCTGGCCTGGGAGGACTTCGCGTCGCGGTGCCGCCCCCCGGACACCGTCGGACCGGTGGAGGAGCGGTGCTCGTTCGACGAGGCGAACTGCCCCCGGGACTTCATCGACGACCTGGCGGACGCCGCCCAGGGTGGTTCGTGGCGCGACGCGGTGGGGGCGCTGCGGTCCCGGCTGCTGCGCGACGCGAACACCTCCGGGCCCGACGAGGACGACGCCCTCGTCGAGCTGATGGGGGTCGAGCTGGACGGCGCAGTCAACGGGCCCGCCCCGCTGCGGCGGGCGTGCGCCGCGATGCTGAACTCGCCGTTCTTCACGCACTGGCTGCCTCGCACGAGCGCCGGAGGTCCGCCGCTCGTGGCGCCGGGCGCGGGTCCGTCTGCGCTGTGCGCGCAGCTCGAGGCCGAGCTCGCGGACGACGTCCCCGGTCCCCGCTTCGTGTGCGATGGCGCGTCCGCGACCCTGGAGGGCGAGCCGCTCAACCCCCAGCGATGAGCTGGTCGATCTCCGCGCCTATCGAGCCCGATTCAGCGGCCCACCCGCGCCAGCGCCTCCGCTCCCCGGGGGTCCGCCTTGAACGCGGCGAAGGCGCGCTCGTCGTCGAACGCGGCGGCGTCCACGGACCCGGGCTCAAGCCCCTCGGCGACGCGCAGGCGCTCGATGGCGGCATCCACGTGCCCCAGAGCGGCGGCCGCCACGGCAGCGTCTGCCCAGATCCCGGCGTTCGACGGCTCCTGCTCGAGGCAACGCGCCAGCGCCTCCTCGGCGCGCGCCCACAGACCTCGGTTCAACCGAGACTGACCCAGCGCGTGCAGCGCCGCGCACCGCTCGTCTCCCCGCGACGCCGACGCCCTCGCCGCACACAACGACTCGGCCTGCGCATGGGCTTCCAGATCCGCCGCCAGAACACAGGCGGATCCCGCGAGGCGCGAGTCTCCGGGGAGGCTCGACACCATGCCCAGGAGCAGCGCCCGCGCTGCCTCGCTGTCGCCCCGCTGATGCAGCGCCTGAGCGCGGAGCACGTCAACCTCGACGCCAGCTCCCCACTGGGTCTGCGCCGCATCCAACGCAGCCAGCGCCCCGGCCGCGTCCTCCTCGCCCAGCCGCTCGCGCACCTCGTCCATGGCCCGTGCCCGCGGATCGCCGCCGTCCGTCGCTCCGCGAAGCACCACCGCCGCGAAGGCGGCTCGTGCCTCCGGGTCCCCCGCCACCGTCGCGAGCAGCGGGCGCAGCTGGCCCGGCCCCGGGTTGTCCGGCTCCGCCGCCGCGCACGCCGTCAGCTCAGCCTGCGCCGCATCCACATCGCCTGACCGCGCGCTCCCCAACGCCCGGGCCATGCGCGCCGCGCACTCCGATCGATCCTGCACGCTGTCGAGGGCCCGGGCGCACGCCCCCGAGGCATCCCCGCCCTGCATCCCTCCCACAAGACACCGCCCCAGCCACGCTCCGCTCGAACCCGCGTCGATGGCCACCGCCGCCTCGAACTCCCGCTGCGCCCGCGCCGGGTCGCCCACGAGCAGCGCGGCGTTGCCCGCCACGAGCCGGGCCACGAGACCTGAGGCCGTGGGGCTCATCGCGTCGATCTGAGCCAGCGCGCCCGCCGGATCCCCGCTGCGCAGGGTGTCCTGAGCGCGCTTCACGTCCCGCGGCACCGCCGCCGCCCAGTGGTCACCAGGGCCCCACACCGCCGCCACCCAGGCGAGCAGGGCGAGCAGCGCGATGACAATCGGAGCGAGACGGTGCACCGACCGACCCTACAATGCCGCCGTGCCGTCTTCGCCGATCCCGCCGCTGCTCCGCCTCCCTCGTCGAGTGCGCCGGGCCCGCCGCTACGCCAGCCTGCTCGCCCCCGTGCTGCGCTCACAGCGGGGACGGCTGCCCGCCCCGTGGAAGGTCACCCTCGCCACGACCTACGTGTGCAACCACCGCTGCACCCACTGTGGGATCTGGACCCGCCAACCCAAGAACGAGCTCACCACGAGCGAGTTCGCGTCGTTCTTCGCCGCCAATCCCAGCATCCGCTGGCTCGACCTGACCGGCGGGGAGCCCACCTCGCGCCCAGACCTGCCCGCCATCATCGAGGCCGCCGCGACCCTGCCCGATCTCCTGGTGCTGCACTTCCCCACCAACGGCACGCTGCCGCACAAGGCCGCCGAGGCTGCCCGTGTCGCCGTCGCCGCGACGCCGGCAAAGGTGATCGTCACGGTCTCGCTGGATGGGCCGCCCGCGGTGCACGACCGCATGCGTGGAGTGGCCGGTGCGTGGAACGGCGCGCTGGACACCTACCGGGCCATCGACGGGATCCCCGGCGCCGAGGTCGTGTTTGGGATGACCCTGAATCAGGACAACGCTCACGCCGTGGATGAGACCGTGGCCTCGCTGCAGGCTCAGCTCGGAGCGTTCGCCCCGGACGCGCTGCACCTCAACGTCGCCCAGCGCTCCGCCCACTACTACGGAAACGCGGACATGCCGCTGCCGGACCCCGCCCAGACCCAGGCCGCGCTTCGCTCTCCGCCGCTGCGCTCCCCTACTGCAGCCCTCGAGCGCGCCTACCGAGCCCTCGTCCCGGCGTACCTGAAGTCAGGAGCCTCGCCGGTGCGGTGCCAGGCCCTGAGCGCGTCGTGCTTCGTGGATCCCTGGGGCACGGTGTACCCGTGCATCACCGAGGACCGGCCCCTGGGCAGCCTGCGCGAGCGCGGCTGGTCCCTGGCAGATCTGTGGCGCGACACCGCAGATGCGGCGGACGACATGGCGGCGGGCCGCTGCGACGGCTGTTGGACGCCGTGCGAGGCCTATCCGAGCCTGCTCGGAGCGCTGCCCCAGTCTGCGGTGGCCGCCTTGAAGGGCTGACCGCGCCGGTCGACTACTTGCTGCGCATCGCCTTCAGCGCCGCGACGACCTGATCGTAGAGGTCGGCGCCGACCTGCTCCTTGAACTGCTCGTGCACGGGCAGGGTGGCGGTGCGGAATGCCTGGATCTGCTCCGCGGTGGGCGTCACCACCTTGACCTCCATCTCGCCGAACAGGGCCTGCAGCTCGTTCTCCAGCGCGCGGACGCCGTCCCGGCCCTTCTTCGTCTCGAGCACCCGGTCACCGAGCACGATCTTGCGCAGATCCTCGGGCAGCGACTCCAGGAACTCGCGGTTGTAGACGATGACTGCGGGCTGATAGATGTGCTTGGTGAGCGTGTAAAACTTCGTCGGCTCGAACCAGCCCGACGCCTGGCCGAACAAGGTCGTGTTGTCGAAGCCGTCCACCGTGCCGCGGTTCAGACCGTCGAGCACCTCGAGCGTGGGCAGGGGGACCGCCTGCACGCCGAGCGCCTTGTACATCGCCTTGTGCACCTCGGACTCCTGCACGCGCATCTTGTGGCTGCGCAGGTTCTCCAGCGTCGTGGCGTCCGAGTTCTTTGTGTAGAAGCTGCGCCAGCCGTTCTCGCCCCAGTAGGCCAGCACGAGGTTGCGGCGCTTCATCTTCTTCGCCATCGGCTCGAACAGCACCGTGTCGAGCACGTGGTCGACCTCAGCGTTGTTGTTGAAGAGGAACGGAAACTCGGGGAGCTGGAGCGCGGGCACGTTGGCGCCGGTCGCGACAGCCGCGGAAGAGAAGCCGCCCGCCTGGAGGCGTCCGCCCTCGACGATGTCCTGCACCATCTCGACCTCACCGCCGAGCACCGAGCCCATGAAGAGCTTGACGACGATGCGGCCGCCGGACTCCTTCTGGATTCGGTTCTTGATGTCGGTCAGCTGCGCCGCCCAGGGCGTTCCTTCGGGAGCGGCGGTGCCGAGGTTGATGGTGTAGGTGTCCTGCGCGGTTGCAGCGGCGGGGATGCCCGCGGCGCTGGCGAGGAGCGCGGTGGAGGCGAGAGCGGAGAGGGCGAAGCGGCGAGTCGGCATGGCTGGCTCCTGAGCGTGAAGGTCCCACCCTCAGGACCGAATCGAGCGCGATTCAGGGTCCCTGGGCGGGCGCCACACTACACAAGATCACCCCAGCCCCGCGATCAACGTGGCCGCCGCAGCAGGATGCCCTGGTTCTCCCGCGCGACCTCCACAAAGCCAGCGTCCCGGACCTCCTGCTCAAACGCCTCCCCCACCATCAGGTACGCCACATCCACCCGCGGGTAGACCTCGACATACCGCGTGTCACTCAGGTCGCACGTGCAGTAGATCTCTTGCCGGGGGGCGACCGTGGGCAGCAGCCAGCCCGACGCGAGCACGACCTCGTCTGGATCGATGGTGCTCGCCATCTCCCACTCCGGGCCCCGGGGCTGCCTCGCCAGGAACAGCGCATCATCGGTCGACACCGGCAGCGCGGGCAGCAGCCAGTGGGCGAGCCCCAGCACCCCGGCGCCCACCAGCCCGAGGGCGCGCATGTCCAGGGCCCCGAGGCTGAGAGGGACCAGGGCCACAAACACCCCGACGAGCGGCGCGTAGTAGTGGACCTGCCCGGGGTTCACGACCCCGATGTTCACCGCGGCGCCGACCCAGAACAGCAGCACCGCAGGGATCGCCAGTGGCTTGCGCAGGAGCAGCAGGCCGGCGATCCCGCCCACCTCCATCACCCGGCGGAGCACGCGCGGGGGGTCGGTGTAGTCACCCTTCAGATCCGACGCCAGCATCCCGGACCAGTCCCGCAGCGTCGCGACGATCCCGTCCGGGTTTCCCGCCGCAAAGCCGCTCAGCGCGCCGGGCTGATACAGGCTCGCCCGCCACATCGTGCCTGCCTGCCACAGCAGCGCGGGAAGGGCCATCGCGAGGAGCGGCACCCACCCGGCGACCGTCCAGCGCGCCTGGTTGCGGGCGGCACGCTCAGCAACCGCGAACGGAAGGAGCACGACAAGCAGCGGCGCGATCTCCTCGCGGACCGAGCACGCGAGCACCGTCGCGGCGAACACGGCTGGCCACGGCCCGAACACCGCGGCGCCCAGGGCCGCCGGCACCAGCACCATGGCGGGCGCGAGCAGGCGAAAGTCCCCTACCCCCACCGCAAAGAAGCCGGGCACCGACAGCGCGGCGACCAGCAGCGCCAGCGCCACCACCCGGTCCTCGCAGCAGCGCCAGCACAGCGCGAACAGCGGCAGCACGCCGGCGCCGAGCAGCGCCCCCTGGGTCACCAGCAGGGTCGTGAAGTGGGGCCGCAAGGCGAGGGCGGGGATGAACAACGAGACGATGGGGGAGTGGTGACGCCCGCCGTAGGTCCCAGCGCCTGCCTCGGTGTAGAACAGCGTGCGCTCGGCGAACGGGTCCACCGCGCCTTGCCAGATCCGCTGCATGAAGTAGCCGCCGTCGATGCCCCAGGCCCACTGCAGCTGGCCCGCCCGCCCGAGGGCCCCCCGGGCCACGAGCCACCCGACCGCGACCGCGATCACCACAGCGACCAGCCAAGCCCAGCCGGGCTCGGGGAGAGGGATCTTGCGGGGGGCGGGAGGGCTCAAGCTGAGCGACATACTTGCAGATTCTGGATAGCTCGCTGGCGCGAGGCGGGAGCCTCCTGTTCAAATGGCGGTGCTCGAGGGAGCCGCGTGCAGCGCCACCCGGGAAGGGGCTCATGAAGCTGAGATTCTGGGGGAGCCGGGGTTCGATCGCGCGAGCGGGACCGGAGACGGTGCGCTACGGCGGGAACACATCGTGCGTGACGCTCGAGTCGTCTGCGGGCACACGGATCGTCCTCGACTGCGGGACCGGCGGCTACGGCCTCGCCCAGCACCTGATGGGCGCCGAGGGAGGGAGCAAGCGCGGCCACCTCCTGTTCGGCCATACCCACTGGGATCACATCCAGGGCCTGCCGTTCTTCGCGCCGCTGTTTGTCCCGGGGAACGAGTGGGACATCTACGGTCCCCGCGGCATTGGGCGCACCACCCGCGATCTCCTCGCGGGGCAGATGCAGTACGACTATTTCCCCGTGGAGCTCGACGACCTCGGCGCCGAGGTGCGCTACCACGATCTCGTCGAGGGCTCGTTTGACATCGACGACATCAAGGTCACCGCCCAGTACCTCAACCACCCGGCGCTGACCCTGGCCTACCGGCTCGAGGTGGACGGCGTGACGGTCGTCTACTCCACGGACCACGAGCCACGCTCGGCGCTGCTGGCGCTGGGCAAGCGCGTGCCCGCAGCGGGCGAAGACGAGCGACACGCGCGCTTCCTCGAGAACGCCGACCTGGTCATTCACGACGCGCAATACCTCGCCGAGGAGTACGAGCAGAAGCGAGGCTGGGGACACAGCACCGTCGAATACGTGGTCGACACGGCCGAGAGCGCAAACGTGCGCAACCTCGCCCTGTTCCACCACGACCCGTCCCGGTCGGACGAGGACATCGACGCCATCCTGGCCCTGGCTCAGGGCCGGCTCGGCCACAACGCAAACACCGAGGTGTTCGCTGCGGCCGAGGGCCAGACGTTTGAGATGGAGGCTCCTCAGCGGCCACTCTCGACGCGACCTCCCGAGATCTCGGCCTTGTCCACACCGAGCGCGGTGGTCTCGGCCCGCTCCGTGCTGGTGCACGTGCCGCAACCGGACATGGGGCGAACCGTGGTCGAAGCCCTTCAGGCCGAGGGGCTCGAGTACGCCCAGGTGATCGACCCCGCCAGGGTCCCCGCCGAAACGAGCGCCCGCGGGCCCGCGGCGGTGGTGCTGGGCTGGACGGGCCCCGAGACGCTGGAGTTGTCCCGTCGGATCTTGGCGACGCAGAGCCTGGACAGCGCACCGGTCGTCGTGGTGGTCGCGGAGATGGAGGAGGAGGAGCTGTCCCGCCTGGGGCCCGACGCCGGCGTGCGTGACTGGCTGTTCATGCCGTTCAGCAGCATCTATGCCCGCACCTGGCTGCGTTCATGGCTGTTGCGTCTGTCGTGTCGGTGGCGCCCAGCCAGCCTGCCCCCAGATGAGATCGAGCGGCTGGTGGCCCTGAACAGCCTCGACATCCTCGACACCGAGCCCGAGGAGCGCTTCGACCGGACCACCCGCATCGCGGCAGCGCTGTTCAACGTGCCCTTCGCCCACATCACGTTTGTGGACATGGACCGACAGTGGTTCAAGTCCCGCCACGGCACGCCCCAGACCGAGACGCCTCGCGATCTGTCGTTCTGCGCCCACACCATCCTCGAAGAGGACGTGCTGGAGATCCCCGACACGCTGCGCGACGACCGCTTCGCCGACAACCCCGTGGTCGCGGGGGAGCCCAAGGTGCGCTTCTACGCCGGCGTTCCGCTCCGCACCGCGGATGGCTTCAAGGTCGGCACGCTGTGTGTGCTCGACAACCGTCCACGCAGCCTGACCGGTCCCCAGCGCCAGCTCCTGCGCGACCTGGGACAGCTGGTGGAGATCGAGCTGATCGCGGGTGACGAGCACTGAGCGATGTGCCCGGCGCTCCTACGGCTCCAGCGCCTTCCCCAGAGCCCGCTCGGCCTCGCCGACTGACGCGCGAGATGCGGGCTCCTTGTCGAGCAGCCGCATGACCAACTGGGAGAGCGCCAGAGGCGTGTCGGGGCGCACGGTGCTGGGCGGCCGGGCCGGCTCGTCGGTGATGAAGCTCAGCATCTCGTGGGGCTCGGCGGCATCGAATGGCCCCCGCCCGGTCAGCATGCGATAGAGCAGCACGCCCAGGGCCCAGGCATCCGCCTTGCCCAGCTCGCCCTCGGCGCCGAGGATCCGCTCCGGTGGGAGGATGGCCGGTGTGCCGATGACGTAACCGCCGGAGACCACGCCCATGGAGTCCGAGGGCAGACGCGCTGCTCCGAAGTCGAGGATGGTCGCCACGCGCTCGTCGTCGAGCAGGAAGACATTGGCTGCCGAGAGGTCTCGGTGGTCGATGCCGGCCGCGTGGATCGCCCCTAGCCCCGCGGCCACCGCGGCCCCAACCCGCAGCGCTGTCTCCAGCGTGAACGCCGGATGGTCGACCAGCGCGCGCCCGAGCGGGACCCCCTGAAGCAGCTGCATCGTTAAGTAGGGGTGGCCCTTCCACATCCCCGCCTCGTAGGTGCGAACCACGTTGGGGTGCACGATGTCGCGCGCGAGCCGAGTCTCGCGTCGGAAGCGGCGCACTGCGTCCGTCACCTGCATGGCGTGCAGGACCTTGAGCGCGACCGTCTCCTCCAGGTGCTCGTCGCGCGCCGCATAGACGGTAGCCATCGAGCCCGAGCCAAGCTTCTCACGGATGCGGTAGCGGTCCGCGATCACGGCTCCCCGCTTGAGCCCGCGAGGGTCGAAGCGGTCGCGCACCTGCACGGGCATGAGCTGGGAATCGAAAGGCGCGAACGCGCGCGCGGCGGCGGGCTCCCGGGGCGCGAGGCGCCTGAGCACCGACAGGAGTTGGCTGTCCCCCCTCGAACCGTCGACGACGATCCCGGCCCCGGCCTCCGCGAGCAGATCCCGCAGCTCTCCAGTTCCGGTGGGCGACACCACGACGATGTCGTCGAGCAAGTCGGGGAACTCAATGGAAACCAGCTTGAGGAACCCGATGGGATCGAGTCCTGCGCGCCAGTGGTCCAGAACCACGAACGCCGGCCTCAGGACCCGGATGGCCTCCAGACCCGCGTGCCCGCCCACCGCGACGCGCGGCCGCAGCCCCAGTTCGGGCAACAGGGTCCTGCTGGACCCGAGTCCCTGGGGGTCGTCCGCCACCAAGAGCACATCCTGACTCATTCCATCCATGCTTCCTGGGCCTGCTGCCGCAGGCCGCCTCGATCCGTGTAGGTTTCGCGGCCTTACCGCAGGAGGCACCGTGGCCGAGTTCGTCTTTCAGATCCACAACCTCGAGAAAAGCACCCCGCAGGGGCGCAAGATCCTCAAGGACATCAACCTCTCGTTCTTCCCCGGAGCGAAGATCGGGGTGCTTGGCCTCAACGGCTCGGGCAAGTCGACCTTGCTGAAGATCATGGCCGGGATCGACGCGGAGTTTACCGGGACCGCGCGGCCGATGGACGGAATCAAGATCGGCTACCTGGAGCAGGAGCCGAAGCTCGACCCCAGCAAGAACGTGCGGGAGAACATCGAAGAGGGCGTCGCCGAGTCCCGGGCCATCCTCGACGAGTTCGACGCGGTGAACATGAAGTTCGCCGAAGAGATGACCGACGACGAGATGAACGCGCTCATCGAGCGACAGGGACAGCTCCAGGACATCATCGACAGCAAGAACTTGTGGGAGCTCGACCGCGAGGTCGGGGTCGCGATGGACGCCCTGCGCGTGCCGCCCGACGACGCCGATGTCAGCACGATCTCCGGCGGCGAGCGGCGCCGCGTCGCCTTGTGCCGACTGCTGCTGAGCAAGCCCGACATGCTCCTGCTCGACGAGCCCACCAACCACCTCGACGCCGAGTCGGTGACGTGGCTCGAGCGCTTCCTGCACGACTTCCCCGGCACCGTGGTGGCGGTCACTCACGATCGCTACTTCCTCGACAACGTCGCAGGCTGGATCCTCGAGCTCGACCGCGGCACCGGCATCCCCTGGGAGGGCAACTACAGCTCGTGGCTCGATCAGAAGGGCAAGCGCCTCCATCAAGAGGGCAAGGCGAAGTCCCGCCGCGAGAAGCAGCTGGCCAAGGAGCTGGAGTGGGTGCGCAGCTCGCAGAAGGCGTCGCAGAAGAAGGGCAAAGCCCGGATGCGCAAGTACGACGAGCTGCTGGCCCAGGACTCGATGGAGGGCTACGAGGCCGGCACCATCAAGATCCCCGGCGGCCCGCGACTGGGTGACGTCGTCATCGACGCCAACGACATCAGCAAGTCGTACGGCGACCGACTGCTCTTCGAGAACCTGACGTTCCAGCTCCCGGCGGGCGCAAAGCTCGGCATCATCGGCCCCAACGGCGCGGGCAAGACGACGCTGTTCCGAATCATCACCGGGCTCGAGCAGCCCGACGCCGGCTCGGTGAAGGTCGGGGAGACCGTCAAGATCGCCTACGTGGACCAGAGCCGCGACGATCTCGAGGCGGACAAGACCGTCTACGAGGTCATCTCTGGCGGGTACGAGCGCATCCTGCTCGGCGACCGGGAGTTCCCGTCACGGCAGTACCTGGGCTGGTTCAACCTCAAGGGCGACACCCAGCAGAAGAAGGTCGGCGTGCTGTCCGGCGGCGAGCGCAACCGGGTCCACATGGCGAAGCTGCTCAAGGAGGGCGGCAACGTGCTGCTGCTCGATGAGCCCACGAACGATCTCGACGTGGACACGCTGCGTAGCCTCGAGGAGGCGGTCCAGAACTTCGCGGGCTCCGCGATCATCATCTCTCACGATCGGTGGTTCTTGGACCGCGTCGCCACGCACATCCTCGCCTACGAAGGCGACAGCAGCGTGGTCTTCCACGTGGGCAACTACTCGGACTACGAAGAGGACCGCAAGTCCCGCGGCGGAGACGACGGGCCGAAGCGCATTCGCTACCGCTCGATCAGCGGAAGCCGCTAGTTCCCGTCCGGGAATGCCCGATCCACCCGAGCTCTTCGTCGAACGTCGAGCCTGCGTCGTGCGGCGTACATGAGTACGCCTCCTCGCAGTCCCTAGAGCACCGAACAGATAGTCGCTCGGTCGGCTCGCTGGCCGAGCCACCCTCTCGCTGCCTCGACTCCTCGTCGTGTGTCGCGACACACTTCCTCGTCGCT
>Ga0222662_1001114_pt1 | contig 14615 bp, 12 predicted proteins | sample AntAcemetagen600_FD_179821 | JGI IMG/M metagenome (GOLD analysis project Ga0222662, IMG submission 179821) | Saline water microbial communities from Ace Lake, Antarctica - #600 | ecosystem: Environmental > Aquatic > Non-marine Saline and Alkaline > Saline | place: Antarctica: Ace Lake...
ACTTTTCAGCGATGAAATCGAACAAATCGTACCAGCGGCCAAAGGTCGCCGCCACGCCATGCGTATCATGGATGAGCTGGTCAACTTTCAGCCTAAGAATACAGGCACAAACTTCGCCCATGCGCTTGGTCGCTTTGCCCACATTGCTCGGAAGCACTCCGTCGTGTTCGTGGTCTCCGACTTCTTCACCGATGACTATACGCGCGAATTGCAAAACCTCGCTTGTCGACACGACGTTAACGCGATCCACATTGCTCAACAGCCGCTCGAAACTGCGGCGGCCAGCAGTCTCGTGCGGATGGAAGACGCCGAGTCCGGCCAACAACGCGTGATCGACCTGAGGGCACAGCAAAACTCGGGAAGCACCCATTCTGAAAAACTGCAACGTGAGATGCTAGAGTCCGGGGTGAACCTGCTCAGCCTGGAGGTCGGTGACGATTGCGTGGAAGCCCTCGCCGGATTCTTCTATCAGCGCCAACACAGAACCGTCGACGAGACCGGAGGCTAATCATGCGCACTTGCCTCTCCATGATCAGCCTCTGCCTGGCGTTGTCCTCACTTAGTTGCTTAAGCGCCAGCGAGCACGGGATCGAACTCACACTCAGTCAAACTGAGTGCTCACCAGGTGATGTCATCGAGCTGCACGCTGAAATGACGCGTAGCGATTACGCGGAATTCGAGCTTAAACTACCAAAAAACGAAGCGCTCCACTTCGTTACTGAACAACGAAGTCCCATCAACTATAGCAAAGGCTTCTATCGGCAAAGCGCAGTCTGGGTCTTTCAACCCGTGCGCTCCGGCACGATCGAGTGGTCAGGCATTCGAGCCGTGATCAAACAAGGCGAGAAAGCGACTGAATACGAGCTGCCCCCCCTCCAACTCGAGGTGCGCGCTTACCCGAGCAAGGAGGATTCACTGAAGCCTGAACGGCTACCAATTATTACGCAAAGACACGAGCAAGCCAATCACTACGTTTGGTTGGCTGCCCTACTCGGTGTGCTCGGTCTCGGCATTCTCTACTATAGCCTGCGAGGTAAATCGAAAAACAACGCAGCGGCTGCCCTCCCCGCAGTTTCCTTGGAAAACCTACTCCGCGCCTTGCAATCCGACACGATCCCTAGCGATCTCATCGAAGAGCTGCTCACCGACGAAAAAACAGTGCTCGCCCCCGCACTGCGCACCGCGCTGGAAGCAGCCCTCTATAACCCAAAGGCCAATCGCGAGGCACTCCGCAGCGAAATAGTAAAGGAGCTCCAATCATGAGCTTCCTACACCCATGGGTGCTGCTATTGATTTTACCCGCGCTTTGGATCCTACGCCGACGTCGCAACCGCACCTCGATCACAGTCGCCTCCGTGCAGCAATGGCCCAACCAATCCTCTGGCAAAGCACGCTGGCTCTGGTTGCCGATTGCACTACGTCATGTATCCATAATTTTGATACTCATCGCACTGGCTCGCCCGCAAGCCAGCTCCTCCTACAATGCTCAGGTCTCCGAAGGCATTGCCATTCAAATGCTGGTCGATGTGTCGAGCAGTATGGATATGAGCACCCGAACCTTCGACGGGCAAAACAGCAGTCGGATGGAAGTGGCCAAAACGATGGTCGAGCAATTTATCGCTGGCGACGGCGACACACTCAAAGGTCGCCCCAACGACCTGATTGGCCTGATTACCTTTGCCCGCTACGCCGACACGCGGAGCCCGTTGACTTTTGGGCACAATGCCCTGCTTCAAATCGTGCGAAACCTGGAGATTCAAGAGCGCCCCAATGAAGACGGCACCGCTTATGGTGATGCGCTCGCCATCGCTGCCGCCCGCCTACATAGTCTCGACGAGCTACGCGGCAGCCTTAACCGGAGCGAGCTCGATTCGATCAAAAGCCGTATCATCATCCTCCTGACCGATGGCGAAAACAACTCTGGTATCCACCTACCAATCGAATCCGCAGGGCTGGCCAAAGCGTGGGGATGTCGCGTCTATTCAATCAGCTTAGGCGATGCGGTCAGCGGCGAAAAAGATGTCCTGATCGACGAGCAGCTGAACCCCGCGGAGCAAGTGCTAGAGCACATCAGCAAGGAAACTGGGGGTATCTTCCGTAAAGCCTTTGATGCCGAATCCCTCCGCTCCGTTTATCAAGAAATCGACCAGTTGGAACGCAGTAAAATCTCCACACAACAATTCGACCGGATGGCCGAATGGTTTTGGCTCCCACTCGCGCTCAGTCTGACTTTCCTACTCCTCGCTTTAACCCTCGAAGCAACCTGTTTGCGCGTCGTCCCATGAATGTATTCGTCTTTCAATGGCCGCTCGCACTCTGGCTACTGGTGCTGACGCTCCCGCTCGCTGGACTGCTCGCCTATGCCCGAAAGCATCGCCTAGAGGTGATCAAGGCCATGGGCGGCGGACGTCCGACGCATCGTCGTTTTCGAGATGTTTTGCGGATGCTGGCATATTGCTGTCTCGTGCTGGCGCTGGCACGCCCCGGCTACGCTCCGCATACGGAATCCGTCTCACACACGGGCCGCGATGTGGTCTTCGCTCTCGACGTATCCCGTAGTATGCTCGCTCAAGATGTCCCGCCATCGCGCCTTGAAGTAGCCAAGCAAGGCATTCGCGATGCCCTCGATCAATTTAGCGATGAACGGGTCGGACTCATCGTCTATGGTGGCACTGCGTCCATTCTTTGCCCGCTGACCAACGACTACGAATTTGCCCGCTACATGTTGGAACAAGCGCACCCACGCAGTGTTGATTTTGGCGGAACGACCTTACAATCCGCGATTGAGAAAGCGATCGATCAGGTCTTTATGGATGGCCGTGAAGGCGTCCAAGATTTGCTCATCTTAACCGACGGGGAAGATAACGGCTCTCAATTTGAAAGCGCGATTAAACAACTCAACAAAAACTCTGTCGATACGCTCTTGATCGGGCTTGGCGATCCGAACAGTGGCAGTCCGATCCCCATCCAAACAGTCGAAGGCACCACGGCATTTCTTGAGCAAAACGGCAGCACCGTTTACACTCAGCTCGACGACACCTCGCTGCGAAACCTCGCTGCCGAAAGCACACGTATTCAATACATAGCAGTCGGCACAAGTCCATTCCACCTAGGGCAGGTCTACCAAAATTACGCAAAGGAGCTCCCCACCGATAGAGCCGACGACGAAAATGGAATCCGTATCTATGAGGAAGCCGCACCCGTCTTCCTGATCGCGGCACTCATTTTGCTCTTCCTATCCGAGTGCTGGGGCGTACGCGGACTTCAACTCGGGCAAGCAGCCATCCTGCTGCTAAGTTTTAACCTCAGCCAGCCGTCCGAAGGGGCAACAGTAGCCATCGATACTCCGTTTACGGATGCCCTCGAAACATTCAAGAGCGGCGATTTCGAAGTAGCGGAGACACAGTTCACCACAGTCTACACTTATGCGTCCGACCACGATGCCACCGCTGCTACGCTGGCACCGATACAGTTCAACCGTGGGCTCTGCCTCATCCAACTCGCGAGCGCCGCCGCCGAAAGTAATCCACAAACCGCACTCAGCTATGCACAAAACGCCCAACTCGCGTTTCTTTCGGCTAAGCGCTACCAAAGCAACCTGACCCGTGCCGGCATCCGACTGGAAACGACGACACTGCTCATAGTCAGTCTGAAGGCACAGATCGAAGCCGAGACTGAAGCGGCCGCCGACCTTCAAGAACAAATGGAAGGACTGATCGAACAACTACAATCCCTGCTCGACGAACAAGCCTCGCTCCGCTCTAGCCTACAAGCCACCGACCCCGAACGTTTTTCTAATCGGCGGAACAAGCCCGTGCCGATTCAGCCCGCACCTGCAGTCGTCTCTAAACTATCCAAAGCATTCGTCAAGAATCAGAATCTTCGAATCGATGAGAGCCAACAAGTTCGCAGTCTAATGGAGTCGATCCATCAACAACTCAGACCGCCAGAGATTGATCAAGCTGAGTTCGAAACGATCTTAAGCGAACCGCTCCGCCTCTTCACCACAGTTAGAACGACTCAAACCCAGTCCGCTCAGCAACTCGCGAACTGGGGCAACTGGCCGAGTGCCCGTAATCAGCTACAAGTCATCGAGCAAACGATTCAGGATATCCTTGAACTGCTGAGCAACGATTCCGATCAAAACGCAGACGACAGTGAGGATTACGAAGAAATGGACGAAGACTACGAATACATGGAAGACTCCGAAGAAAGCATGAGCAGCTCCGAGGCCATGCAGGGCGATTTTGCGGCTAGCGCTGAAATGCAGGCATTGCCCAAGCCTAACTACTCAGCCGAAGATATTCTGATGGAAGAACAAGGCAGTCTACAATTCCGCCAACAAAAACGCGCCGAGGCGAATGCTGGCAAAGTGGAGAAGGACTATTAATGCGCCACTGTTTCATACTATTTTTCTGCGTGATCCCGCTCGCGCTCCCCGCCCAGGACAGCCAGCCCGAGCGACTCGTGAAACAGGTGCCGCTACAATTGCGCGAGCGTAGCTTCTTTACTGACCGTATTGCCACTGCACGAATCGAGTTTGATAGTCTAGTTAAGGAGCCAGAGGATGGGGCCAATCGCTCCGACGGCTATCGCATCGTTGATATCGAAATCACCCCCAAACCCAGCACAGAATCAGAGGGCAGTATCGCCCGCATTCGTTTCCTCCCGACACAGGCCGGAGTGCTCACAGTCCCCAGCTTCGAATTTAGTTCCGAAACAACAAGCTACCAGACCCAGCCCATACAGGTCCAGATCAGTGAGCCTCAACGCAGCGATCAAATGTCGCTCCAACTAACGCCTGAAAAATTAAAGATCTATACAGGAGAACCCCTGCGTATCGATCTCACATGGCACTGCTCAATCAATGCCGCCGCCTTACAGGATTTAAAGCTGTTCCCTAATTACTTTAACAATTCTGAAATAGAAATTATCATCCCCCGCTCGACTGAACCCGAAGGCAATCAAATCGGACTCCCGATTGGAGGACGTCGCGTCATCGCCAGCAGAACACGGATCGATGGCGACGACAAAGCACTCGGCAGCATTCGCCTGCCGCTCTACCTCCGCTTCGCGACGCCAGGCACCTACACCCTTCCCGCGACACATTTAGAATGTGCCCAACTTGACAAACCGAGTCAAAATTTCGCCCGCTACGCCGCGCACTTTAACAACAGTTTTTTTGAATCCGTCGATACCTCCAAGAGCTATGGGCGCATCTACACGACCGCACCTGCTATTGAAATCGAAGTGCTCCCTCTACCGATTGATTCAGAGCAAGCCCTCTTCACCGGACTCTTCGAACCACTCTCGATTGAAGTTTCAGCCACCCCCACTGAACTCGAGATCGGACAGTTGATGGAACTTGAGCTTAAAGTCTCTAGCTCATCCCCACATGGCATGCTCGATTTACCGCCACTCAGCCAACAACCCGGCCTCCGAGAACGCTTCCTAGTGGATGACCACTACGGCCGCCTTTGGCACACCAGCGGCACTGCATTCCGCACGCGGATACGCCCACTCGCCACTTCGACAGAGGCATTCCCCTCGCTCCATTTTAGAACTTTCAATCCGAAGAGCGGGCAATTCGAAACCATTCGCACTGAACCGATCACACTGACTCTAGCCCCCAGTAACGGTCAAACATTTATCCCTCTCAGTACATTCGACGGAGCCACTGTGCCCCTGAGTCATCAACCCAAAGGCATCTGGCATAATTTGGAGAAAAACCCCATGAACGACGCAATCAACCTGATCACCCATCTGCTCAACCAACTATTCTGGCCACTTCTTTGGATCGGACCGATCGCCTTTGTAGTCATGCTGCCAATCGTTCGCGAACGCCGTCGCCGCGCTCTCGACCCCGACTACGCACGCCGTGTCGCCGCCTATCAGGCATTCAAAAAGATCCCAACTGGCTCTCCGCAGAAGTGGTCGGGATTCTTACAATTTATGGCCTCTACTTTTGGCAGCAAAGAAAATGCCTGGACTCATGGAGACTCCAAGCAAGCACTCGAAAAAATCGGCGCCAAGCAATCAGAGATCGAATCACTGACTCACATGCACGAAGCTGCCGACGCCGTAGAGTTCGGCCATCAAGTAAACTCTCCTGAGTATAAGAACCTCAACCAAATCGCCAAAAAGATCGCACAGTTGACCAGCAAGGCGACACTAGTAATTTGTATCCTCGGCCTCAGCCTTTCGCCTAAGGCCGAGGCCAACGAATGGACTGAAGCGGAACAGAGCTTCACTCGAGCCCAAGCGGTGCCAGCAGGGAGTGACGCCGCAAACGCCGAATACACGGTGGCCGCCTTGAAATTTCAAGACCTAGCTGCGACTAAACAGCATGGAGGCGAGGCGTGGGTCAATGCAGGCAACGCATGGTTTCAAGCCGGAGAAATTGGCCGTGCGATCGCCGCTTACCGCAATGCTCAAGGCCGGCGGCCTTTCGATCCCCAACTCGCCGACAGCCTCATCGCTGCCCGCGCAATTGCGCTCAACGCAGTTCCAGATACGCGAAACTGGCTGCATAAGCTCCCCACCCGCTGGATCAAGCTCGGGGTCATTCTATTCAATGCACTCTTCTGGCTCAGCTTACTCTGCGTCTTCCGCTACCGAGATCGTCGGACGGTCTTCAGCTGCGTCAGCCTAGGCATTTGCCTCGTGATTGTATCTGTAATCCTCACCCTCCGCCACATTTCAAACCAAATTGAAGCCACCATCATCGTCGACGCAGTTTACGCTAAAAAGGGCGCTGGCTACGCGTATGCCAATGCCTTCAACGAGCCCTTATACGACGGATTTGAATGTATTGTCCTCGAAAAACGAGATCAATGGCTACGAATACGACTCACCGACACCCGCGAATGCTGGATTCCGAAAGGTGCCGTCCAGCTCTTGGAGCAAGCTTGGTAGTGCCGCGATCAAGAAGCCCGATTAGAGGGGGTGCCATCATTTCAATGGGGTAGGAAGTGGTAGCGCGGCATGGCCTCAGTAGATTCATAGCCCGCACATTCAATTACGCTCGATTCGAGGCGGCCTTCTGGTTTTCACTTGCTAGTGACTTGTTCAGTAGGAAAAGTAACTAGGTGTTAGACACCCTACTTAAGAACGAATTCTTGGTCATGGCAGTGGACGTACTCCTGCACTTGGGTTCTGTCGCGGTACTCGGTGTGGTTGTCTTGCTGTCTGCTAAGCTACTAAGTAGAGGCTTCGTCGACGCGAAGCTATTTACTGGCCTTATTATCGCGACACTCTTGGTCATCGTAAGGGTCACTCTTCTAAACTATGTCGGACAGGCGTTGCCGACTGTGGGCGGTCAGCTGCTAGAAATCATTGTTATCATTGGCCTCTACTTGAGTGCTTTCATACTCGTCTATAAACTAATCTTGATCCCCGTCCTGGGGACAGCCCTGAGTGCTGCCGTCATCGTCTTCGCACAGCTCTCGCTGGCGAACTACACTCCTAAGATTTCACTAAAAATAATGCCAGAAGGCCAACGTTTCGCCGAATACGCTGGCTTGGCCAATGACCAAACGAAGAAGCTGATGGCCGACGCCAAAGCCTATCGCAGTACCTCCGGCGGCATTCAGCAGATTCTGGCCGACGCGATGGAGGCGATTAAATTTTTCACTTCTGAAACTGAACAGGGTCAACTCTCGAAGGATTTCGCTTCGGGCATCGCACTCTACAAAGAGCGGAAGGCCTACATGGATAATATGACGCCGGAAGAGCTCGCCTCTTATCGCATAGCCATGGGCGCCTTCCTAGAAGAACAAGGGCTCAAAGAGAATCGTTATTCTCTGAGTAATTTAAAGAACGCTAAACCTGAGGACTTGGAGAATCTGGCCGATTTCATGAAGGACATGAACAAAGTCTATGGTTTGACTGATGAGCTGCCAGAAGATGGAGGCGCTAGTTTGCCTAAAGATGCACCGCCACCAAGTATGGAATCGCTGGCAGCGATGGCGCAGAGCCTGAGCAAGGTCGACATGAGTGGCACTGATATGGCGAAGCTAAGCGGATTGTTTACTGAGCTTGGCATCAATGCCGATGCAGTCATGGCTGGCATGGCACAAGCCAGAGAGGACTTAGCCGGAATTCGCGATGTGACACAGAATATGGTGTCTGACTTTAAGGCACTGGTTCCAGATGAATTGCTAAATTTCCCAGAGGTGCCGGGGCGAGACAGTCTTTTTGCTGGCTCGTCGCAAATCAGTGACGACGAAGTGATCGTCAGTGGTGGCTATCGGATTAAGAAGATTGCAGAGGGGCCTGCCTATAGCAGCTCTCTCTTTTCCGGAGATCTCGAAGAGGGGGCGACTCCGGCGATGGTCAATGATGAGGTCGCTTACTTCATGCCGTCATCTGGAATGATGATTCCGAATGAGGGTGAAGAACTTGACTTCGACCTCAATCAGCCTGCGCCAGAGACGATGCCAGAGGAAGCAGTTGAAACGAACTACTTTGAAGCGGAAGAACTCAGCCCGATCACAACGGAACAATCCGTGGTGCTGATCCCGAGTGATTTAGAGGAGAAAGCCCTTTGGCGCGACGTTTCGACGTCGATTCGTATCGATGCGTGGTTTAGTGCATCCGACGAAGCGTCAAAATCAACTATCTTCATCGCGGGGGCTGCTCTCCAAGACGGCGACATCTTAGAGCACAAGCAAGATAATCAAGTATACCGATTTGAGTTTAGGGGGATCGAAGAGAATTTGATCACCCTAGTCGCTCTAGAGCGAACTCCAGCAGTGGAGTGAGCGCTTAATCTTTGACCGAGAGTATCGCACACAATGACTCTCGCCATCGTGCTACATGGGTGCTTGCTCGAAATGCTTAGGCCTCAGTGGCTGCGGTATCGGCGTAGACTCCGAGGTTACGGAACTTGGTGTAGCGGTCTTCGAGTAGTTTCTTCGTGCTTTTCTTTTTAAGCTTACCAAGAGAGTCGACGATGGCTTCTTTCAAATACTTAGCGGCAACTTCATAGTCGCGATGCGCTCCCCCCATGGGCTCAGTGATGACGCGATCGACGACACCGAATTTTTCGAGATACTTAGGGCTGAACTTCAGCGCATCTGCAGCTTGTGGCGCAGCCGCGCGGTCTTTCCAAAGAATCGCGGCGCAACCCTCGGGCGAAATGACCGAGTAGTAGCCGTTTTCAAGAATCATGACCTCGTCGGCCACAGCTATACCGAGGGCACCACCACTCCCTCCCTCGCCGATCACGACCGTGACGATGGGCACCTTAAGCACGCTCATGTCGCGAATGTTCACCGCAATGGCTTCGGCCACGTGGCGCTCTTCCGCTCCAATTCCAGGATAAGCGCCAGGCGTATCCACCAGCGTGATGACTGGGATGCCGAATTTTTCGGCCATTTCCATCAGGCGCATTGCTTTACGATAGCCTTCCGGATGCGGGCAACCGAAGTTGCGCTTTAAATTGTCGCGTGTGTTACGGCCTTTCTGCTGGCCGAGCACCATGACGGGCTCGCCGTCGAGAAACGCGGGGCCACCCACGATGGCGGCATCCTCACGAAAACGGCGGTCGCCGTGGAGCTCTTCGAAATCGGTGAAGATTAGATCGATATAATCGAGCGAATATGGGCGCTTCGGATGGCGCGAGAGTTGAACTCGTTGCCATGCAGTCAAATTGGAGTAAATCTCCCGTTTAGTCTTCTCGATCTTGGCCTCAATTGCCTCGATCTCGCTGCTCACATCGACTTTCGACTCCTGAGAGACTTGGTTCAAAGTAATCAGTTGTTTCTCCAGCTCGCGAAGCGGCTTTTCAAATTCCAGCGTATAGGTAACGTCTTCCATGTGTATGAAGATTTAGGTGGGAAGAATCGGGGCTGTCAATGCCGCTAAATGTCATCCTTTTGCGGAGGCGCTTTTAGTTCGTCTTTCCAGCCTAGCATGCGTGCCTGCGCACCGAAATGCTCAGCCTTATCCTTATCGCCCCGCTCGACCCAGATCCGCGATAGGCTTGTATTGATGTGAATGTCGTCCGGGCAGAGCACGTGTGCCCGCTCGCCTGCTTGCAAGGCTGCGTCGTAATCACCCTCGGAGAAATAGATCTCAGTCAAGGCATGCCAGACGCCGAAGGCATCCGGATGTGCCCCAGAGAGCGTGGATAGTTTGGCAATCGCCGCCTCGCTCTCACCGAGCGTGAAGTCTAGGGTGGCGTCGTCGATCTGGTCTTGAAGAGAAGTGTCACTCATAGTCGCTTTTGTGTTGCTCTGTTAGTGAGCCTGTTTTGATTCAAGTGGAGATACCGCACTTATGTCTGACCCGCAAATCGAAAAACTTTTAATTCTACAAGACCGCGACGTCGCGCTCCAAAAGATCGAGCAAGAGCTCGCCCGAATACCGGAAGAGCGCAGCGCGCTGGAAGCGTATATTACCGCTGAAGAGGCGAATATAGAATCGGCCAGCCACGCTCTGAAAGAAAAAGAGGTCGAACGCAGCGAGCTCGACACCGAAGTGACAGCCAAAGAAGACGCCGTCTCGCGTTTCAAAACGCAGCAACTCGAAGTCAAAAAGAACGACGAATATCGCGCCCTCACCCATCAGATTGAACAAAGCGAACAAGAAATCGCTGAGCTCGAAGAGCGCGTCATCGGGCTAATGATCGAAATCGACGAAACCCGGGAGACTTTTGAAGCTGATAAAGCAGTGATCGAGGCTAGGATCGTCGAACAAAAGAAGCAAATCGCCCTCCACGGTGAGCGCGAGGATAACCTCAAGGCCTCAGTCGATGAAGCGAAGGCTGCCCTTGAGGCCACCCGCGCCGTCGCCGACGAGAACTACCTAGGACACTACGACCGGGTGAAAAAACTTTCCAAGCGCCCTCCTTACGTCGTGCGAATCGAATCGCATAAGTGCGTCGGCTGCCATCTACGCGTTTCCAACGAGGTCTCCAGCGCGGCACTCGTCGCAGGTGAACCACATTTCTGCGACCAGTGCGCGCGGATGGTTTACGCCTAATTCGACTGATTACCGTAGGATAACGACGAGAGCCGTTGTTTCTTCGTCGCAACAGCCACCGACTGCGTGCAAGCGAGTTGGGAACAGCTTCATCAAACGTAGCCGTCGAAAGCGGTTCCCGCTTCCGCTACAAAAAAAGAAACTTCCATTTACCGCCAATTAAGTTTCTCTTTCTGCCATGGATTCTAACATTTACCAAGTTCTACACATCATCGGCATCGCCATGGTATTTCTGGGCTACGGAGCCTTGCTCGCTCGTAGCATGGCGGCTCCCGATAATGTTTCGGTGCGCAAGCTCGGTTCGATCACCAGTGGCATTGGGCTGGTGCTGATTTTGGTGGCTGGTTTTGCACTGATTTCAAAGAACCCAAGCATTAATTTTACCGACGCTTGGATAATCGTTAAATTCGTCATCTGGCTCGCGCTGGGGGGACTGATTGTCCTGATCAATCGCAAGCCACAACTCGCAGTTCTACTCTGGTGGCTGCTGATTGCACTCGGCGCAATTGCAGCGAGTATGGTCTACATCGTCCGCTTCTAAGCAGTGTTGACAAGAAAAGTGATTTTTTTGAAACTTCTGCTTGATCTGTCGGGGTAGCTTTGTCTTTATCCCGCACTTCTCAAATGCACCTGTAGCTCAATTGGATAGAGCGCCTGACTACGAATCAGGAGGTTCGGGGTTCAAGTCCCTGCAGGTGTACCATTTTTAAAGCGCTTCGTTCCCACGGAGCGCTTTTTTGTTTTGTGGCATACACTCGCACGCTAGGGCGTGTCGGCATAGCAAATCGAAACCGCTTCGTTAAAGGCCATGAGTTTGTCGAATGGCGAGTCCGCTACTACTCACGCGCCTCTCAAACCAAAAAAAGTCCGGCAGATATCTGCCGGACTTCGAGAGTCGTGATAGGAGCGAGGCCTAAAAGCCTGAGCGCTCTACATTGCCTTAGGAATATTCGCCGGGATTTCGACCATGTGCGTATCCTTGCGTTTGACCTTCTTCAGCCGCGAGCGTCGCCGCAACATGCGGTCGAGCTTCTGCACGAGGTCGTCGATCGATTTGTAGAGATCTTCAGTGTCGGCCGAGGCGAAGTGATCGTTACCTCTCACTTCGAGCTGTCCTTTAGCGATAAATTCTTTCTTGTGGGTGGCTTGATGGGGATCGTATTCGAGCTCCACACGCATGCGGATGATCTGATCATCGTGCTCGAAGAGTTTTTCTGCTTTTTCGTGAACCATATTTTTGATCGCCTCTGTCAGTTCCATGTTCAAACCAGAGATAATGACGTCATGTTGCTTCATATGTATTTTTCCTTTTGTTTTATTGGTTCCAATTAACGGAGTCGACTGACGCCGCTGCTTCGACTGAAGTGAGCACAAAAAAAGCCAACCCTTATAAAACCTAAAACACACATGAAGCATTCAGAATACTTCAATCGGTTTTCCGTAATTATCGTTACGGGCGGTTCGTCTGGAATTGGCTGCTCAATTATCAAAGCAATTCAGAACTTAAGCCCTGAAGCCCACCTGTGCAACCTTTCTCGGTCGAAACCAGACTTTTTTTTAGGAGAGAACGGGGCGCACTACCCCGTCGACTTGAGCAACTCGACGGCACTAGCGGAGGTCGCCGCGACCTTGCAGGCGCGAATCAGGTCTGCGCCCGCCGGTCAGGTGCTGCTTATCAACAATAGCGGCTTTGGCGACTATGGACGAATGCCTGACCTCGACACCGATAAGCAGTTGTCTATGATAGACTTGAATATCCGCGCAGTCGTCGATTTAACTGCTCGATTACTCCCGCCGATGCTCGAACGCGGCGGCGCAGTCGTCAACGTGGCATCAACTGCGGCCTTCCAACCCACCCCTTTTCTGGCAACCTACGGAGCCACTAAGGCCTTTGTTCGCAACTGGTCACTCGCCCTCAACGAGGATCTACGCGGCACCAAGGTGCGTGCATTAGCGGTCTGCCCAGGGCCGACTCGCTCGAATTTCTTCAAAGCAGCCGGTTTTGACAGTCCTCCGATGGCGAAAGGTGGCAATAAAGGCCTCGATATGACGGCGGACGAGGTCGCAGAGCGCACGCTCCGTGCCATCGCGCAGGGCAAATCTTTGACCGTTACCGGCTGGACGAACTACTGGATCACCTTTGTCGGTAGTAAGATGCCGATTATCGCCGTGACCCGAATCGGAGCGATCATCCTCCGCAAAATGCGCCTCGAGCAACACTGCTCAAAGAACAAATCTTCCTAATAAAGCCTAAGACTGGCTTCTGCCCTCAATCTCCTGAATTATGAATAATCCCTACGGCGAAGAAGCCCCACTGGTCGACATCGCAGACTTCCCCACTTGGATAGTGCAGGAAGACGAAAATCTGCTAATCATCAACAAGCCTGGATGGCTGGTCTGCCACCCATCGAAGAACGGGCCGATGTCGAGCCTCGTCGGTGTAGTGCGCGAATACACGGGTGCGGAGAAACTCCACTTAGTGGCACGACTCGACCGCGAGACAAGCGGGCTCATCGTGTTTGCCAAGCGCCCGTCGGTGGCGCGCAAGTTTCAGATGGCGATCCAGAACCGAATCGTGAAGAAGGCCTACATCGCATTGGTGGAAGGCGAATTCAGTGAGGTGATTCACGTCGACCTTCCGATCACACGGCGCAGGGGTGGCCCTGTCATCGTAAAATCCGAGGTTAGCTACGACCGCACCTCCCAAACTGCGGTCACCGACTTCATTCCGCTGATTTCAAAAAACGGCATGACGCTCTGCCGCGTCGAGCCGGAGACCGGGCGCAAGCACCAGATACGCGTGCACGCCGAGCATCTAGAGCACCGCATCGTCGGTGATAAAATCTACGGCCCCGATGAGACGCTCTACATCGAATTTATAGAGAACGGCTGGACAGATCGACTGGCTGCCGCCCTCCCCATTCAACGCCAAGCACTGCACTGCTACCGCTACGACTTCGAGTTCCCCGAAGGCACCGTCAGCTTCACGGCAGAATTACAGGAAGACATGTTGGCACTTTGCCGTGATCATATGGGTTTAGGGGCGGACGAGATTAACGAACTGATTAAACTCGCTCCTTAATAATAAATTCGGCGCGAACCGCCCCTCTCGGATTTGCCGACAGAGTTCATGCGGCGTTTGATCCGCCATGCGTCGAATGAAACGCGTGAAGATACGATCTATATCGGCATCAACTCCGACTGTTGTCCCTGTGCCCCGCTTCGCCCTCTGGGCTTCCGTCTTCGCTCTTCGAGCTACGCCGGACAGGCCTTCGGGCATGCTTCCATCTGTGTCGCTACTTCGGCTGCGCCGTGCGTAGCTCGCAGAGCGAAGCCCGAACCTTAGTCTGAGTTTTTTTTACCATTCTGGGCTGATTCTCAATCCACAAGTAGCGCCCCGCTTCGTTCTCCGAACTACGCAGGGCATGCTTCCATCTGTGTCGCTACTTCGGCTGCGCCGTGCGTAGCTCGCAGAGCGAAGCCCGAACCTTAGTCTGAGTTTTTTTTACCATTCTGGGCTGATTCTCAATCCACAAGTAGCGCCCCGCTTCGTTCTCCGAACTACGCAGGGCATGCTTCCATCTGTGTCGCTACTTCGGCTGCGCCGTGCGTAGCTCGCAGAGCGAAGC
>Ga0222662_1001115_pt1 | contig 14608 bp, 8 predicted proteins | sample AntAcemetagen600_FD_179821 | JGI IMG/M metagenome (GOLD analysis project Ga0222662, IMG submission 179821) | Saline water microbial communities from Ace Lake, Antarctica - #600 | ecosystem: Environmental > Aquatic > Non-marine Saline and Alkaline > Saline | place: Antarctica: Ace Lake | collected...
CACGAAGAGAATCCGACCCACCAGAGGCTTGCCAGGTTTGAAATCCTAGAAAAGTGGACGATCGCAGTCTTAGGCTGCAGAAAATTGAGGTAATCGATCAGGGAAAGTTTATCTCACGGATTCAGGGGTTATGTAACTTCTCAACCTGATCGCGGAGCGAATGGAAAGCTTGCTGCGCCCGTTCGCGGCCTGCATAAACAATGTTCTCCAACTCAATCACCACACTGAATGGAGGGAAACGTTCGGAGTGTTGTCGTGCAAAATCTACCGTTTCAGATATCATGCTGCTTTATATGGATATTATTTACCATGGAAGCCATAACATAATATGGGCTGGGGAAATGGGGTCAAATGCAACCATCGACAGGCTCCCTTCGACTTAGCTCTGGGTCTGTGACAGGTCAGGAATTATTAAGATCCTAATACCTCGAATACAGAATTGCTTACAACGAATGAGCGAAAGATGACATGGTCGAAATGGCAGTGTTGGTGCCTGCAACTCCTCCCATGTCATCTTTTGAGCCCCCCCCGGTCAATTATTATTAGCCTGTCCCTTTTAATAACTCTTTACAGCAGCGACTACAGAGATTTCCACAAGGAGCTCCGGCCGTGCCATACGTGCCTCCACACAAGCGCGCGCTGGAGCATGCCCTTCTGGCACCCAGGCGTCCCATACTTCATTCATCGCTGCGAAATCTTTCATATCCCGCACGTAGACGGTTGCCGACAGCATGTGCTCTCGGTCGGATCCTGCCTGAAGCAGAAGCTCATCCACTTTCTCAAGCATAGACTCGGTCTGTTCAACCATGCCTTTTGTGGAGTCTTTACAAACCTGCCCGCATAAATACACGGTGTCATTGTGAATGACGATTCGACTCATTCGTTGCTTTGTTTCTTGTCGCTCAATGCTCATCTCATCGAGTTAACCTTATTTCGAAAAATAAAAAAGCCCAATCCACGGATACCACAGATTAGTCACATTTACGAGGTGGATGAAGCGCAAATTGCAAACATAACGACATGACCCCCGATGAATCTGACCTGACCCCCGATGAATCTGACCCCCGATGAATCTGCTGACCCCCGATGAATCTTCCCTCCTCAAGCCTCCCCTCTCAGGTTTCACGTCTCAACGCCCTCTCCCCCCACCAATGTCCTACCCCTCTTGTTATGGTAGGGGCATGAATAACAACCTCACGCACATCGCCTTCATTCTCGACCGTAGTGGCTCGATGGACTCCATCGCCAAAGAAGCCATTGGTGGCTTCAATGCCTTTATCGAAGAACAGATCAAAGAGCCGGGCACCGCCAAGCTATCGCTTATCCTGTTCGACCACGAATACAGTCCGCTCATCACCTCTGCGAATTTGGACGACATTCCACCTTTAACCGAGGAAACCTACGTCCCACGCGGGATGACCGCCCTCCTCGATGCGATGGGCCGCACCATTGACGACCTAGGCAAAGAGCTCGCCGCCCTCCCCGAGTCCGAGCGCCCTGAGCAAGTCATTGTCGTCACCCTCACCGATGGTTACGAAAACTCCAGCCATGATTACACTCAGGCGAAGGTAGCCGAGTTGATCAAGCTGCAGCGTGAGACCTACAACTGGGAGTTTATCTTCCTCGGCGCAGATGTAGAGTCCGTCGAATACGCCAAGACGCTCAATGTTGACTCAGCGTATGCCCAGCAATTCGACAATTCAGGCGAAGGCGTGCAAGAGGCCATGTGCTACAGCTCTATGCACATCTCCGAGCGTCGCCGCCAAAACCGCCCCGCAAAACAATCATGAGGGCACTCTGCATGTGCCTCATGTCTTGATCCTGAGTAGTTGCGCCAGCGTCGACCGCAGCCGTCACTTTGTTCCTTCACTTGCCCAAAGGGCACCCAGTTGTTCCTTCAGCCGCCCAAAGGGCACCCGCCTAAGTCACCCTTCGCGGACTCAGGGCAAACCGCAGACGGTTTACCATCTCCGCGCTACTCGCACTTCGTCACTCGACGCAGCCGTAGCCCCAACTAGTCCCAAAGGACTAGTTTATATTGATAGACGAAACACCCTAGTTCGCATACAAAACCACTGCTAAATCACCCAACTTTAAAATCAACCCCAGCAGATCGCAGCTAATCGCGTGGAGCGCAGCTCTTTACGCGACTCGACGCGCCTCCTCTCAGGTCTCAGCCCTCAAGTCTCAGCTCTCCACACTATGAAAGACATCATTTGCCCACACTGTAACAAAGCATTCAAGGTCGACGAAGCGGGCTATGCTGATATCCTCAAACAAGTCCGTGACGGTGATTTCGATCAACAGTTGCGTGAACGCCTCGAACTAGCCGAAAAGGAAAAGCATAACGCAGTCGAACTGGCCAAAGAAAAAGCGGCCAACGAATCACAAAAGACGACCGCAGCTAAAGAAGCTGAAATTCAGGAATTGAAAGCCCAGCTCAATAAAGGCGAAGACGCCCGCAAGCTTGCCGTTGCAGAGGCCCTGACCGCAGTCGAAAAGGAACGCGACAAGCTGGTCTCCGAATTAGAACAAGCCAAGCAAGCAACCCAAACTGCGGCCCAACTGGCTGAAATGAAACGCAGCAACGATCTTCGGGAAGCCGCCACTCAAAAGGACGCCGAAATTCAAGCACTCCAGGCCAAGCTGCAATCGAACGAGGTCAATCAGAAGCTCGCGATCAATGAAGCGGTCGGCAGTGTTGAAAAGCAACGCGACGAATTCCAAAATAGTCTCAAGCAGACTGAGCTTGAGAAGCAATTGGCTGAAAAATCACTCAAGGATAAATACGAGACCCAGCTCAAGGATCGCGACGACGCCATCGAGCGCCTTCGCGACATGAAAGCGAAGCTCTCCACTAAAATGGTGGGCGAAACACTCGAGCAACACTGCGAGACCGAGTTCAACCGCCTCCGAGCCACCGCATTCACCAAGGCATATTTCGAAAAAGACAACGACGCCAAGACTGGCAGCAAAGGAGATTACATCTTCCGTGATGCGGACGATGAAGGTAACGAAATCGTTTCGATCATGTTTGAGATGAAAAACGAGAACGACACCACCGCGACCAAAAAGAAGAACGAAGACTTCCTCAAAGAACTCGATAAAGACCGCAACGAAAAGGGCTGCGAATACGCGGTTCTCGTCTCACTGCTTGAGCCAGAGAGCGAACTCTATAATACTGGAATCGTCGATGTCTCCCACCGCTTTCCGAAGATGTATATCATTCGACCGCAGTTCTTCATCCCAATGATCACACTCCTGCGCAACGCCGCCATGAACTCCATGGAATACAAAGCCGAACTCGCACTGGTCAAATCACAGAGCGTCGACGTCACCAACTTTGAAGAGAAATTGGAGACATTCAAAACCGGCTTCGCCCGAAACTACGAACTCGCCGGTAAAAAGTTCCAGACCGCGATCGACGAAATAGACAAGTCGATCAACCACCTCCAAAAGACCAAAGAAGCCCTCCTCGGAACCGACCGTAACCTCCGCCTCGCCAACGACAAGGCTCAGGACGTCACTATTAAAAAGTTGACCCGAGGTAACCCGACAATGAAGGCCAAATTCGACGAACTCAACCCCGACGTATAGGCGCTGGGTCGAGAAAGGCAGCAATGGCTGCGGCACGCTCGAAATCAGAAACGGCCCCTAAAAACGATGCATCTGTCCTAAAAAGGCGGGCACATCCCACAACAGCTCAGCTTGCAGTTCCATTAGTCAGCAAAATACACAGCTCCTTACCGATTTTTACTTTGCACGCACCCGCTCAACAGCATTCGATCTAAGGAATATCCCTTAAAGCCGCAAATCGACTCAATCATTGTCACCGATAACAGCATGCCGCCAGTAGAACCAAAGTCTGCAAACTTCCAATTTCTCGCAAAGCAAACACCCCATTTGCTCAAGCTGGCAACAGGTGCAGAAGCTTACTGCTTTAACGAACCTGACCTTTCACTGACTCGACTTCGTCAGCTATGCGAAGGTATCGCAACACGAGTCGCTCGTTACTCCCCCTCTGCCCAAGATAAGCAGCCAGACTTCTACACCCTGATCAACTCAATGAGAGATGATCACATTCTAACAAGAGAGTTGGTCGATGCCTTCCACACTGTAAGGAAACTCTGTAATAAACCAGTCCACACCGGCAAAGCAGAGCTAGGGACGGCGCTCCATGCTCTCAAGATCGGCAGAGGCATTGCCGTGTGGTTTTATCGCTTAAACAATCCGAACTTTAAGCCGGGAGCCTTCATCCCACCACCTCGCCCAAGTGATCCATCCGAAGAGCTGGAAAAAGAACTAGAAGCACTCAAAGAGAAATACGCACAGGAGCAACAAGCTAGGGATAAAGCGGAAAACCGGATCACATCACTATCCGAAGCACGTGAAGCAGCGGAAGCACTCGCGGCTCAGGCCTACGAAGATCAACTAGCAGCACTGGAGCTAGCACAAGAATCAGAAGAAAAACTCCAACTAGCCCAAGCACAGTTCATCAAAGAACAAGGCGACCAAAAGAAGCCCACCCCGAAAGAAACCGAAGCAGTCAAGAAAGCATCAAGCACAGCGGCCAAAGAGTTCCTCGCTGAGCTGGATGAATCCGAAACACGCGAAATCATTGATGCTCAAATGCGCGATGCAGGCTGGGAAGCAGACACCAATGTCATTCGATTCGCCAAAGGCAGCCGCCCAGAACCAGGTAAAAACAAAGCCATCGCCGAATGGCCGACAGCCTCCGGACCAGTCGACTATGCACTCTTCATCGGCCGCGAACTCGTCGCAGTTGCTGAAGCGAAACGCTTCGATGTCGATATTCCCGCCGTGCACGGCTCTCAAACGCTTCGCTATGCACGCGATGTTCATAACAAAGGCTATCCATTCCCGAAAGACAGCCCATGGGTCGACTTCAACGTCCCCTATGCCTTCACCTCAAATGGTCGCCCCTATCTGAAGCAACTTGAAGAAAAGAGCGGCATCTACTTCCAAGACCTACGGCTAACTACCAACAAAGCATACGCCATCGATGGCTGGCGCACCCCCGAGGGTCTACTCGCCGAGCTCAAACAAGACATTCCGGCGGCCAACGCCGACCTAGCAGCCAACCCCATCGACCTGCCCGGCCTGCGCCCCTATCAAATTGAAGCCATCAGCGAAGTCGAAAAAGCGGTGGCAAAGGATCAACGTGAACTCCTCCTCGCCATGGCAACCGGCACTGGCAAGACACGCACGGCCATCTCGCTGATCTATCGACTCATCAAAGCCAAGCGCTTCCGCCGCATTCTCTTCCTCGTCGACCGCACCGAACTCGGCAGTCAGGCCTACGAAAACGGTTTCGAGCAAATCAAGCTAGAAGGCATCAGCACCTTTACCGAGATTTACAATGTCGCGAAACTAGGCGAGGCCACCGTCGATCCAGAAACCAAGGTCCACATTGCCACCGTGCAAAGTATGGTGCGCCGCGTCACGCAAGTCAGCGACGAGCCGCCCCCTGCAGTCGATCAGTATGACTGCATTATCATCGACGAGTGTCACCGAGGCTACAATCTCGACAAGGAGATGGATGAGCACGAGCTCACCTTCCGCTCTGAAGCAGATTTCATCTCCAAATACCGTCGTGTCGTCGAACACTTCCACGCAGTCAAAATTGGCCTCACCGCCACGCCCGCACAGCATACCTCCGACATTTTTGGCCGCCCCGTCTACACCTATTCCTATCGCGAAGCCGTCACTGATGGATTCCTTTGCGACCACACTCCTCCTGTCCGGATCACGACCGCACTGGTCAAGCACGGGATTAAATGGAAAAAGGGCGAACAGATCATGCTCTACAATCCAAAGGATGGGAGCATCGACCTAGAAACTGCTCCCGACGAAGTCCTCAAAGAAGTCGATGCCTTCAACACCCAAATCATCACCAAGCCGTTCAACGAGACTGTTTGTGAAGAACTCGCCAAACACTTTGATCCAGAGATCCCAGGCAAAGCACTCATCTTCTGCGCGACCGACCACCATGCCGACATCTTTGTCGCAGCATTGAAAGACGCCCTCGATGCGCACTACGGACCACAGCCGGATTCACTCGTAACTAAGATCACGGGCGCATCCATCGCAGGCGATAAGACGCTCATTCGTCGCTTCAAAAATGAGGAGCAACCCAAATTCGTCGTCACCGTCGACCTACTCACTACAGGTGTCGACATTCCATCCATTACCAAGCTCGTCTTTGTTCGCCGCGTAAAAAGCCGTATCCTCTACGAACAGATGCTAGGCCGCGCAACACGCCTCTGCCCTGGGCTCTTCGGCGAAGGCGACGACAAGGAGGTCTTCGAGATTTTCGACACAGTGGACCTCTACAGCGCACTCGAAGATTTCAACACCATGAAACCAGTGGTGAAACACCCTTCGTCTTCCATTTCAGATATCCTGGAGTTTATCCGCAGCGCACAAGCAAAGGAAGATCCCAAAGCGGCAGAAGCATTTAACGATGAACTCGTCGTCAAGATTCGCCGCCTCCGCAAGCGTATCGACGCCAGAGCCGACGAATTAGAAACGAAGTTCGAGGGGCTCATCCCAAAAGCACTCATCGAGCAAGTCACTGAATCACCCGAGCAAACTCTCTTACTCTTTAAGACCCACCCCGAGTTAGATGACTGGCTCAGTCAACTGAGCAAACAGAAGAACTACGGCTCACTGATTGTTTCCGACCACGAGGATCATATTATCGACGTCGAACGCGGCTACGGCGCAGGCAACGAGAAACCGGAAGACTACCTCAACCGCTTCAACCAGTGGATCGACGATCACAAAAATTCACACACCGCCCTCAAACTCGTGCTGACCGCACCAGCTAGCCTGACACGACGCACACTCAAGACACTGATCATGGAGCTGGCCGACGACCAGTTCACTGAGACTGACCTCCGCCCCGCTTGGCGCGAAGTGAAGCACCAAGACTGCGCCGCACATTTGATCGGGTATATCCGCTCACAAGCACTTGGCTCTCCCCTCGTGCCATTCGAGGACCGAGTCGATAAAGCCGTCGTTCGCATACGCTCCAAGTCCAACTTTCAATGGACTGAGACCCAAGTTCGCTGGCTCGATCGCATCGCTAAGCAGATCAAGCAGCAAGCACTCGTCGACCAAGAGACGCTCAACACCGGTGCCTACGCCTCCCAAGGTGGCTACAACCGCATCAACAAATCCTTCTCGGGAAAACTCGATACGTTGCTTGAAGACTTGCATTCTGAAATCTGGAGCGATGGAGCGGCATGACCGATCCGACAAAGGAAACATTAGCTTCACATGCGGATGCGTATCGCACAAAAAAACGCCTCCCCTCTTGGCGCTTAGATCCATCGGCAGTCGAAGGCAGTGCTGGAGCCTTAGATCAAAGTATAACCGAGCATTCAGGCCGATGGCTCTACGAACTCTTCCAAAACGCAGAAGATGCAGGTGCCAGCTTCTGCAAAGTGCGTTTGATAGGAAATCTCATCATTGCCACAGACGACGGAAAAGGGGTGCCAATTGAAGCAGTCGAATCTCTTAGTAACCCATTCGTAAGCACTAAAAATTCGAATGACAATATTGGCCGCAAAGGCATCGGATTCTGCTCCGTCTACAAACTAACCAATGCACCTCGAATCTGGTCAAACGGTTCTGGAGTAGAATTCTCCTCAGAGAAGACTATAGACGCTCTGCGAAATGACTCTGAATTAGGATCCTTATATACAAATAAAGGAGACTTCCCGTATATACATGCCCTCCTTCCCTTTGGCTTCACTCAATTACCCGAACAGATTGAAAAACGTTTAGGTAATGACTCTAACAAGGGCACATCCGTCATATTACCACTCCAAACTGATTACGATACAGACGAGATACTGGCAGACTTCGAAGATCTAGAAAGTCGCTTCTTACTTACCTTTAAACATCTCAAACGCATCACGTATCAACGTGGGAATAAATTGCTGTGGGCACTAGACAAATCAGAGGAGCAAATCAGTGATATACCAAGTTCACCAAAGACGTTCAAAATAACAAAAGAAGTCCTCGGGGAATCGCCCCAGGTCGATCTATATGCCATTTGGGGTAATCGCGTCCAGCCCTCCTCAAAGACCTTAGAGAGCATTAAATCTGATAAAGACCGTGAACGCTTAAAGTCGTGCGAGCTCTCTATAATTTCTCCGATAGATCACTCGGGCAAACTTCTACCAGTTAAAGAAGACGCCCCGATATTTGTCTACTACCCCACAGAACAAGACCTCCCGCTGCAGCTCATTGCCCATGGCGACTTCGTTCTAGATATTTCCCGCAAGCACCTGATCGATCCCTGCGAGCCGAATAGCTTAAACTATTACTTACTACAGGAGCTCACAGACCTAATCCTTAAAGTATCCAACACTCTAATACAGGCTCAAAGATATGCAGAGGGATTACAGCTACTGAGAATATCAGATGACCACGAAGCCGAAGGGCTCACCAAGCTTATCCCGAATTTCATCCAGCGGATCCAAGAAGAACTCCTACTGCCAACCCAAGATGAAAAGCACATACCACTCTGTCAGGTCATTTACCCGGGGCAGATGCTCTCGGCCCGAGAGCATGCAATACCGCTAATCAGTCTGACGGCTCCTGATGCTGGCATCGCGATTGATGCGCTCTGCAAAACGGAGCTACACCAGACGACTAAAAATTATTCCGAACTCTGGTTCAACGACGCACAGTTATTTAATAAACTAAAGTCGAAGCCAAAATTTGATACGCTCGGCGAACAAATCGAATGGTGTATATGCGCGTGGACTTGGATAAGCGAAGCATACAAAAAGCCAGCTGGTCAGGTATATTATTTTGGCGCAGCCCACCTCAAAGAGCTCAAAATCATTCCGACTCAGGCGGGAGTAATTGCCGCAGAGAGCCGACAACACCTCCCCTGCCTAGTCACTGAGAATTCTGAATTTCATACGTTTCCAAAATGGCTGAAGATTAACGCGATCCCAAAAGACTTTTCAAAATGGGTGCAGGAGCACTCGGAGCAGAGTCAGCAACTACTTGAATCATTATGCATCGTCCCTTTCTCCGAGGCATTCGTAGTCCAAGCATTCAGCCAAGCGATCAATGACGAGAGCTATCGCACAACCACTCAACGACACCAAGAAGCCTTAGACTTCGCAAAAAAACGCAATTGGCCCGACCACCCTAGCTTAGAGAACTTCAATTGGTCAGAAGTTAAACTTGGAAAGCTACTACTCCCAGCAACACAACGAGGCGAGCTACGCTGGGTTTCTGCAAGCACAGCCTACTTTGGTGCTTCATGGACTGGCTTAGATATAGAATCCATTTATCAAAAATCGACCAGCCTCACCTTAGTTTCCGACGATCTGAAACATGAGTGGCCACACGCCCAGAGCTTTTTAAAAGTATGCAGAGTCAAAGCCTCTCCGCGAGTTGAATCGAAAGACTTAGACGAACGAAAGATTGAACAATTCTGGCAGCGAATTGGTAAAAACGCGCCTCAAGAGCAGAAGAAGAATAGGGAAAACCCAAGAGGATACCACCTGCCCCCGACTCCGACTCTTCAGCAACTGAATGGAATCGCGCTAAATACATTAGACCGCCAATCAACAATCACGCTCTTGCAATTACTTCGCCTTAGCTGGGGTTCCTATTACAGTTATTTTGTAAGTAGAAAAGCGCTGCTCACATATAATCAGCAGCAGAGCTACACCTCCGCGACCAACATCTGGTTCGATGACCTGCAAAACGAACTTCGTCCACCATGCTTGAAAGGAACTTTGATCGAACAAGCCCCTCTGGGCCAGTTATGGGTCAAAACTCCAGATACACCTGATTGGCCACTGAAGCTCTTCCCAAAGCTTCACCTTAAGCAGATCGATGAAACGCCTGAATTTAGAAACTGGATAATAAAGAGCGGACTAGTTCGAACCCTCGTCTCTGAAATACACAAAGACGAATGGAACGAGTATATCTTCCAAGCACTGGAAGACCTCCTGAGCGAGACCGACCGAAGCACGAGTAAAGACAGAGCACGTGTCGTCTCACTCACCTACCAAGGCTTCTTTGAATGCATTGAGGGAGGGCACAATCGCCGATCGATCCCACGAGCTTGTTGGCACCGCGGGGAACTTCGCCTAGCAAATGACGACGAAAAAGTCTGGGCGGTAACCACCGACAACGAACTAATTGAGTGGCAGGACGACTTACCCGTATTTCGATTCAAACAAAATGAGATCAAACTCCCTCAGTTCACTCAGCTCAACTATCGAGTTTTAAAGAATCAGCTCAAATGCTCACTCATTTTGGATGAACGAGACTCATCGTTCATTGATGAAACCAATCGTATTCAAAAACTAATCGCGTGGGTTTATGCCGACCGTTCAAATGAATTATCCAAGAGCCCACCCCTAGGCCCGTGGAAAGGACTACACACCTATAGACAAGAAACTATTAGGGTGAAGAAAAGCATCGGTAATATTTCCCGAGAAGCATCAGTCCCCTATTTCTATGATACCGTTGAAAATCGGCTATTCATGACTCCAGCAACCCTGAGGGAGCCTGACAGTCTAGCAACGGCCCTGACAGAGGCACTCGACCTAGCAAGTGTAGCTGATCGGATTGAAGTTCTACTCAGTAAAGATGAATCGGCTCGTCGTAAGCGTATGCTCAAAGACATGAGCGAAAGTGATCTCGATGAGTGGCTAGCAAAATACCGAGGCGAGGACTTCGAACCTGAAGAAGCCGCCGACATTAAGCCACCGGTAATCCCGGCCTCGATCCCAGCTCCAGCCGCTCCCAAGGAGCCAAATCAGCAGCAGGCTTCCACGGAACAACCGAGCTCTGAGCCCGCGAAGGACGAAACACCTGCAATCCTTCATTCAGCGGAGGTTGCGCCAGTATTCCCAGACCCGATTGCACCTGTAGCCCGCACACCTGAAGCTCCGCGCCTCGAAAGACCACGCCGAGCCGCCAGAGCACAACCTGCCACAACACGATCCTCCTCAAAACACAGCCCACGGCAAGTTCCAGACGATGCCCAAGATGTCGAAGATCGCTCACGGGAATTCGTTCAACAGGAACTCGAAGCACAAGGCTACACAGTAACTCAGATGGAGCACTTCAACCGTGGCTACGACATCGATGCCCGAAAGGACGACGAAGTGCTCTTCGTTGAAGTCAAAGGCAACAAAGGGCCAACAGATACAGTGCACCTAACTCCCCCCGAGCTTGAGACCTACAAAGAAGCCGCAGGTAACAGCTACACTTGGCAGCTCTGGCACGTCAGTTGCCTAGCGGAAGACTCAGGCGAACAGCCAGAAATCCGTATTTATGAGACACTCGCCGAGGATGCCCTATCCCCCGAGGTTTACACGCTCGACCTCTCAGCTTGCCAATCAATCAAAGTCCCTGAGCACTGTGAGCCCACTCCAGCCACTGAATCGCCCTCAAGCACCTAATTTCCATTTCCACACACTCAAAGTTCGACGTTGGACGTTCAACGTTGGATGTTCCCCACCTCCTCTCTTTCAAACTTTCCCACATTCCAACTTTCAGACCCTCACACTCTTAAAAAATGTCCAAAACCTTCGATATCGTCGCCAAACTCTGGAACCTCTGTAACGTCCTTCGGGATGATGGTGTGCAGTATTCCAACTACGTCACTGAGCTCACTTACCTGCTCTTCCTCAAGATGGCGGAAGAACAAGGCAGCGAGGATCCCATTGAAGAAAAATACCGCTGGGCCAGCTTGGTCGACCAAGAAGGCACCGAGCTAATGAAGCATTACCGCAAGCTGCTCGTTGAGCTTGGCGATTCGAAGCACGCGAGCGTCAAAGCCATTTTTGCTAATGCACAGACTTCCCTACGCCAACCGCGCCACCTGCACTCCCTCGTCACCAACATCGCACAGCTCGACTGGTATTCCGCCCGTGAAGAGGGGCTCGGCAACCTTTACGAAGGCCTCCTCCAAAAAAACGCGGAAGAATCCAAATCTGGTGCTGGTCAATATTTTACCCCACGACCACTAATCGAATCCATGGTGCGACTCATGCAGCCACAAGCAGCTGAGACGATCCATGACCCCGCTTGCGGCACGCTCGGCTTCCTAGTCGAAGCCGATCGCTACATCAAAAAGCAGACCGACCAGCTCTTTGACCTGTCGGAAGATGACCAAAACTTCCAAAAGCAAAGTGCCTTCGTGGGCATGGAGCTGGTGCCTGACACGCAGCGTCTCGCCCTGATGAATGCACTGCTCCATGACATGCATAGCCCTGTCGAGCTAGGCGACACCCTCAGCAACGATGGCAAGAAATTGCACGATGCCGACCTCGTGCTAGCCAATCCACCCTTCGGCACGAAGAAAGGCGGCGGAGGGCCCACCCGCGACGACTTCACCTTTGCAACATCCAACAAGCAACTCGCCTTCCTCCAGCACATTTACCGCAGTTTGCGCAAACCCACTGCCAACAAGCCTGGTGGCCGCGCTGCCGTCGTCCTCCCCGACAACGTGCTTTTTGAGGACAACACTGGTGCCAAGATCCGCGCCGACTTGATGGACAAGTGCAACCTACACACCATCGTCCGCCTCCCGACTGGCATCTTCTACGCCCAAAGTGTGAAGACCAACGTGCTCTTCTTCCAACGCCAAAGCAAAGATACTGGCGGCACCAAGAACGTCTGGGTCTACGACCTGCGCAGTAATATGCCCAAGTTCGGCAAGCGCACCCCCTTAAACAAGACTCATTTCGAAGATTTCGAGAAAGCCTATGGAAAAGACCCGAATGGTGGCAGTCGACGAAAAGACCAAGGCGAAGAAGGCCGCTTCCGTAAATTCACACGCAAGGAAATTTCTGCTCGTGATGAGAACCTCGATATCAGCTGGCTCCGCGATGACGACGCCACCGAGACCGATAATTTACCTCAACCTGAGGCGCTCGCAGCCACGATTCTAGAACGCCTGCAAACAGCGGCGAAGGAAATCAAAGCACTACAGAAGGAGTTGTCGAAATGAGTGAATTACCGGAAGGTTGGGAGATTTCAACAATCGAAGAACTGTGTATTCTAAACCCGAAGCATGACAAAGATCTCGATGATGAACTTGAAGTTAGCTTTATACCAATGCCTGCGGTTTCTGGTATATCTGGAAATATATTAGAACACCACTCACGCCCCTTGAGTGAGATCCGCACAGGCTATACGCATTTCCAAAACCAAGATGTTCTCTTTGCAAAAATAACACCTTGCATGGAAAACGGCAAAGCAGCCGTTGCAGAGAATTTAGTAAATGACATTGGCTGCGGATCCACTGAATTTTTCGTATTACGCTCATGGGGTGCCTTGCCCCCAAGGCTATTACATCGATACGTTCGACAGGCGTCATTTCGAAATGAAGCTCGGAGAAATATGGCGGGAGCCGTAGGCCATGCTCGTGTCCCTAAAGATTATTTGTTATCTCAAAAGCTTCCCGTCCCCCCCGCCAAAGAACAAAAGCGCATCGTTACCAAGCTGGAGACATGCGAAGCACGGATTGACGCTGCACGCGAGGCCTTGAGCGACGTGCCCAAGCTCTTGGAGCACTACCGTAAATCAGTGCTCGCCGCCGCCTTCCGAGGCCACCTAACCTCCAACTGGCGCACCCAGCATCCCGATGCCGAACCCGCAGAGAAGCTCCTCCAACGCCTCCGCGACGAACGCCGCCAACGCTGGGAACAAGCCGAACTCGAAAAATTCGAAGCCAAAGGCAAAGCCCCACCCAAAAACTGGAAGCAAAAATACAAAGCCCCCCAGCCCCTCACCGAAGCCCAACTCAACGAACTCCCCGAATTACCAGAAGGCTGGTGCTGGGCGAACTGGGCAGAAATTGCTGAAGTAGCCCAAAACTTAGTATCCCCATTGGATTACCCTAATGCTCCACATATAGCGCCAGACAATATAGAAAAAGAGACTGGACGCATTTTGACGTATAACTCGGTGGCTAAAGACAAAGTCAAAAGTAATAAAAACCACTTCTATCCTGGGCAAATACTCTATTCCAAAATTCGTCCATATCTAAACAAATGCGTCTGTGTAGACTTTGAAGGCCTAGCCAGTGCCGACGTATATCCGATAAACAGTCATATTTCTCGAACGTTCTTACATGCATACATGCTGTCACCAAAGTTCCTGAAAGCAGTTCAAGAGTCTGCGGGAAATCGTGTAGTTCTCCCCAAAGTCAATCAGGCACAACTAGGGGTAGTCCCAGTCCCAGTCCCGTCGACGAAAGAGCAAGTCGAGATTTCAAGGATATTACAAAAGCATACTAGACTATTAGAAGCTCAAGTTCTTGCATCCGATGAAACGAAAGAAGAATTAGAAACCTTAACCCAATCCCTCCTAGCCAAAGCCTTCCGCGGCGAACTCGTCCCCCAAGACCCAAACGACGAACCAGCCAGCAAGCTACTTGAGCGCATAACGAAAGCACGCGAGGCAGAGGAATAAAAAGATGACATGGGAGGAGTTGCAGGCGGTGAAGAATCACCAACACTACGACTCTTACTATGAAGCCAACTAAAAAACTCACTCCCACATCACCTAAACAGACTGAAGCTACCGCGGA
>Ga0222662_1001116_pt1 | contig 14604 bp, 10 predicted proteins | sample AntAcemetagen600_FD_179821 | JGI IMG/M metagenome (GOLD analysis project Ga0222662, IMG submission 179821) | Saline water microbial communities from Ace Lake, Antarctica - #600 | ecosystem: Environmental > Aquatic > Non-marine Saline and Alkaline > Saline | place: Antarctica: Ace Lake...
AACGTTCGGAGGTGTGGAGATGTAGAAGAGGAACTGGGTATCCCTGCCGATTTTTTCCTCAATCCCGTGCAACGTTTTTGCCAGGGCTTCGAAGTCCTCTGCGCCATCATAGGCACCCGCGTGGTATTGTATATTGTTACAAATTCGGTCCCAGACCTCTGGGTTCAGCTCCCGTCGCGAGTGTTCCTTGATTGCCGAGGTAGCCGCCTCGCGGAACTCATTGTCCGGAATCGGCTTGCGGCCATATCCTACGAAATGGAAATCGGAGGGTAGGAGATTATCAAGCCCAAGATTATAGAGGGCCGGAATCAGCTTGCGCGCAGTGAGGTCGCCTGAGGCGCCAAAGATAACGATGGCTGTTGGTGGTGCTCCCCGGTGCTTGCTTAGCCCCTGGAGAAAGGGATGACGGTTGTCCTGATCCATAAGCGGAATTTACAAGTGAGTCGGTCGGTCGTGTTTGCGAAAGATAGGGACGTTTTTGAAATGACGAACATTCCTAATAACCAAGTTATTGAGGCCTACCTCGACGATGTCGAAGCGAAAATGGCGCGGATAAGGGCGACATTGTTTGAGGTATTCCAGCGCGCAGCGGCGGAGAACCTCTTTCTTGTGTTTCGTTATTGAATGATAGCCCGATACCAAAGCGCTCTCCTGTCGTGCCCGAACTTCGATAAAAACGAGAATTTCCGCGTCCTTTGCAACGAGGTCCAGCTCTCCCTTCCCATAAATCCAGTTCCGTTCTACCGTTCTGATGCGACAATTTTTGCGCAGCCATACCTCTGCGGCCTGCTCGGCTGCCGCGCCAACCTCTTGCTGTTCGGTTCGATGGCTCTTCTCGTGCTGGAATTTCCTTCGGAACCACTGGTGCGCCAGGGCAAGGGGATTTTTCTGGTTGAGTGAGGTCATAGGTCTAAATTATGAGGAGGATCCCTCGCCGGTCAAAGGATTGAGGTTAGTCTTCAGCCTCTCCTCCTCCGCGATGGTTTATTTCGTCGTGATTGCGCGTTTGGTGAGCCACTCGTGGACAATATCGCGCAGTAACAACGCATGGTCGAACTCCACTCCTGTTACTAGGCCGGTTTTTACTTTTACCATGCATAGCGCTAATCAATCCTCTCGCCGAGAGGTCCAAGATCAAAAATCCTGGCGTTTTTAAGCCTGTTTCCCCGTCCTCATTTTCGCTAGATTCACGAAATCCATTCATTCCCGTCTTCGCTCATGAAATCTCCTTCACTCCCGCACCTGGTCGCATTGATGACCGCTTTCGGGAGCGCTTTTCTTTTGATCGGCTGCGGAGACCATTCCGCTGAGAAACCACTAATCGTTGGCACCGAGGCTCAGTTCGCACCTTTTGCGTCTAAAAACGCGAAGGGGCAGATCGTCGGATTCGATATCGACTTGATCAATGCCATCGGTGAGGTAATCGACCACGATGTGAAGATTCGTGATATGGCTTTCACGGGCATCATTCCCTCTTTGCAATCAGGCCAAATTGACGCTGCCATCGCTGGGCTCTCGGTGACTGAGGAGAGAAAAAAGTCCGTAGTTTTCAGTGACCCTTACTTTGAGGCCGGACTATCCATCCTCGTCCCGGCCTCGAACACGACGATACAGAGTGCAGCCGACCTCAAGGGCAAAACAGTCGCGGTGCAGCAAGGGGCCACTGGCGCCAAGGTGGCCAGCGATCTCAAGGAAGAGGGCAGGCTTGGCTCGGTGAAATATTTCCCATCAGCCACGCTCATGATGATGGAACTGGGCAAGGGAGGCGTGGACGCCGTTATCCACGACACCTCCAACAGCAACACCTATATGAAGCTGGATCCAGGGAAGGTGAAAGCGCTGCCGGAACCTCTAGCCAGCGAATACTACGCCATCGCTTTCAATCCAAAATCCACGGAACTTCAAGCTGCGGTCAATCAGGCACTAAAGGAGCTCTCGTCTGACGGTACCATTGAACGATTGAAGGACAAATACTTCCATGACGAAGAACATGACCCCGGGGATCTCTTCTCGGAATATCTGAGTCACATGGTGGCGGTGCTGCCGAACCTGCTCCATGGAGCCTTTTATACCATTGGGACCGCCGGGGTTTCCGAAATCATGGCCATAGGCCTTGGCCTCGCGCTTGCCCTTGGCAGACTTTTCGGGAATGGGCCCCTCCGGTTCGTTGTTATCGCCTACGTGGATGTCATTCGCGGCACACCCCTCCTTGTGCAAATTCTCTTTATCTACTTTGGACTACCCGGCCTCATCAATGGAATCACGGGTCATCCCGCCAACATCAACCCCTTCGTGGCAGGCATCATCGCGTTTAGTCTGAATGGTGCGGCGTACCTCAGCGAAATATTCCGTGCAGGGATTAACTCGGTGGACAAAGGTCAATGGGAGGCTGCCCGGGCGCTCGGGTTTTCGCGTCCCGGCACTTTCTTCACCGTCATCCTCCCCCAAGCCTTTCGCCAGAGCCTCCCTCCGATGGGCAACGATTTTATCACCCTGGTCAAAGACACCAGCCTCCTCTCCGTCATCGCAGTCTCCGAGATTACCATGGAAGGGCAAAACTACATTGCGCGCACCTACGCGGCCTTCCCCACCTACATCGCCATCGCGTTTACCTACCTTATCCTTACCTTCAGCTTGTCACGGTTTTTTGTCTGGCTGGAGAAACGCTTCAAAATACCATGATCGCTGCCATTCAGGTTCAGAATCTGCATAAGAAATATGGGGATCTCCACGTTTTGAAGGGCGTGTCACTTGAGATTCCGGAAAACCAAACTGTCTGCATCCTCGGACCTTCGGGCTCCGGCAAGAGTACCCTGATTCGCTGCCTCAATCTTTTGGAAATTCCGAGCGAGGGCACCATTCAGCTCTTCGACGAGGAGTGCACGGCACCCAAGGCCCGAATCGATATGATCCGGATGGATACAGGGATGGTCTTCCAGCATTTCAACCTCTTCCCGCATCTAACTGTGCTCAAAAACATCACCTTGGCTCCGATCAAACTTCGCAGGCTTCCGAAAACTGAAGCCGAGGATCTGGCGCTCAGCCTTCTCGACAAAGTCGGCCTCAAGGAAAAGGCCCACGTGTACCCATCAATGCTTTCCGGCGGACAAAAACAACGCGTTGCCATCGCCCGGGCCCTGGCGATGAAACCCCGCGTCCTCCTGTTCGACGAACCGACCTCCGCCCTCGACCCTGAAATGGTCGGCGGCGTCCTTAACGTCATTAAATCCCTCGCCGGAACCATGACCAATGTCATTGTCACCCACGAGATGAATTTCGCCCGCGACGTCGCGGATCGGATCCTCTTCATGGACGGAGGAAACATCATCGAGGATGCCACGCCCTCTGAATTCTTTCATCACCCCAAAACCAACAGAGCCCGGCATTTCCTCGGGGAAGTCGCTCAGTGAAAATGTCCGTCTTGTTTCTTTCTTTTTGCTAACGTCTAAAGTGTGGCACGGCGGTTGGAGGGCGTCTAGAGCGAAGCGAACGAGGGAGCTTATCCGCCGATGCCACTACTGGCTTGCTCGACTCTTCCGGTTCTTTTGTAGATGCTCCAGAGAATACCTCCCAAAATATAGGCGATGCCAGAAATCAGCAACCAATCGCTTCTCTCATGGAGAAAGAAAAAACTGCTGGCTACTGCTCCAAGAAGAAACGAAATGGTAATCCAGACTGGAATGAGAAGCTTCCAAAGCTCGATATCATGGCCTCGAATTTTCATCCCAAGATGAATTCCAAAATCGGTAAAGAGTCCTGTCAGATGAGTTGTGCGGAGTACTACGCCACGGTATCGATTGGCAAGCGCATTTTGTGCGCCGCAAACTGCAGCGGCAATCATGATCGATAGTAGTGGGACTTTCGAGAATGCAAAATGGGAGATGATCAGCCAGACGCCCAATGATGATAAAATACGACCATACGGTTTGCTGATCTCAAGTGTGGGATGATGCAGCAGGAAGCCGGAAATAGTCGCTCCCGCCATAAATCCAAGAGATGCCAAGGTCACTTTGATGAGCAAATCCCCTTCGGCATGATTGATGGGTGAAAGACCCGAGCCGATTCTGGAAATGTCGCCAGTGAGATGGCTAACAGAAATCCCGGCCGAAAGTAGGAATCCCGTATTCAAAAACGAAGCACCGAATGCCAGAATGCAGCCGCCCAGGACAATTTTATTTGGCGTAATAGTGCGCATTCAATTTTCTGTCTAACGTGGAGCGTGACTATGTAGTAAAGGCGGAGCCGTAACGGAATTGATCACCGTGCTTGGATATACCCTTCGGCTGTACTAAAACTCTCGAACTGTCCCATTGCTTCACAGTGTGCCTTTTTTGATTCTTTTGATTTCCTCAAGATGGTTAGAGTCTGGATTCCTTCAAGATCCTTATGCAAGGAAACCATTTCGATTCCGTTTGGCCTGCTAGTGGTTCTATTTGCCTTGGGGTTGTTACAGCAGTTTAAGCATTCATCGGTTACCTTGGAACTCTCGGCGTCGAGGGTTCCAAGGGGGACTGGAAGGTCTTTTTCGAAGGGCGCTACCAAGTGTTGGAACCGGAAGCGCAATCCACAAGGTTCACATACACGAAAGGCGAGAAGGTTGATTTAAGCGGTTTCGGGCTCGCACTCGGACTCACCTACACGTTTTAAATCCATAGGAAATTTCTTGGGAGTCGCTCGTTTCTAGTGAGCGGATCCAGAGCAAGGTTTCTGCGCTCATTGCAGAGGTAGTCTATTCTCTGGGCGGAAAGGGTCCTCAGTCTTGATCAATAGACGGGTTTTTGTCTTAAATGCATTTCTTCGATGGAAGCTCTTACATTTGAGACAAAAACTTGTATGGTGATTGTGTGACTCTCCTTAAACGAATTGCGCGGATCCTCGGCTGGGTTGTAGCCATCTTTTGCCTGGGACTGCTATTGCTCCTTGGCACCAGCGGTTATTGGTTGCCTTGGGCGGCGCCTGGATTGTTGCGTTTGGTTGATGTCGACGTGGATCACGCCAGTCGTGGGGAAAACGGTGAATTGGTTCTTCTGAAGGTGCGCTACAAGGATCCGGCGTTGGATCTGGCACTGGCCGAGTTTCGCTCGCCGATGCCGTTGTTACTGTTTTGGAACGGGGTGCGCCGAACCCCGGCCGACGCCGGCGAGATTCGACTGGAAGGGTTGGAGGTGCGGTGGTACGAGACCGCCGAAAGTGAGCCGAAAGAAGAAGGCTCAACGCCCGGACCCGGAGAAGTTTTTGGAGATGTCGGGAGCTGGCTGGAGCTGGCGGATCGCTGGCTGCCCCCGGTATCGCTGGAAAAGCTGACGTTGATCCCGCCGGGCGGAGAAACGCCTTTCGTTCTGCCCGCAGCTTCTTTTCGCTCGCGGGAGCTGGCCCTGGTGTCAGAAACCCGCGGTGAACTCCCCGCGTTCCAGCTAACGGCCACTTTTCCCGCTGAGGGTTCGTGGAATTTGCGGGCAGAGGTCGAAGCGTGGAAGCTGGTGTTGCGCGGTAGCTCCGAAAGGGAGGCTTCCGGACCCCGTTTGAAGGGTGATTTCGAAATCGGGTCCGGAGCAGGATCGTATTTTTTGGAGTGGAACGGGGATTCATGGACTCCATCGAAGGCAGCTTTGGAGGTGGCGGAGTTACAGATTCCGGAGGGTGTGGGTGGTCTCCCGGCAGAGTTGGCGACGGTCGGGATGGACTCGCTGCAGCTGGAATGGGACGGTGAGTCCTATGCGGTCGATGCCCGGATCCGTGGCGGGCAGACCGTGGAGGAGCTGGCATTGGATTTGTCGCTCGGTGGGGATTTCAAGGAAGTCGTGCTCCACACATTTGAGGTGACGGGATCCTGGGTGCGCCTGACCCTCAGCGAACCGGTGCGCCTGAATCTGGAGACTTTGGAACCGGAGGCGCCTTTTCGCTTTTCCGCGTTCGCCGATTTGGGCGGGCAGGAATACTATCCGGCGCAGGGTGAGTTGAGCGGTACGCTGGAGGCTGATGTCGGCCCCGGAGGGAGCTATCCGTTGCGATTCGTGCTGGAGGGAAACCATTTGCAGGCCGACGGTCGGGCTCTTCGATCGGTGGAGTTGGAGGGGCGATTCGACTATCCGAAGCTGGAGGTGGACACCTTCCGGATGGAGCTGCCAGAGGGTAGTGTTGCGAAGGTTGCGGGTAGCGCCAACGTGGAAGAACGCACATTATCGCTGCGGGCTGAGGCCGACCTCGAAGCGGCGGATATAGACTCTTTGACGGGTGAACCGATTGGGCTCGATGAAAGTCTTCATATCGAGGTGGAGGGGTCGGGGCCATGGGAACGACCGAAGCATAAGGGCTCCGCACGGATCGAAAAATTCACTTCTCCGGGAGTGGTCCCGCTGGCGTTGGAACTTGATTGGGAGGGCGAGGGTGCGGATCGACTGTCGGCTGAGCTTCGAGCCGACACGGGAGAGGAATCCGTGCAGGTCCGCTCGGAATGGGGTCGCGAGGGCTTGGCGCTGACGGGACAGTTGTTGCATGCGGAATGGAAAAAGGGGGACCAAACGTTCCTGGCCCTGAAAGAGCCTGTGGAAGTCCGGCTGAATCTGGAAGAGCCCGCCCGATTGCCCTGGAAAGGACTGAGCGTTGGAGAAATTCTTTTGATTGGGAGCGAGCGTGAGCTGGGGGCGCAATGGGATCCGCCCGAAACGGCTTCTTTCAGGGCGGCTGGACTTCGCACGGCTGATTTCGCTGGTTGGCTACCGCCGGAGACTACGCTTCCCGATGTTTCTCTGGAGGCGGTTTCCCTGCGGGTAGAAGATTTCGAGCCGATTCTAATTGCGGAGGCCGCCTTGCGGGCCTCGTGGTGGCCCGAGGCGGAAACACCCCCGATCTCGGTGCGCATACAAGGCCGGTTGGAGGAGACGGGTGTGGATTTGACGGAAATTTACGCTGCCTACGACGAGACCTCCTTGCTCAGTGGGAATCTGGGTTTGCCCATTACTCTGCATCCCTGGACCGTAGCCACAGAGGAGGGGGAGTCTCTGCCGGCGGACGCGAAGGAGGAGCGCCTGTGGCGGATTGTATCGGGTGGCGATTTGAGCGGGTCCATCGAGGGGGAGTGGGGGACCGAGCTTCGGGAACAAATTCATGCCTGGGGCGGCCCATATTTGGATGACGCCGATCTGAACTTGCAACTCGGAGGCACCGTGCAGCGGCCGGAGGTTCGCCTATCGGCGAACGTCCATTCGATCAAGCTGGAGGAAGATTGGGTGGGAGAAAATTTTCCGATGATCAAAAACCTGGAACTGGAGCTGTTGATGGATCCGGAGAAAATCCTCCTCAAACAAGCGGTGCTGGATTTGCGGGATTCGGGAATCCGTCTGACGGGGGAGTTACCGTATCCGAAAATCCTGCAGGAGTATATGGATGGAAAGGCAATGAACCTCCAGACAGTGCTGGGATCCCTCCGGGCCGACGCTGAATTGCGGAACTGGGATGCGGCCGTATGGAAGGATCGGCTTCCGGTTCTTTTGCGGCCGCAGGGAAAAATTACCGGTGCGGTCGGTGTGGATCCCGGGCTGGTCATGCGTGGAGCGGTGACGGTAAGCGGTTTTTCGATGCGGTCGACACTCTATTCACCGCCTGTGGAGAATATCCACGCTACCGTGCGGTTGGATAACCGCCAGGTGCGGCTCGACGACGCGGGTGCCTCTATCGGCGGCGGGACTCTAGAAGCCAGCGGAACCGTGGACTTGGAGAACTGGACTGACCCACGGTACACATTCAAAATCTCGGCGAGCAACGTTCCAGCGGTTCGCACGGCGGATATGATCCTACGCACGGACGCGGATCTCACCTTCGGCCTTGCGCCGGGGGATGAGACGCCTCTCCTGCAAGGGCAACTGCGCCTGCGGAATAGCACATACCTGATTTCATTCGATCCATTTGCGCCCAACATTCAGAGTGGGCCCGGCACGAGACCTCCCTATTTTTCGGTGGATGAGGAACCCTTCGCGGACTGGCGGTGCGATTTGACCATCGAGGGGCAGGATTTTCTACGGGTGCGCAGCTCTATCTTTTCCACCGAGCTGTCCGCCAATCTCCGGCTGACCCGAACACTGGGAAATCCGTTGCTCCTGGGTTCGGTTCGCGCTAGCAGTGGACGTGTCCGCTTCCCGGGAATGGGCATGCGCATTGAATCGGCTGAGGCTTTTATCACTCCGGATAGGCCGAACCTGCTGCAGATCGAGGCCGACGCTGTCGGTCAGAACCGTCTCTACGTCGTCACCATGAACGTGTCGGGGTCCACAGATAATCCCCAAATCCAGTTTTCCTCGACGCCCTCGCTCAGCAACGCGCAAATCATCCGCCTACTCGCCACCGGCAGCCTGGAAGGCGGTGGGGCGGGAGCGATCGGTCTCTATCTTGGTCAGGCCTTGCTCGGGCCGGGAACCGGGGAGGAGACCCTCGCCGACCGCCTGACTGTCGAGATCGGCCAGGAGGTAACCGAAAACGGGCGCTCGACGGTGGAGGTAACGTACCGCCTCAACGACCGCTGGTCTATCGAGGGGGAGTATGATCGATACGACACTTACAATCTGAACCTTGTTCGCATTCTCCTTGAGCGCTAGGAAACCAGATTGGATACGCAGGGGTCTGCGGGTTTCGCTCTTTTGTCTCGGGTTGTTGTTGGCGGCGGCTCCTTCCGTTGCTCAGGAGAATATGGAGGTCAAGGGGCTGGGCTTTTTCTCCGATATGCGTTTGAAAAACCGGCTGACATTCCTGCACGGATTTTCCAAGGATGACACCGTGCGGTTGGATGCGGCGCTACTGGAGGATTCGGCCTTCATCCTTCTCGAACAAGTCAAGCTCACCGGATTCCTGCGACCGAAGATCACCGGCGTCATGCAGACAGCCGATGGCGAGGTTTCCTATACCTGGTCGCATCCCTATACCGTAACCCTTCCCTCGCACTTCGAAGCCAAGAGTGTGGTTTATCGGATTGAGCCCGGACGGCTCTACTACTACGAGCGGATCGATGTGACTGGAATCGAGGTGATTCCACCAAAGGAAGTTCAGCGCTATTTCGTCCCCTCGGGTGCGCTGTTTATCCGGAAAAGCGATCGCGCTTTCACGCCGGACAACCTCGATGATCGGATCAACAGCCTGATCCGCCAATTGAATAGTCTTGGATACTTGGACGCTCGGGTGCTTTCGCGGAAAGTGGAAAGCGATGATGCGACCGGATCGGTTCAGGTGCAGCTGAGCTTTGACGAAGGTCCTCTATACAAAGTGAGAAAGATCGAGGTGGTTACCCGCCGCGACGGGGAGGTCATCGATACGGCGTCCACCGAACTGGTTGACACTACTGATACGTTGAATTGGAAGCGGGACGTTCGGCAGGATCTTATGAACGCGGCCTACGAGCTGGGATTTCCCGACGTCAAAATCAGCGAGGAGATTATCGAGGAGTCCCCGGAAGAAGATGGGGTGGTCGAACGAGACTACCGCTTCACTGTAGAACAAGGAGCAAAAGCGAGAATCGGGAAGATCATATTCGGCGGGAATCCGGATGTAGAGGACAGCATCCTCAAGCGACAAACGAATTTGCGCAGTGGTGAGTTGCTCGACTTCCTGCAGGTTTCACAAGGCCGGCGCAAACTCATGGCTCTCGGGGTCTTCAGTGAGGTGAATCTCCAGTTGGGAGAGCCCGACGCCGAGGGTCGGCGCGATGTCGTTTATGATATGACTCCGGGGCTTCGGGAAGAGGTGAGCCTGTTGGCCGGTTGGGGTAGCTATGAACTGGCAAGGGTAGGGGTGCGCTGGAAACTGAACAATCCGTTTGGCCGGGCTCATCGGATCGATCTGGACGCCAAGCAGAGCTTTAAAGCCACTACGGCCCGCGGAACCTACAGCATCCCGCAGATCTTTGGAACGGATGTGACCGCCTTCACCCAGGCAGGCTATCTCTACCGACAGGAAATTTCCTACGACCGGGAAGTCGCCGGTATCTCCACCGGGGGCACAACGAACCCAGAATTTCTCTCTGGGCTTACCACGGGTCTGGAGTATGGCTTTGAGAGCCAGCGATCCATCCGTGGGAGCAATCAGAGTTTCGATTCGCGGGACAATGCCATTGTCGCCAGTATCAATGCCCAAGCCACTCTGGATCGTGTGGATAATGCCCTGTACCCGACTCGTGGCTATCAGGTGGTGGTGGTCTCGAAGACGGCAAGTGACTATCTTGGGGGGAACGTGGATTTTCAGAAAATCGAGACGGGGGTAGCTGTCCACCATCCCCTATTCGACGCTCTAGTTGTTCACGTGGGTCTTCGCTATGGGGGCATTTATTCCTGGAAATCGGATGCCGATAACATCCCGTTCTCGGAGCGGTATTTTCTCGGCGGTGAGAATTCGATCCGTGGTTACAAGAGCGGGGAAGCCGCGCCGTTTGATTCGTCGGGCGAGTTGATCGGCGGACAGAGCTATATTTTGGGAAATTTTCAGCTGGAGCAGCGCGTGGTCGGTGACCTTTCTTTGGTTGTCTTTTATGACGCCACTACGATTTCACCGACCAGCGGTGTTTTCGACGACGGCGTCTACCTCGACTCTGTCGGTCTCGGCATCAACTACCGGACGATTGTGGGTCCGGTGCGTCTCGAGTACGGCTACAACCTGCATCGCCGCCCGGGTGATCCTGCGGGCACGCTGCTTTTCTCCTTTGGATTTCCATTCTAGGGTTGGACGCGAGCCCCGACCGAGGTGCCTGAAAAATTACACTTCCTCAAGCTACAAGCGGCTAGCATTTTGACGCTCGCAGTGTTCCAAGGTGGCGAGGATACGGTCTAGCACATCATTCAAATGAGTCCCTAAATCGCTCGCCAGTACGCGTAGGACGAAGAGTCCGTTTCGCTGAAGAAGGGCGTCCTTGCGGCGGTCGCTCCGATAGGCGTCCGCATCGCCGAGGTGTTGGTCGCCGTCGAGTTCGATAACCAGTCGTGCGGATTCGCAGAGGAAGTCGACCTCCATGGTTCCGCGTTGGCTGAACGGAATGGATAGTTCGGAGTTCAATCGAAACTTTCCCCGCGTCGCTTTGAGGCTTTCCAGACGCCGGAGGAGAAAGGCTTCCGAGGCGCTGCGTGCCTTTTCCTCTTGGGTCGGAGGGCGGGCGACCTCGACGAACATCTCGGCGAGAACGACATCGACTCCGTCTCGAATGAGCCTCTTCACGCTCGCCGCGTAATCGCGTTTCCAAATCGGATCCACTGGCAGCGGCACGCTCTGCGGCCATCCGGGCAGCGCGCTCGCGGGGAGCAGCACCGAATAGCCCACCGCCTCATATCCCGCACAGCGCTTGTCGAACATGCGCGAGAGCATGGGGACCTCGAGGTCGGCGTAGTCGTGAATGCGGACTTCCCGTTTCCCTTCGTGCAGACGATGCAGGCGCCCCGCGTATTGCGCGATGGTGCCCCTCCACGAAACCGGTAGGGTCAGGAAGAGCGTATCGAGCCAAGGACAATCGAAACCTTCTCCGACAAAACGACCCGTAGCGAGAACGATGGGTAGTCGCGCGGAATCCGCCGACAATCTCTCCATTGCCGCAGTCAGTTCCTTCTTCCCCATTCCTCCTCGGAGTAAGACATGGGGTAGGCTTGCCTCTGCCAAGCCCGCCGCCAGGAGGTCGAGGTGCTCCGTCCGCTCGGTGAGGACGAGCGGATGGCGACCGGCCTCGAAGGCCTCCCGTACGTCTCCGCAGATCGCGGCGTTTCGCCGCGAATCCAAGACCAACTCTTGGCACAAGCTCTGAAAGGCCAGTCGCGCATCATCCTCCGGCTCGCCCGTGGGCCGGAATCCGGTGGGACGAACGATGACCGAGTGCCGGAACGGACGAGCTTCAGCCTCCTCTTTCGCCCCGACCCGGTGGCGGACCGGGCCGCATTGCATAAAGATGATGGGGTGCTGCCCGTCCTTGCGCTGGACCGTGGCGGACAGCCCGAGGACGTACTGCGCCTTGGCCCGGCGGACCGCTAACTCGAAGCCGCGCGCGGAGACGTGGTGGCATTCGTCGATGATCACGTGTCCGTAATCTGCGATTCGGTCGTCGACGGCATCCTTGCGCACGAGACTCTGAATCAGGGCGATGTCGATCTGGCCCTTCAATTTCCGGCGACCCGCACCCAATCGCCCTATCGACTTTGTCGGGAAGTCGAGAAACTCTCCGAGGCGTTCGACCCACTGGTCCATGAGCTGGCGGCGGTGGACGAGGATCAGCGTGTTCACGCCTCTCTCTGCGATCATCCATGCGGCGAGAACCGTCTTGCCGAAAGCGGTCGTTGCAGCGAGGACGCCGGTATCGTGGCGTATCAGAGCTTCGGCTGCTTTCGCCTGACCCGGTCGGAGATCCCCGGTGAAGCGAACGTTGAGAGGCTGCCCCTTCTCCCGTTTGTCCTCCGTGCGGAGGCCGATGCGGTTGCGGCGAAGAAGCTTCCGGAGATCCTCCAGACAGCCACGCGGGAGGGCGATATGCTCGGGGTGATCCTCGGCGCATGCGATCACGCGGGGTTTGTCGTAGGTGGGCAGGCGCATGGCCTGGGCGCGGTAGAATTCCGGATTTTGAAAGGCCGCCAGGCGGAGGACCCGGTTTCGCAACCCCGGCGGAAGGTCCGCTTTGGGAAGATAGATCTGGTCGCCATTTACGATGGAAACACGCTCCGGCAGCTCTCCCACGAGCGGAGCATCCGCGGATCGGCGGGACGGGCGCGCCTCCCAAGGAGTCAAGGCGAACTCCTCTCTCGGGGGCACCCGAATCGGCAGGATGCGGTTCTCCGATTCGGCATGGGCGATTTTCGCGGTCACCTCGCGCCGCTCAATCTTCGCCAAGCTCCCCAGATACGTCCATTGATCGGGATACGGTTCGAAGTCTTCGTCGAGGAAAACGGAATTTCCAGCCATCCGCGCCTCCTTTTGCAGGGGGAGGGCGATCAGATTCCCGAACCCGCCCTTGGGCAGAGTGTCTTGGTTGGGAAACATCCGGTCGTAGGAGGCCAGTCCGATCTCGGGGCGTGCCTCCATGGCTTCGGTCAAGAGGTGGGTGCCCAACCGCCGAGCGTTGACGGCGGGTATGGCCTCCGCAAAGAAGAACCAGAAATGGGCACCGTTGCCCGAACGCGAGCGCTCCAAAGCGACGGGTAGATCGCGATCGCGAATGACGGAGCGCAGCGCCCGTGCATCCTCGCGCCAGCCCTCGCCGTCGAGATCGATAGCGAGAAAGAAGCAGGTCTCATCGAGCAGCATCGGATAGACGCCCATCACGAAGGGTTTGCCGTCTGAATCCCGCCCCGACAGGTGCTGCCGGAGGACCGCCTCGCTTACCGGAAGCCAATTTTGATGGGGGCAATCCGAACATTTGATCCGCGGCTTCTCGCAGATCCCCCGCACCCATTCGTTGCCACAGGCGGGTGAATACCCGGCCCGCCCCGTCCGCCGACTCTCGAAACGAAGTGGATAAACATCCGTCCGCCCACGGAAAAGAGATTGAAAGCAGGCGATCTTCTCCGCCGGAGAAGAATGGCAGTCGAGGGAGGTGGATGATTCTGCCGCTACGCCGGACACGGGTAGAAGTTACAATTGGCGGCGAAGGGCATCAAGGCTGGGATTCGCCTCCTTGACATTGGATTGAGGTTAAACAAGTGCCGAGTGTTTGGTTTTCGGCGATGCTCAAACACCATCAGCTCGTCGAACTTCCCGTGACGTCCAGCATCTGCACGACGGCCACGGACCTACCGCCTCTTCACAAGGACCCTTTGATCGCCTCATCATTGCCACCGCATTGGAGAAAAACCTCGCAATTCTCACCTCTGACAAAACCATTCCCACCTATCCGGGAGTTCGGATCCTGTGGTGATAGGTGAGAATCTCCTAATCTACTATTCCCGACGGAGCCTACCATGCGGGATGCTCGGGTGTGTGGAAGCCCTGTTCCAAAAAAAGCTTGTCGAACGCGATGGCCCGCTGGATTCCGAGACGACGCATACAGTCGTAGCTCGAGAGATCGACCAGCTCACTCGTGTCGCAAATGTTTTGCAGTGTGTGAAACAATCCACTGTCACGGAGATAGATTTTAGGCGATTTGACCAGTCGCTTGCCCACATTGACATACCAGGAAAGCCATGGCATCCCCGTGGTGGCTGCGATTACGCAAGAAGCTGTCTCAAGCGCTCGGTCGTCTGTTCCCGGTCCAGTCGGCTCGCCGCGACATCAATCGTGAAGGCCTCCCAAGAATCGGCATCGAGAGACTCCTCGGCCAGCCAGCCGTTCTCCGCTAAAAACACTAAGCAGGTGGCGAGGGCCGTGCGCTTATTTCCATCCACAAAGGGATGGTTTTGGCAAAGGTAGAAAAGATAGGCCGCCGCCATCTCAATCATGTCTTTGAAGACGGGCTCTCCGAATGCTGTCGCCTGGGGTGCCGCCACTGCCGACTCCAGTAACCCCGCGTTGCGCAAACCATCCAATCCACCATGGGCGCGCATGACCTCCCTATGAATCGCTCGGACCGCTTCCGTCGTGGGATGCGAGATCTCCGCCACTAGGAAAGCCGCTCAAAGAGCTTGCTGTTCTTGCCAATGATTCGACGAGCCGACTCGC
>Ga0222662_1001119_pt1:0-5000 | contig 14544 bp, 10 predicted proteins | sample AntAcemetagen600_FD_179821 | JGI IMG/M metagenome (GOLD analysis project Ga0222662, IMG submission 179821) | Saline water microbial communities from Ace Lake, Antarctica - #600 | ecosystem: Environmental > Aquatic > Non-marine Saline and Alkaline > Saline | place: Antarctica: Ace Lake...
TTGCGAGACCTGGCGATTAATCTCCTCAACGGAGGAATTCAACTCTTCCGCTGTCGCTGCCACAGTCTGCACATTTGTCAGCGCCTCTTCAGCGCCAGCCGCCACCGTCACCGCACGTTCGCCGGTCAGATCCGTGGTTTGTCTCATCTCGCTGGCATAGCGTTGCAAGGTTTCAGCTGCACCTTCCAGTGCCGATGCCAACTCGTCAAAGTCCTGCATCTTTTTCTCGACGCCATCTGCCGCCGAGTTAATTGTCTCAGCGGCCACTAAAAACGAACCGAGCATACCAGTTTGCGAAATGCGTCTGAAATACTGATTGCGCTCCATATAGCCGAGACAAGCAGTAGACTCGCGAATGTAGGCGTCCGTCCGGTCAATGAGCTCATTGAGCTTCAAACAAAGGTCGCGATCTCTTCCAGCGGCTTCAGGGACATCCAACACACGTGCCTCAAAGTTCCCGCGGCTCACTTCATCACAAACAGCGATAACCTCATCAATTTTGCTCGATGCGTTGGCATTCGAACCATTAGCGCCGGACGTCTCGCCCGCAGATTTTCTCAAAAATTTAAACATGGCTTTTTCCTCATGCTGCTTTCATCAGGTCGGCGACAAACTCTTCATACTCAAGTTCTTTTTCCTCAAGTATGCTCACCAATCTGTCGAAAGAGGCGGCGAGGCCTTCTTTGCTGCTGCGATGACTAGCCTCAATCGCGCCAAGTTCCCGGTAAAGGGGCATGATAATTTCACGAATAGTGCTCGCATTAGGCACACGTCTGGTTGAGTGATACCCAACGATGCTGCCATCACTGCCATAGCTCGGCGTCACATGAGCAACCACTCAATAGTAGTCGCCATTTTTTGTCGTGTTCACGACATAGGCAAACACTTCGTTACCGCTTTGAATTTTGTCCCAAAGAAGCTTGAAGACACAGCGCGGCATATCCGGATGCCGGATCACGTTGTGCGGTTTACCGATCACTTCGCTTTCTTTGTAACCAGCAATTTCAAGAAATATGTCATTCATGTAAGTAAGATGCCCTTTCAGGTTCGTCTTACTCACGATGAGATCGTCTTTATCGAAAAAAACTTCTTTGCCACTTGATAACATTTTAATCCCCAAAGCAACGCCACCACATGTGTCGTTTTTTCTTCGGCGCAACGAACGCCGGATAAAACCAAAACCGAACAAACACGATTACAATCGCATTGCCACTCGAACGGTCAGTTAGACATTGCCCACAGGCGTATAAAATTTGTCTTAATTCGTGAAAAAAAACGTCAACTGTCGGATGAAATATTTTTTCACCTTTTGGAATTCTTCGGCATCTCGTCAAGAGACATTCTTGACGTGTAGGCGAACATAGACCAAAGGTTTCATAAAATGAAAAACCTACTATTCGGGCCTATCGCCTGACTACGAGCGTCCGGCGTCGGTGTCCTGTTCGAGCGCATAAATCACTTCCCCAAAATCATCAATGTGTTTGGCGAGTGCGGCATGGGCGTCTTTAAGACCGCGATTATAAAGAACGGCTCCTGCCTCCTTCACAAAGAAGTCGAGCAAGAACTCTGCATCAAACTGCCCCACGTCGACATCAAGCTCTTTCGACAGATAGGCCGTGAGCTTTGGGACAAGCGCGGCTTTGTCAGCGGACGAAAATTTCAATTCTTCTCTTCGAGCCATCGGAAATCACTTTCATGCATTTGGCCTGATAGGCAGGCGTGTCAGGGCGTTCACCTCACCGGCAGCTATCTCTCGCCCGACGCAATGGCCAGCCCATCCACGATCGACGTAAAAACATCGCCCTGTTGGATTTGAATGTTTGGCAGACAATTCTGGATGGCATCGATGACGATGGTCATCGAACTCGACCCGCCCACAGTGATGACCCGTTCAACGTCAGTCACATCAACATTGCTGTTCTCAAGGGTTTCCAAAATCGCTTCAGCAATCTGCGCCCCAAATTTGGCAAGGCTCGCATCGAAGCTGTCGATTGAGAGCTGTGTGGTGAGGTCGGGCTCGATCACACTCAAATCCACTACCGATTGCTCCAACCCTTGATTGTAGGAAAATTTGGTTTCTTCCGCCAAAAAGGCGAGGTCATGGCCGAGCCTCATATGAAGAACGCGCACAAGCCGCGAAAAAATCGCAGGATCGACGGCATCCCGTAACAAGCGCTCTGCAAACTGGATCGTTTTGGGGTCATAAAGGAAAGGCACTTTCTCCCAAGTGGCGAGCTCGGCAAAAATATGAGCTGGGGCAGGCGTGATCCCATCGGGAAGTCGCCTTTTCAGCATATGACCACGCCCCAGCAGGGGCATGAAATGGTCGTAGCTGATCTGCCGGTCAAAATCAGTGCCACCAACACGAAGCCCGTTCGAAGAAATAATCTCGATGTGCGGAGCCTTGGACCGAAACAGGGTGAAGTCCGACGTGCCGCCCCCGATATCGACCACCAGCCCCACAGTTCCTTTCGGCGCGTCCTTGGCACTGGCCACGGCTGCCGCTTCCGGTTCGAACATAAACGCAATGTTGGAAAACCCGGCTTTGAGATAACAGGCTTTCAAATCGTCCTCAGCGCGTCTGTCTCTTTCACCATCCCGCTTGTGAAAATACACGGGCCGCCCGGCCACCACATGATTGAAGGAGACGCCCGCAGACGCTTCCGCGCGCGTTTTCACCTGCTTGAGGAATTCCGTAATGACATCGAAAAAGTCCGTACGGCGCCCGAGCAACATCCGCTTTTCCGCCATCAACGGCGTACCCAACACACTCTTGAGCGCTCTCATATAACGGCCATCCAGGCCATCTAAAAGCGCCTGGTTCGCAGGCGTGCCCGACAGAATTTGTTGTTCGTCGAAATCAAAAAAAACGGATGTGGGGATTGTGTCCTGCCCCGGTTCCAATTCGACATGCACCACCTGGCCGTCAGCCATGTAGGCGGCAGCAGAATTTGAGGTGCCAAAATCCACCCCCAGCCAATTAGTCACTGCCGGTCCTCCATCACACATGCTGCTTGATTGGCGCTGACGTGCTCCCCTGAAATCTCCGCATGTTCACACAATTTCACAAGCCAGATTTAGACAACTCTCAAACAAAAACACCGCCTGAGCGGTTAAGCTCAAGCGGCGTTTTGGTATCGTGTGCAAAGAAGGGATCCAAGACAATCTATCGTCATTCTCATAGTTACCAGCGTTTCTGCCTTTAGCAGACCTGGCAGCGACTTACTCTCCCACACCTTAAGATGCAGTACCATCAGCGCTGAGGGTTTTCACGGCCGAGTTCGAGATGGGATCGGGTGTAGGCCCCTCGCTATAACCACCAGGTCAGCAAAAAGCAAAAACACATCAGTAATTCTGAGTGACGACAATCAATATCTGATCAAACCAACTCATTTAACTAATGCCATCCAAGATGGACATAGGTAAATGAGAGTAATCAAGCCAATCGAACGATTAGTACCAGTAAGCTCAATACATTGCTGCACTTACACACCTGGCCTATCAACGTGGTAGTCTTCCACGGTTCTCAAGGGAGAATTGGTTTCGAGGTTGGTTTCCCGCTTAGATGCTTTCAGCGGTTATCCAGTCCGTACATAGCTACCCAGCTGTGCCGTTGGCACGACAACTGGTCCACCAGAGGTACGTCCACCCCGGTCCTCTCGTACTAGGGGCAGATCCTCTCAATTCTCCTACACCCACGGTAGATAGGGACCGAACTGTCTCACGACGTTCTAAACCCAGCTCACGTACCGCTTTAATTGGCGAACAGCCAAACCCTTGGGACCTGCTCCAGCCCCAGGATGCGATGAGCCGACATCGAGGTGCCAAACAATGCCGTCGATATGGACTCTTGGGCATCATCAGCCTGTTATCCCCGGCGTACCTTTTATCCGTTGAGCGATGGCCCTTCCATTCGGGACCACCGGATCACTATGACCGACTTTCGTCTCTGCTCGACTTGTCAGTCTCGCAGTCAGGCAGGCTTATGCCATTGCACTCATCAGCTGATTTCCGACCAGCTTGAGCCTACCATCGCGCGCCTCCGTTACTCTTTGGGAGGCGACCGCCCCAGTCAAACTACCCACCACACAGGGTCCCGGACCCGGATAACGGGCCGCGGTTAGATGTCAATGAAGATAAGGGTGGTATTTCAAGGATGGCTCCACCTGAGCTAGCGCCCAAGTTTCAAAGCCTACCACCTATCCTACACATGCCGTCACTAACATCACTGTGAAGCTATAGTAAAGGTGCACGGGGTCTTTCCGTCTAGCCGCAGGAACCCCGCATCTTCACGGGGAATTCAATTTCGCTGAGTCTATGTTGGAGACAGCGGGGAAGTCGTTACGCCATTCGTGCAGGTCGGAACTTACCCGACAAGGAATTTCGCTACCTTAGGACCGTTATAGTTACGGCCGCCGTTTACTGGGGCTTCATTTCGCAGCTTGCACCGCTCCATTTAACCTTCCAGCACCGGGCAGGCGTCAGACCCTATACGTCGCCTTGCGGCTTCGCAGAGCCCTGTGTTTTTAATAAACAGTCGCCACCCCCTGGTCTGTGCCACCCCTATCTAGTTGCCTAAATAGAGGTCTCCCTTCTCGCGAACTTACGGGAGTATTTTGCCGAGTTCCTTCAACATAGTTCTCTCAAGCGCCTTGGTATACTCTACCAGACCACCTGTGTCGGTTTAGGGTACGGTCTATAATGGAGGAGCTATTTCCTGGAACCCCTTCGCGGCCCACCCAATCCAATTAGGGTGAACAACACACGGGATTCGTCACTACCTCCAGGTACAGGAATATTAACCTGTTTCCCATCGACTACGGCTTTCGCCCTCGCCTTAGGGGCCGACTAACCCTGCGCAGATTAGCTTTACGCAGGAACCCTTGGTCTTTCGGCGAGAGGGTCTCTCACCCTCTTTATCGCTACTCATGTCAGCATTCTCACTTCCGATACCTCCAAGTGCCCTCGCGGGTCACCCTTCACAGGCTTACGGAACGCTC
>Ga0222662_1001119_pt1:10000-14544 | contig 14544 bp, 10 predicted proteins | sample AntAcemetagen600_FD_179821 | JGI IMG/M metagenome (GOLD analysis project Ga0222662, IMG submission 179821) | Saline water microbial communities from Ace Lake, Antarctica - #600 | ecosystem: Environmental > Aquatic > Non-marine Saline and Alkaline > Saline | place: Antarctica: Ace...
CTTCGCGGCATTGGGGACAATGGGCCATCGGGGACGATGGCATGCTGCCTCGACAGCAGTAGGCGCCCTGTCTTTAGGCATGGCGACCATCGCAATTGGATCTCTTCTGCTGCCTCAAGGTAATTATGCAATCGCCACAGCGACCAGCCAGGCCAACGTTCGCGTTATTGCCTCCGTGCCGCCTTTGGCCGAACGACCAGAGACCCCAGGCTCTTTACAGCAAGTCACTTCGCAACAAGTCGCGCCTTTGGCAGCAGTTGCCTCTGCCGAACCACAAGTGCGCAGTCCAAGCCTGTTCAGCAATCCGTTTGCTGCAGCAGAACCTGTTGAACCAACAGCAAGTGCGCCCTTCAGCTTTGAGGCCGCTTACACATTTGTCACCGAAGACATCAGACGCACTGTGAATGAAACCATCTCTGTCGGACGCGGTGACACATTAATGGCTCTACTGACGAATGCAGGTGCTCTGCGTCTCGACGCCTACAACGCCATTGCTGCGATGACACCACTTTATGACCCACGCAAATTACGTGCAGGCCAAGAGCTGGAACTTTCCTTTGAAGAAACCGTTCGCGACAACGCAGAAGGCGAACTGGAAACAGTTCGTCTACTGACTGCCGTTACAATGAAGACAGACGTCGACCGTGAAGTCGCTGTGCGGCGTGCGGCAGACGGAGAGTATAGCGGGCTTGAGCTTATTGCTGAGCTTGAAACAGGAAATGTCCGTGCGCGGGGAACCATCAACTCCAGTCTTTTCCTTGCTGCCGCAGATGCAGGCGTACCAGCTGCGATCACGGTTGAGATGATCCGCATGTATTCCTACGACATCGATTTCCAACGGGAGATCCGTCAGGGCGATACATTCGAAGTTCTCTTCACACGCGATTACGATGAGAACGGCGACGCCGTGCGTGAAGGCAATGTGCTTTATGCGTCCATGAATGTGCGCGGAAGAGAACGCCGCTTGTGGCGTCACGAACCAGGTGATGGCGAAAACTGGGACTACTTCGATGAGCAAGGTCGCTCTATGCGGAAGTTCCTTATGAAGACGCCAATTGATGGCGCACGCATCTCATCTAACTTTGGCAATCGCCGTCATCCCATTTTGGGCTACACCCGATTGCACGCTGGCACAGATTTCGCTGCGCCCTCTGGCACACCCATTTATGCCGCCGGCAATGGCACCATTGAAATGTCCCAGCGCAATGGCAGCTTTGGTAATTATGTCCGCATTCGCCATGCCAATGGCTATCAAACCGCCTACGCACACATGCGTGGCTTTGGGCGCGGCATTCGCAGAGGCGTGCGCGTCACTCAAGGCCAGGTCATTGGTTATGTCGGCACGACAGGTCGCTCAACCGGCCCTCATCTGCATTACGAAGTGATTCACAACGGCAATAAAGTGAACCCGCAAAACATTCGCGTCCCAACGGGTCGCACGCTGACAGGCGATACATTGCGAGGCTTTCAGGAGGCCCGCGCTTCCATCGACAGCTTAATGGCCAACGCACCCGCTCCGACGCGGGTCGCCGAAGCAAACATTGCAGATTAAAATCAAAACACCGCCAGGCCTGCTTGAAAAAGCGGGCCTGGCTTTTGTTTTCATCATCATCACAACGTGGTCAGCAATTGCGCCCGCAGATGAGTTGACTTGGTGGCTTGAGGCCTTGCCCGCCATCTGCGCCTTTGTGGCACTCATCGCGACAAGAAACGTCTTTCCCCTTACACGCATTACCATTTGGGCGATCTGGGCACTTCTCATCATGATGGTGGTGGGCGCACATTACACCTATTCAGGTGTGCCCCCATTTGATTGGTTGAAAGAAACATTCGATCTATCGCGCAATCACTATGATCGCGTCAGTCATTTATTGCAGGGCATAACAGTTTCACTTTTTGCCCGCGAAATCGTAAGACGCACAATAGGCGTTCGCCGTTCCATTCCTCTTTACATACTTATCGTGCTGGCAACTTTGGGGGTCAGCGCCGCCTGCGAATTGACCGAATGGTTCGCCGCTGAAATCTTTGGCCAGGGGGCTCAAGAATTTCTAGGCATGCAGGGCGACATCTGGGACGCACAAAAGGATATGGGCCTAGCGCTTCTTGGAGCCCTAGCCACGCTGGCGCTTTTTCGGCGCATACAGGATCGCCAGATCGACGGAGCGTGATGCCCTATCGTTCCAGGCAATTTCAAAACACAACGATCTGGCCACCCTGCCCTACCCAAAACCTACAGGACAGAGAAGCAGACAAACCGCCCGGGAAGCCCTGTCTAGAGTTCGGATTTTCTTCTTGATCCCGGATGCAGGCTCGCTCCGAGAATATGTTCATTCCGGCCAATAACATGTTCCGTCTTGCCGACAATCAATGGATCTGGCCCACGAATCAGATGGTGATTCTTATCGGGGTAAGGGAGGGTCGACAAAAAATGTTGCATGCAATTTAGGCGCGCCCGCTTTTTGTCATTGGACTTAACAATCGTCCACGGCGCGTCAGCCGTATCGGTGTAAAAGAACATCGCCTCTTTTGCTTCCGTATACTCATTCCATTTGCCCAAAGACGCCCGGTCAATGGGAGATAGCTTCCACTGTTTAAGAGGATCGACTTCACGGTCAGCAAAACGTTTTTTCTGCTCTTCTTGAGTGACCGAAAACCAATATTTGAACAAGCGAATACCACTTTGAGTGAGCATACGTTCGAGCTCAGGGGCTTCACGCATGAATTCTAGATATTCAGTAGGCGAACAAAATCCCATCACGCGGTCTACACCTGCACGATTGTACCAGGACCGGTCAAACATAACGATTTCACCACCAGACGGCAGATGCTCGATATACCGTTGGAAAAACCATTGCGACCGCTGCTTGTCTGACGGTTTTGGCAAAGCAACAACACGCGCCGCGCGCGGATTCAAATGCTCCATAAAGCGTTTGATCGTGCCGCCCTTGCCCGCAGCATCTCTGCCCTCAAAGAGGATTACAATTTTTTCGTTGGTTTCTTCAACCCACTTTTGGACTTTTAAGAGCTCAACTTGCAGTTCTGCCTTATGCTTTTCATAGGTCTCGCGTTTAATCTTTGACTTGTACGGATAGGCGCCCGTCTCAAACGCATGGCGAATGGCCTCCGGATCATGACGCATCTCTGCCAGTTCATGCAGCTTTGCTCCACGCTTGGGTTGCGGTGTTGCTTTCGTTTTAACCCCAGAAGGAGGCGCCTTTGACGAAGCCTCAACCTTACCCTTTGGTGGACTGGCATCTGACGTTCCAACACCCTCTGCCACGGTTTTTTTCACCTTGACGACAACTGAGGCAGCCTGACCAGCCACCTTTGCAGCGGTCGAACCTTCTGCTTTGCCGAGTTTCTCTTCCATGTGCTGCCCCTCAATCTGAATTGAGGCAAGAGTCTAGTCTTTTAGATTTAATTTCGCATTGACGAGGATCAAAATCGAATCACGAAGAGATCACTCTAAAAACGCGACAATCTGCGGTGTCACCTTGTCTGGCGCCAATAGAGGCGCGAAATGATCTTCGCCCTCGATGATATCGAGCGTTGCCCCCGGAATTGCTGCTGCCATAGCGCGCGTATGCGCATCATCAACAGAATCAAATTCTCCCGCCATCACCAGAACCGGCGCACGCACGCCCCTAAGATCCTGAGCAGAGAATGTTGGGTAGGCGCGCCACATGGTCATGATTTTGTTCAAAAAGACAGGCCAGTGTTGAGGGTCGGGCGCAACCCGTTCGTAAAACGACCGAACAACTTCCCAGCGCGCATTGTCTGGATCAACGGTTTCGGGCAATCCAGCACCGGCTCCGGAGAAGTGAAAATTCGACCCATAGGTGACAAGTTTACCCACGCGGGCAGGATAGCGGATCGCCATATCAAGCCCGATATTTCCACCATCGCTCCACCCAACCACATCAACACGCTGTAAACCCAGTTGATCCATCAGCGCGATCATATCGTCGGCCATCAGTGCATAGGTCAGCGGGACATTTTCAACGTCAGTCGAGCGACCATGCGCCCGACTATCAGGGGCAATCACAAAATGATCTTGGGCCAATGCCGTGATTTGATAGTGCATGGTTTCAAGGAAGGCGGTTCCGCCGTGCAACACAAGAACCGGATCGCCTTCACCAAATGCTTCGTAATAAAGCGAAACACCATTTATCTCGGCGCGGCTTTCGCTCACCGCCTTGCCCGACAGCGCTTTCCACGCATAAAAACCAACAATGCCGTTGCTACTGCGGTCCAGATAAATAAAGGCACCGGCGCAAACAACTGCCAAGACGCCCAAAACGATGAGACCTTTTTTCATCTAACAGCCCTCTCTTTCTGCAATGAGCTTACGTAATCCACCAAAAATTCAAAAGAACCATTTGAAAACGGTCCCAGAAAGGCCGCCTCACGCTCCTGTCATCATGAATCAAGAAGGCCGGACAATCAGCCCGGCCTTCTTCAATTTTTCAAATGAGGATCGCAGGTTCAATCCGCTGCTTGAGCAACCTCGCGACCATTGATCACAAGACCATCAGCGCCCGCAG
>Ga0222662_1001120_pt1 | contig 14528 bp, 19 predicted proteins | sample AntAcemetagen600_FD_179821 | JGI IMG/M metagenome (GOLD analysis project Ga0222662, IMG submission 179821) | Saline water microbial communities from Ace Lake, Antarctica - #600 | ecosystem: Environmental > Aquatic > Non-marine Saline and Alkaline > Saline | place: Antarctica: Ace Lake...
CCGTTTCTGGTTCTTCAACCGGCGCTTCACCATCTTTTGGTTGCTCAACATCAGCCGTTTTATCCTTTTCTTGGTTCTGTGGATTGTTCTTTTCTCCGCCCTTTTCTCCTTGGTCAGATTTTTCATCCTCATACTCAGTAGGACTCATTGGTGAATAACTACCCGTTTGTGGATCTTTTTTGTAATGACTTGCACCATCTTTACCCTTACCAGACTTTTCATCGTAATCACCAGCTTTTACAAATGCAGAACCACCTACATGTTTGTACTTATCATCCTCTGGATTATCAGTTTCTAATAACCTACCGATAATTTCGTTTTTGATTGGATTTAATTTTGACTCAGATAATAGCTCCGACAAAATTGATATGTGTTTTGGATTTTTCCAATTTGGCTTTCCATCCTTACAACGGTATGATACCTCCAATACGATATCATTTAATATTTCTTTGATATTCATAAACTTTTCTTTTTTAGTATTCTTGATATATCGCTAACCCCTTTGTTACAAGTAAATCGTTTACGCAAACAGATTCACCATCAATGTTAACAAAAACATCAGCTAAATACCTGCCGTACTTACCTGTTTTATCTAATGTTGTTTTAATTGTATATGTTTCACCTAATAATAATATTGAACGTAAGAAATCTCTGGAAATTAATCCCTGTTCTCTTTGCTCACCTCTTACTTCTGGTGCATTGATACGAGAAAATCGAAGTGAAACCCCCTTACCATCATTGCCACGTAATGTAACACCAAATCCCAAATCAATGAAACCCTTTATTGTGTCGGCATCGTACACTTTTACTATTTTTATTTTATACTCGTACATAATTTCTGTTTCATATAAATATTACAATTTTGAATAATCAGTACCATACGAACCTTTTACTGGAAATCCCTTTGATTCAATTATTTCTTTTATTTTTGGAATTTCAGTAATCCATTCAGTAGAATCCAATTCAAATACAAATGCGTCATATGAATATAAACACATACTTTCAATACCAGCTTCAAATAATTTACCGATAATCTCAATGTTTAATTCAGTTTCAGTAGCTTGTAATAAGTAATTGAATACCTTTTGTGCATTGATATCCTCAATGTGTTCTAATGATATTTTACGTTTACCAATTGGCGTTTCTACATATCCAACACGTACTGCCTCTTTATACATACTTTGGATATAATCATCAACCTGTGCGAAAAAAGGTATTCTACGGTCTATGATTGAAACCCCACCATAAACGATTTGGAATGTTCGCCCCTTACTCTCTTTATATGAACACCCATATTTATCTGCTAACCATTGATGACCCGATTTATGTGGAATATCAAATCCTATCATTTTTGCGATTATCCGTACATGGTAGGCATCGTAATCCAATTGTAAAAACATCTTACCATCTCTTGGTATAATCATTTCACGAGTACCATCGTTTTTGTTCAATGCACCGTAATTTACACCACCGTGTCTGTTTGAAGGTCTTGACGTAATTGTGTATGGGTTGTATTCGGTGTACACAATATCACCTTTTAGTTGCTTTTCGGCGGATGGCCACTTATCAATAAATTTTTTCTTAACGACACGGAGCCCCATTCTCTCTACTCTCGATAATGTTGGTATCTCAACTCCATCAACCCAACTGTCTATACATTCAATGTACTGAGTATCAACATATTGGTTCGTGAAACCTCGTAGTAGTTCTACCCACTTCATTATAGGAATACTTTTACCTAAATCGTTAGATAATCCCAACCTGTTATAAAAGTTCGTTAGAACCTCTGAAATCGTTTCAAAGTTCGGTAGAGTATTTGTTTTTTGAAAATACTCCAATTGGAAATCATACGTATTTTGTATGCCAAGTTCCGTCTGCAATAATCCCTTTTTGTTATATACTTTTTTACTCTGAGTTGATGTACTTAAATCAATTTCAAGTTTCTCACAATCATTATGATTAAATGGTAATATGAAATCCATTACACGAACACCTTGGTCTACTTCCTCATTTCGAAATCGAACATATAAAAAAGATATCTCATTGTTCATTGGATGCTTTTCCATATCACACCAAATTGGAATTATTAGACTCGTTTCCGAATTCCAATAAAACATAAATGTTTTTATATCCTCTTTAGTTTCTATTATTTGCATTAAATAATTTTGTTATCTCCTGTTTTTTGAATAAATTCAAGGTACAATTCTAACGCATCTGCATATCCTCTTGAATCAAAGTGCATTTCATATTCTCCAAATGCCCCATGTGAATCGCTTTCGTAATCTTTTTTATTTGGTTTTTTCATAATTTAATCAAATTCCATAAAATTCATATCTCTATCTTCAAGACAACACATAATTGAAGTTACAATATCTGTGTAATGCGTTATTGCAAATCCATCTTGTATTGTATATGTAGTACCGAAGAAATAGCTGTAATATTTCTTCTTATCAATTTCAGGGAAAAATTCAGTTAAAAACAATTCCTGTTCAATCTGTGTAAATCCTCTTTCGTGCATAGTATCATATTCATATACCATTTTATTAACGTCAGTTCGTGTCATAATTTTATCTTTTTACAAATATACGATTTATATTTGGATTATACAAGTTTTTCTAAAGGTTTTTTTTATCACCACATAATTTTCGTAGTTCATCCCACGTTGGCGCTGTTCCAGCTTTTACAAAAAACTCAATTCCATCACCATATTCAGTGCTTAATTCTCCTGAGTTGGTTTCTTCATTGAAAGTCATATACATTGAATCATATCCGTTACCATCCATTTGAAAATGATCTACACTTGTTGAGTGCATGTGATTTGGCTCATCTGCCAAATTTGTAAGTAAATGTTTTATTGAATCGTACCAATCTTTCACGAAATCACCCGTGTTGAATAATACCGTTTTATTATTATTATCACAAACTGATACTGCTTTGTAAGTTTTTTGTTTTGGTTCTTCGTAATCTATTGATGTAAATGACATAGTTTATTTTGTTTTATTTTGAAATTCTTTAAAGTTTTGAAATGCTGATTGATGTTCCTTTCTCAATCTATTTAATATAATCTTATAATGTTGAATGTGTTTGGAATTAATATCATCTGTATATTGTACATCAGCAATTACCGCTCGTTGCGCATCTGTAATTACTCTCCAGTATTGCCAACGTATAAATTGTATGAATTCTTTTTGTGATTTTGTGAACAATGGGTTTAATCGTTTAAGGTTAATCCCATTTCCAATTGTAATAATTTGGTTTTCATCGTTGGATTTTTGTAATGTGAAATTGCTAAGTCCATTGTTTTAAATTCTTTACCAAGTGCCATCCAAGGTGATGGCTTTTTTACGGTAATGTAATTATACTTACCTTTAACAATAGTTACCGTCCAAATCGTTTTACCAATGTTAAATTTTGTACTTGTATAAGTAGTTCCGTTATTTGTGATTGTTGCTGGATTCATATTTATAATTTTATGTTAGTTCAAGTGAATTATATGTACATCCCTCATGGTCGGTATATGTACCAGCGTTTACCGTAAATGTATCAGATAAATATTTTGAATATTCATCATAAACTTTATCAAAATCCGTTACTGATAATTCTTTTCGTGAAGAATCTAAATATTCATCATCCTTTCTCAAAGTACCATAACAAAATATAGATTTCATCATAGATTTCATACTTTCAATTTTTCTTAATTGTGCATCGGTCATAATTTAATTGTTTTAAGGTTTAACTCTCTCTCTCTTTATTACATAGTAAATATACGAATTATATTCCTATTACACAACTTTCAAATGTTAAAGTTTTGTTAAAATTTAATCGTGTTGTCATATTATACTTCTTTTAAAATATTGTTAAAAATAACTTCCAATTCCATTTGATAATAAAGTAATTGTTTTTTTAAATCGCCTTTGAAATTTCGGTACTCAATAGTTGCGATTCCCTCGTAATTTCCCTCGTAATCAGTTTTATCAACAGGCGTTTCTCCCATTAAATCTTCCCAATTTGGTGTTGCCAATACAATTGTATCAGTTTTTGGTGAACTCCAACTAACTGCCCCACTATGGGAACATAAATCCGAGTTCCATCCTTTAATTTTTAACTTAACCACATCTTCTGGTTCAATATATAATAAATCTTTCATAATTTCTTGTTTTTATTTACCGATTATTTCTCTAACTTGTTCTCTGTCGTGGGAATCAAAATCAACTGATATCACCTTTGGATTTACCATAAATTGAAAAACCGCATTTTCAATTTCTTCGTTTGTTGCGATTGGATATATACCAGTTTTATCATTGTAAAAATCTTTACAATACTCAACAAATTCTTGTATTTTAGTTATTAATTTCATAATTTTAACAGTATTTAAATGATTCTTTTCCCATTTTGTTCCAAAGGATAACACTATATCTAAATTCAAGTCCTACACCTTTGTTCGATTCCTTAACCGAATTTTTTAATGTTTTGTAAAGTTCCGAAGTAAGTTTCTCAAAACCCATTCCTTTAACAACATATTTATCTTCGTTTGGCCAATGGATAATATCACCTACTGATACTGATGGTGAATCTTTTGGTTGAAATTCGTTTTGTCCCAACTCGTAGATTTTGTTCAAATCATAATCAATATCTCCCATTAAATCAATATAAGGAACATCAACTAATCTGATTTTCCCATCATTAAAATTCATTTGTTCAACTTTGAAGGTTTTAGTACTCATAATTTAATTGTTTTAAGGTTTAACTCTCTCTCTTTACTACATAGTAAATATACGAATACTAATTGGTTTTACCAAGTTCCAAATGTTAAAGTTTTGTTAAAGAAATGTTAAAGTTTTTCAGTATCTTCGTGTCGTTTTCTGTTTGCACATATTTTCATAATATCTACATGTTGGTACATTTCTGCATTTGCGAATGTGAGTATCGCATCTTCAATTTCTTCAATTGTACCGATTTCTACCCATTCTACAAAATCATCATATGTCATTCCTTCAACTAATTTTTCGGGCTCTAATAAGTTTTTATCAAAAAATTCTTTCATTTCGTTTATATCTTCCATAGTTATAATATACAAAAAAAAAGTGGAAAATCCTAATGATAATCCACTTTATATGTGTTACTTAACTATTCTAACTGATTTAATAGTTTTAGTTCCTTTCCATTCACCTTTCGGTTTGTAAGAGATATTTAACTCATCGCCCGCTTTAATCTTAACCACAATCTCACTCTTTTGTGCTAATGCGATATTTGGGGTTGAACCACCATCGAACATTTCATGTCCTTTATATCCTTTAACTTCTTCTTCAATCAATTCAAACCAAGAATTATCATTCATATATTTGAAATTCATATAACCTTTTGATTCAGTTATTACTACACTTGGTGAAAAGAAACTCGTATCAACTCCATCAATAAAACCTCTAACTAATAATGCCTTAGCATCCTTTGTGTAAGTACAAACTCTACCCGAATTATATTGATTTGGGTAACGGTCTGAACCATTTAAAAATCCTACCATTTCTTTAACTGAAACTACTTTGAAAATACTATTCATAATTTGATTGTTTTAAGGTTTAACTCTCTCTCTTTACTACATAGTAAATATACAACAATCATTTGAATTATACAACTATCAAATGTTAAAGTTTTGTTAAATTTTATGAAATTGTGATAAATTTGGAAGATACATTTTTAAGTTTATCATCACTTCCGATGCCAACGCTATTGAGTTTTTATTGGAACGTCTGACTCCCATATCCGTTTCCTTTCCATTTGTAGAATAACTTGGGTCTTTTGAGCCTGATATTCTCCATCGTAAATTAGTTGTAATATACATTGGTGTACTACTTAACTTATTATATTCACCTTTTGAAATTTCATAAATTGATGCGTTTAAATCATTTGCCTTTTGAGTAAAGTATCTTACCACATATCCACGGGTGTAATCATTTTCCTTTAATTTTGGTATTGATACCTTTGGTGTAAGATTTAAATAAATTGAGTTAAATCGGGTAAGTTCGTTATATCGTTTTTTTGAATCTTCCATATTATTACATATTTCTCATTATTGCTGTTCCAGAAGTTAACCACATTTTTCCCGTTAATGAATGCGATGTAGTCATTATTTGGAATGTGCCGTTTTTTATTTTACCTGGAATATCACTAAGTTTGAAAATATCGCCGATTTTTAATCCAGATATACCATGCAATTCAAATGCAAATTCGATTCCTAACAGAATGGGGTTTGGATTATCAGACTTGACTTCATCTAACTCCATTTTTTTTAATTCTGCAGTATCTTTCCAAGCTCCTACTAATAACATATCAGATATTGACGCATTGTTTCCAGATGCCAAATCCAATACTTCATTATAAATATCAGCTTTATTTCTATCATTTCCGATTATAATTATAGATGCTTTTTTTAAAAACAATTCTACATTTTGTTTGCGAATATTTTTATGCCTCAAAGCATCTGCATCCGCTCGTTCTTTTTCCCATTTATCCGATAATCGCTGTTTTCGTTCTTCAAAGCTTTCAATCTCGTTTACTTTATTCTCTTTTCTGATTTTTCGTATACTATCAAAAATTTTCATTACAGGATCATGTGTATCACTAAAAAACTCGGTCCATTGATGTTGGTCAAGAACTGGTCCTTCAGAAACAGCGTTTGCTTGAACTTCGGCACGTTTTGCTAAAATAGAATTCCGCATAGTAGCAGGAATACTCATATCAACTTTAGATGATAAAAATGGACTATTTTTTCCAAATGAAGAAAATACATACGCATCATCTGCATTTGCACCAGCGTCATTTTTTGAATCTACATGCTTCCCTTTCAATAATTGTGCATCATCCGTTATTAATGTTTTATCTATAACTATAATTTCATGATTTCCTCGTCTATTAACTCCACCACTTTCTTCACCTTCAACTGGATTGTTGGGTTGTTCCATTAATTCAAATTCCCAATGTGAATTTACCGCCATTGATATACCATTTAATAATTCATAATAAATATCTTTAGCTACATAGTTAGGTCTACCCATAACCTCTAAAAAGAATTCAAAATTTATATATAAATTTCGTAAATACCCCCACGTTTCAGATACTTTATTTGTTGGTATTACATCTTTCAATTTTGCTCCCTTATAATCTTTAGTAGACGGAAATGCGTATTGTTCTTTATTTTTGAAAAAACACCCATCAACAGAATTTGTTTTTGCAGTAGCCGTATCACTTTCTACTGGTTCAATTGCTAATAAGACACTCTCCAAAGAGAAATTTGGTAATTGTGTATTTGGTATATATAATTTAGTTATATCAGTTGAAAACATATGTTTATGTGCCCTAAGTATAGTATCATTTGTATTTATTACAAAACTATATGTACTTGATATTTCACATTTTTCTGGTTTAATTGCCTCTAACCCTGCTGACCATGTGTTTAATATTTTGAATGCCAATTCAGCTCTAATAAAAGATGCTGGTTGGACAACTTGAACTCCTTTTGGCATTGTTGGTGGTCTACCGGTTTTTCCACTTTTCTCTTTTTGTTCATCACTAACATATAAAGTATGATTTTCTAATTTTCCTACAATCGATTTACGGATTACATCATCCATACCAATAAAATTTTCAGGTGATGACCACTTGTTTTTTTTACCCATATCAAACTCATCAATTAATGCTTGAACATTTAAGGTTTGCTTTTCAGCTGGCAATCTATTAAACATTTGCTTAAACATTGCCTTTCCAAGTCCTGCTCCATCATCTTCGTTCACCGAAGTTTCAATTTGTGCAAGAGAATACGTTTCCCCAGTCGAGTTTGGGGCTGCTGCATCGTTTACTGCATGTTTATGTGTTTGTAAATATGATGGTATTTCTCCCAATGTAGTAATTTCTACATCAATATTATATACCTCACCATCTGCCGAAGTAAAACCACCACCAGTAATATACCCCATAAACCCATCATATGTACCTTTTGATGCCGATCGTTTATTTAACACATGAGTATAATTATTATATTTAGCTATTTCACATGCACCACCTTTAGGTGTTAAATTTGCTTTTTGACTTACTGAATCTTTGGTGTTCCAACCAAATTCGATTAGTACAACAAACCCGGGTTCATAAAAATACTTTGTTAGTGCATTTGCTTGACCAAGTGTAAAGCATTTTATTGTGAATTTAGCCTTACGAGATAATCCCTGTGTTCCATTTTCAATAGATAATGCATCAATTAATGGAGCAGGTCTGTAACTACGATCATTATCCACATGAATTGCCGTTCCAGAGAAATCTCTACCGATTTTACCTGATTGTTGCTCTCCACCATATTCGGATTTAAAATCTGATTTGGAATTCATACTTTCTAAAATCATTCCTTTATCGACTGCGGATGAAATACGTATCCAAGGTATGAGTGAACTTACTGCGATTGTATTATCACCAGTTCTACTTTTAATAGTTTCCAGTACATTTTCATTTATTATTCCAAATTGTGGAAATACACTCATAACGTTTTATCTTTTGAAATTATTTAATATTGTAGTTGGGTCTTTTGGCATTCTTAAAATTATACCATCATCTAATGCAAATACAGCATCATGTATATTATTTGCTGATGTTATTATCCACCAATATGATTGATTGCCGTAAAATTGATACGCAAGTGTATCTAATCTATCACCAGTTTGAGTGACAATATATATATCATCATTTCGCAATGGTATCTTTGGATATATTTTTGATTTATATACATTTCTACCATCTTCTAACTTTTTAGTTCCATTATTATCGTATCTACTTGCCATATTTTTTTATTATTTATCTACCTAAAACAGTTGTTGATGCCAATCCAGGATTAAAACTTTCAGTTGCGATTGGTTTCATTGGTTTTCGCTGGGTCGGTTTTACGGGTTTAACCGTATCTGATGTCTGAGAACCCATTGTGTAATCTGATACTACATTTTCTGTTTTACCATATAATCCGTTTGTTAATATATCTGGTTGTTCAATAAATTTAATTGAAACTGATACATCTATGAATTTTGGTTTAACATTACCTTTATCGATTTCCCATGTTCCATTATCAGGAAATGTATAACTTAAACTATCAATAAATCCAACTTGATTTACATAAACATCACCCAACTTAAATTCAATTATAGGTGGTTTTACTAATTCGGTACTATTCTCACCTACCTTTATATTTTCAAACCTTGGATATGTATACTTTGTCAATTGTTCAATTCGTTTCCAGTTTTTCAAAAGTTCATCTTTACTCATACAATAAATTTGCAATGAAAATGTAACACTTCTTTCAATACTACTATATGTGTAATATGAAAATGGATTACCGAAAAATTTACTACTATCCCAAGATGGTGATACCGTTTCTGAAATACCTGATAATAATGCTCTGAAATGGGTTCTGCTCTCAGCCCCTTTTAATCCTATCCAAAATGGAACTAAATCCATATCTTCGAATTTCTCAGTATCAGCATCTTCAATTAAAGCTGGTTGCTCATTTAGTGCATCTGCGAAAAGTTTAGTTTCTGTATCTAAATAACCAATACCTTTTTTACGATTGGTTATCGCAAATTCAGCTTGGGCATTTGGTGCTTCACCCGGAATACCACTATATGGCGATTCACTTGAAAATTTTGATAATGGTCCTGTTTCGGGATATTCACCTGTTGGTGTATGATTCCATCTATTAGCCCTTACTTGCTGTGCCAATTTAGTTTTCCATAAATCACTTTTTCTATCAACTCCATATATAGGTGAATACTCTGCTAAATTTATTTTTCTACTATCTTCAACATCTAATAATAAATCATCTTTCGTATGGATTTCTGTATAACTCGAATCAGTACCCTCTACCGAACTCATAATATCAGTATAGGTACTTTTATCTGTATAGGTACTTGTTGATTTTTTTGATTCAGGTTCGTTTTGATTTCCAAATAATACACCACGTAATTTATCTTTTGCAAGTTCAACTGCACCGCCAATTGCCTGTGTTGCTATTGTTTTAGGGTTTCCTCCTGAACTTTTAAGTAATTTACCTAACTCAGTTCCGTTCTTTTCATCCATCACCTCTTGAGCGGTTTTTTCAGTACCCATTTTTTCAACGACACGGGTTGGTATCATTGTTTCTGGTATTCCCAGCATATCATTTACACCATCTCTAAGTTGGGTAATTTTACCACCAATTGCACCAGTATCACCCTGCTCACCAGTAGCCGCTGCTTTCATATCATCAAGTACAGGTGTAGTTCGTAACGCGATACGAGTTGCCTCACTACCATAAATTAATGGATTGTTTACATCTACTAAACTTTTTACACGAATTCCAGATAGTTCTTCTTCTAAAAACGTTTCCGTTTCCTTTTTTACATCACTTTCCCATTTTGAACCATTGAATAAATCTCTTAATGTTTTTGCCATATTATGCTACTCCTAACCCGAATGTATTACCAGTTGTTTTTTCTTTTTGTTTCATTATAGAGTTGGTGACTTTCTCTTTATCTAAAAATATATCTTTACCACTACGGATTGCAGATATCATTTCATCCATTTTAGATATCATATCACTATTATCAATCGAAATATTATTTACTGCCGATTCATTTGCACTCAATAATGTTTCGGGTGTTTGTGTTGCTATTATAGTATCCTCTGGATGTGTTGAAATAATTTTACCTTGTTGCACAATTCCATCATTTATACTACCTGCTGGTACTGCATTTTCAGCTTCGGATTGTGAATTATTCATAGCGTAAACTGCTGCACCGATTCCGGCAGCAATTGATATTGCAGCAATACCAGCTGTTAGTGCTACCGTAGTTGTTATTGAGGCAACTGCTACTGATGCCTGTGCTATTGCCCAAGCTCCTGCGGATACTATTGCTTTAAAAAGAGCTGGTAGAATTCCACCAGCTAAAGAAATAGCAGTTGAAATTGCTGATAATGCAATTCCTGCTTGTGATATCGCCCATATTCCTGCCCCAGATACAGCCGTCCATATAGCTGGAATTACTGAACCAACCATCGTTAATCCAGTTCCAATTGAACTCATTAAAATTCCTGCTTGCTCAATTGCCCAAGCTCCTGCTCCTGCTACAGCCTTCCACATCGCAGGAACGGTAGTTGTTACTAATGAAATTCCAGATGCTACAATAGATGGTAATATTGATACTGCCCATATTGATGCGAATGTTGCGGCAGATGCCGTAAAGAATGACATCCAAGGGCCCATTTCTTTAAATTTATCTAACACTCCACCAATACCATCGTTTGCAAGTGCTGTAAAAAGTGAGAATACATTATTAACTACTCCAAGAACCCAAGTTAAAGGTTTAAATGCCATCACTATTAATGGTGCTACCATTTTAAGAATTCCAATTATAGGTGTTAATGCGGCAAATACAACTTCACCTACGGGTAATAATGCATCCATGATTACTGAACCCATCTCTTTTAATGAATTTCCCATTTTAGCCAATTTGGTTTGCCTATCTTGATCTTTTTTCATTTTTTGTGTTTGAACACCCAATTCAATTTTAGACATTTTAGTAATATCTTTTCCTGCATCAAATAACGCCATAGCGGTTGCCAAATCATCACCTTTAAGTTTTCCAAATTGTTTTCTAATTTTAATTTGTTTACTTAGTTCACCAAATTCCATTCCACTAGCTTTTGCTAATGCTCTTTGTTGAAATATATCTAATTTGGTTATATCAGTTTTTGCTTCAATTTCTTTTAGAATTGATTTTTGCATTTTAACCGTTTCACCAGCATATGCAAGTCCACGAGCTTGTGAGAAATTGAAATTCGTACCCATCATAGCACCAGCCTCTAATTCAGCGGTAATACTACTTTCGAAATCTAATAAGGTTTCAGCCGTATTAGCCAATGCACCTATATTTGTACCTAATAATCTTGCCTCAACTGCAGCTTTTGCCAATTCCTTAGCATTTCCTTGGAAAAACTTATATGCTACTTCTGAATTATTTGCTATATCTTCTATTACCTTACTTGGTGCAACACCAGCTTGTTTAGCCAATTGAACAGTCTGTCCAATTAAATGCTGTGATTGTTCGGCACTTAAATCTCCTATGTTTTGAAATATTCTATTTAGTTGTGATGCACTTTGTGTGGTTACACCGAAATTTTTATTCAGTACTACCATTGAATTTAATACACCTTCTGAAATTGATTGCGTACCCTCAAACGCATTACTAAAATCTGAAACGGTATTTGCAACATCATCAAATGATGTACCAAGTCCTGCTGTATTTGCGTGAACGGCTGAAATTGTTTTATCTACACCATATAATTGTGAATGTAATAATCCTGTACTTTCTCCTACATGATGAACGGCACTATCCATTTGTGACATACGTAATACACCCAATCCTACTACTGCTGCAATTGCGGCAAATCCTGCAATAGCTATACCAAGTGGACTTGTTACAACTGCCCAAAATTTAGATGCGGCGGCTTTCATTCCTTTAAATCCTGCAGAAATACTTGATGAAAATGCACCCATTACACCTTGATTTTTTATAGCCGTATCTACAAATGATTTACCAAATCCTGCAATAAAGTTTTTTGACATTAAACTTATACTATTGTTTATATAATCAAATGGTATTAACGATGAAAATACTTTACCTAAAATGGGTATCCCTTCTATTGATGATTTTAATCCCTCGAATACTCCTTGTGTAGAAGATGCTACATCATTGGTTATTCCAGTTACTTTTCCTAATATACCTAATCGTTGTGATTCTAAACCAAGTTGCCCTTGTATTAGTGAATTTACATCCTCTAATTGTTTAATGGTATCATCGTTTTCTATACCTCGTAATTTTCCAAGATTTACTCTTTCATTTTCTAAATCAATTATAGCTTGTTGAATAGTTTCTTCACCTTTAATTGATTTAATTATTGATTGATGTAACTTGAATTGATTCTGTAAATTATCACTTTGTGCTGAATCCAAATCTGACATTTCTGTTAGTGTATCTGACATTCCAGAAATCATAGATTTTAATGTATCATATGAACTGGTTAAGCCACCTACCGCTTTTTGAGAGTTATTATTTTCTTTGGTTATTTCAGATGATATTCCTAATATATGTGATAAGGTTTTTGAGTTACTTTCATTTATCTTTCCTAAAATCTTCTTTTTGGATAATTCATCTTTAACTGAACCTGCAATATCTTTTTGTTGTTTCTTTTGTTTTTGGAATTCCTTATTTTGTTTAATAGACTCATCTGTAATATTACCCATATTGTGATTTATGGATTGGCTTAATCGTTGCATTTCTTCTAACTCTGCTTTATTTATATTTTTTTTAGCCATTACATATTACCTAAAGTTTAACCCATTTCGGGATAGTTACCCCGCTTTTTTTCATATCTGCTACAAGTTTTTTATAATCATCTAAATCTTTATCTGCTTTTTTAATAGCGGACATTAAATCTGGACTTGATGTAAGTTTTGATTTTAAACTCTTTTTAAACAGATTGGCAAGAAATCCTTCTTTAATGATTTTATGCTTTTTAACTACCTCTTTAAAGGCGTGTCTATGTGATTCGTTTATTTTCATAAATGTACGTGTTTATATCTATAAATATAGACTAAAAAAAAAGTGAAGAAATTTTACTTCTTCACTCTAACTTTTGATGGTACTTTTGGCGTAGCTTTAGCACTATCTTTACTTTCTTTTTTCTTATACTCAATTAGTTTATTATAATGAAATCTCCTAATGTGTATTGGCATTGTATATGTTTCATAAAAACCATAACCATTTCCATAATAACACATTTCAGATATTTGTGCATGTACTATACTTGAATAGTTAATCGGTAGGCCAAAAAAATCCTACACCCATTGGAATGGGTCTTACCTCTGAATTACCTGTTAGTGAATTTATATACTCATATTCCATTACCACATCAGGCTGAAATTCTTTTAAGTGTTTTCTAAATGCCTTTGTATCCAATGTTCTGAATTGGTTTTTTATAAATGAGGTTATATCTTTTACATCCTCTTTACCATCAACCGATAATATCATATGTCGATATCGTGTAGTTAACTCAGGTGAAGTACCTTGTTTATTTAGACGAGTTAAAGCCTTTACTTCTGCATCAATACTCTGTTCATCACCATGTGTCAATAATTTAAATACAATTGTATTTTTACCATTTGGTGTAACGAATGTGTATTTGTTATCAATGGATAATTTACTTTCATCGACTTCTTTGATTTGTATTTTTGTTAAATCAACTGTTAATTTTTCTTGCTCACCTTCTTCATTTTGGTTCTCAATTATATAATCAGCACCATATCCTAAAACACGAGTTGCTAACATAATTGCGTTCTTATCGCCAAGAATAATATCATTTAGATTTACCTTGGGGTCTACTACAATAGATTCAAAGAGCTTATCAAGCACCACCCCCTTTCTAATAAGATTTTGTGAAGCAAGAATATCTTCTTCCTT
>Ga0222662_1001121_pt1 | contig 14524 bp, 17 predicted proteins | sample AntAcemetagen600_FD_179821 | JGI IMG/M metagenome (GOLD analysis project Ga0222662, IMG submission 179821) | Saline water microbial communities from Ace Lake, Antarctica - #600 | ecosystem: Environmental > Aquatic > Non-marine Saline and Alkaline > Saline | place: Antarctica: Ace Lake...
AATAATGAAAGACCCAACATGGCCATCGGTGGCATAACGCCAAAACAAAAACTGGCTATGGCCATGCCCATGGCAACTTAAAGCATTCTACTTTCTGAGACCCTTAAAAAAGGGGGCATTACCCTGCCACCAAGGAAGTCAAAAACACCAGCGACGATTTCGCGACCAATGATCTGCTTCTGGTAAGAAACAACGTGGACAACTTCAAGTGTTTGGCTGTCTACGAGGCGCAGGTCGATGCCAACGTTCATGACCGCAAGGCGCATAGAAGCACCAAGGCTGATGCCTGTTGGACCGAAATAATCGTATCCGCCCTCAACGCCTGTGTTGCGAATGTCAAAGTTCAGTTCAGTGATGCCACCCACAAGGTAGTAATTACTGCCGCGGATTGATCCTGCGTGGATCTGGCGGAACTCATCCGGGTTCGCATCGCCGATCAAACGGTCATTGGCATACTTCAGCTCAAGTTCTGCAACTGATGTATCAAAACGCTCCACCAGCATGACGCCAGCCTTGGAAAGTCCCGAAATGGCCATAAGTGCTGCGCCCTGGGTCAGCTTCGCGCCGCCTTCGAGCTCAACTTTGCCTGTATAATCTTTGATGTTGCCAACAGCGATACGTGGTGTGCTCGCGCCACCGGACATTTGACCGGCGATGCAGCGAAGCGCACTTGAGTAGGGTGTTTCATTGTTGATCACAGGGGCAGTGCCGATTGGCGCTGTGTAGCGTCCGTCAGTACCGGCTGTTGGGCTGATGCAACCTGTTAGTGCCACGCCAAGCCCTAGCAAAAGAGCGACCTTTTTAAGGGTCCGGGGCTGTGAGAGAGCTGTTTTTATTGTCGAGGTCACGGGGGTCACCATCTGTTCGTTTCGTTGTTGAGTTAATGCGCTGCAAGCGCTGTACCAGTTGATATCGGTCTATTTGTTGTCGATCCTGATATCGGAAACAGTGTTTGCGGCTTCAGCGGCTGTTGCCCCCTTTGTTTCCACGGCATTTGTCTCGTTCTGGGAGCCGAATGCGTCTTCTGGCAGAGCCGGAAGGGCGAGCGCGGCTGCCAGTGCGAAGGCAATGCTCAAATTGTGGAAGCGGGTGGTCATGTTTTTCAGTCATCCGTTAAAGTCCCCCTAGAGGACTGCAACGGCTGTGCCAGCTTTCAAGACTCGTTAAGAATTTGGGAAATCTGGCAGTTTAGCTGCTCTTTTCCCCCCTCTCAGAGCGTCGTAGCTTCAGCAACGGTTGGGTAATGTGGTTGTCCAAAACAGGGATGTTGTTAATATGCGGGCGGCATCTGTCCCTAAGTGAGACAGTTCAGGTTGTGCGACGCTGTTCGTTGCGAATCCCCGCGCTCCGGGTCACACTCCGGCACAATTCACCTCAATGCACAGGATAGAGTGATGGCGACGCTGGAGTTCTTTTTCGACTGTTCAAGTCCTTGGACCTATCTCTGCTTTAGTCGCATTGAGGCGTTAACCGAACGCACGGGCGCTGAGATCGTCTGGAAACCAATCCTCGTGGGCGGTGTGTTTAACGCGGTTAATGAGGCCGTTTATGAAACGCGCGCCAATCCGCATCCTGTGAAGTCCCGCTATTACGTTAAAGACCTGCAGGATTGGGCGCGGTTTTGTGGCGTGAAAATTGGCCAGCCGCCTGTTTTTCCGGTGCGCGCCATTGATCCAATGCGGGCAACTCTTGTTGCGTTGGATGAAGGCAAGTTGTCGGCGTTCGCCTGGGGGCTGTTTGAAGCCTATTGGGGAGATCTTAAAGATATCTCACAACCTGACGTCTTGGCGGAAATTTGCAAAAAAGTCGGCCTGGACCCTGAAATGGTCGCGCGCCGCATTAAAGAAGACGATATTAAGGGGCAACTTCGCGCAAACACGGAAGAGCTGATTGCCAGAGGTGGCTTTGGGTCACCGACAATGTTTGTGGATGGAGATGACATGTATTTTGGCAATGACCGTTTGCCGCTGCTAGAGGATGCGCTTAACCGTGGCTGAGTTTGACCAAAATAATGGGGAAAGGCGCGAGCCCCCCGCCTTTAATGCCCCTGGTGTTGTGCTTGGCCTGATCGGCGCGCTTGTGGGTGTCCATATTATCTCGCTGTTTATGGATCCTGCGGAAGTAAACCGGCTGATTGCTTATTTTGCGCTTAGTCCTGCGCGTTATGGCGCCCCTCTTGAGGGTGACTATATTCCGCTTCCTGGCGGTATCATCGTCGACCTGGCTGGGTTTGTAACCTACCAGTTTTTGCATGCGAATTGGACGCACCTGATTTTCAACTGCATATGGTTGCTTGCCTTTGGAACACCCGTCGCGCGCCGCATTGGTGCCATGCGGTTCCTTTTCTTCTTCTTTATCTGCGGCATTATTGGCGGCATCACGCATGTCTCAATCCACGCAGGCGAGCTTGCCTTTGTGGTCGGGGCGTCTGGTGCGATCAGTGGACTGATGGGGGGGGCGGCGCGTTTCGTCTTCCTATCGGGTGGTCCGCTTGGCCTTATGGCTTCCCAGGACCCTAGCGTGCCCGGTGCTCCGAGCGCGCAAGCGTCGATTTTCAAATCGTTGACAGATCGACGAACGCTGATTTTTGTCGCGATTTGGATGGGGATCAATGTGGTTTTCGGGATTTGGGGCGTTGCACTGTCTGGCGAAACGGTTTCGATCGCCTGGGAAGCCCATTTGGGTGGGTTTGTGGCGGGGCTTCTTCTTTTCGGCCTGTTTGACCCTGTAAGACCGTCCCCCTCTGGCGGGCCGGGCAACGTGGGCTATGGCAAATGGCGGGGCGATTGAGCAATTTGAGTTTTTACAGTTGATTGTGGTCAAAGGGTTCCTACATCTATTGGGTGGCAGGAGCCACTTACACAGGCAATAGCTGGAGACCCCCGAAATGAGCGATGCGTCTGCGTCCCCTAATAGTTCTCCCGAGAATGCTGCTGAAACGGACAACGGCAGTTATGAAACAGATCAACAGGAGCCGCTTTGGCAGCGCCTTCTCTACATGGCTGGATTCTGGTTTCTCGGAAACATTTCATTCTCCCTGTCCATTTTATTCGGTGCGGTGCAATTGATCGTCGTGTTTCTTGGCGGAAGCCGGAACGAAGAGCTGGCCAAATTCAGTCGGCGTCTCGTGGCCTATGTTAATGAGTGCCTGAGTTTCATCACCTTTGACCGGGAAGAAAAGCCGTTTCCGTTTGGATCTTTTCCTGTCGACCCAAAGGCTGATGTTGAATAGAGCGCCCTTAGGCTAACCCTCGTTTGGAGCGAATGAGCTCCAAACTTTGCGCCCCTTTGGTGTTAGGACGCCGCTGACCACGTTTCGTGTGAGAAGCACGAACAGGCGTGCAGCCTCCTCGGTCGTCTCGTGAAAACCTGCGAGTTCCAGACTGACGTGACCATGAACTGTCGCCCAAAACATGGATGTCAGATCATCTGTTTCAACGGATGGATCAATGAGGCCAGCCTCTTGGCAGGTGCTGACGCTTTCATGAAGCGACATGTAGGCACGCTGGCTGGCAATGCCTCTGGCAACGGGAGCTTTTCCTGTCGGGTGTAACTGCGACAGCGGAAGCGTCGCTGATATCATCAGCGCATAATAGGCCGGGTATTCCAAGGCAAATTGCCTGTAGGCGGCACCTAGCCCGCCAAGCCACTCAAGCGCATTTTTGGGCTGTGGAACACTTTCCTGCATGATGGCCATGCGCTCAAATGCTTCTTCATACAGCGCTGCGATGAGACCCTCTTTGCCGCCGAAAGCTGTGTAGATGGCCATGGTTGACGTGCCAACGGCGGTTGCCAGTTTGCGCACCGACAAGGCATCGGACCCGCCTGTTGCCAACATTTCGCTGGCTGCATCGAGCAATTGTGTGCGTTGCGCTTTGGCTGACGTCCGCCTGGGTTTTCGCGATTTAACTGTGCTGTTCATTTTTGAAGTCTCGGCGGCATGCTTTGTTCAAGTGAGCCTCTTGTGAAGTTGTATAACAGTGTTATGCTTTTGGCAACCAACACGCTGATGGAGGTCAGACATGTCGAAACCATTTCCAAACAATCCCGTTCTCCAAACAAATTTTGCGCCGGTTCAAGGGGAGATTGACGCACCTGATTTGATCGTGCGCGGCGAGATACCTGAAGAGCTTCGAGGCACGCTCTATCGTAATGGGCCAAACCCTATGTTCCCACCTATGGGACATGACCATCATTGGTTTTTAGGCGAGGGTATGATCCATGCTGTGCATGTTGAAGATGGCAAGGCCAGTTATCGCAATCGGTGGGTGCATACGGAACAGTATGAAGTGCAGCGCGCGGCGGGTGAACGCTTGCTCTCAACATCTTTTAGTGGTGCGCCAAGACCCGAAGCTGAAGGTGTGGCACGAAACGTTGCCAATACCAATGTTGTGATCCATGCAGGCAAGCTGTTGGCCTTGGATGAAGGCTCCAGCCCTGTGCTGATGGACATGAAGAGCCTGGACACAGAAGGCCCTTCAAACTTTGTAGGCAAATATGATGGCCCAATGACGGCGCATCCAAAGTTTGACCCAAAGACAGGTGAGATGCTGTTCTTTGGCTATATGGCAGCAGGGCCAGGATCGCCTGAGATGTCCTATAATGTTGTGGCAGCGGATGGCACGATGACGCGCAGTGAAATTTTCAAAGCGCCGTATGCCAGCATGGTGCATGATTTTATCACCACAGACGAACATGTTGTCTTCCCAGTTTTCCCGGCGACAATTGACGTTGAGCGCATCATGAACGGTGGGCCAACGATTGCCTGGGACCCAAGCCAATCCACCTGGGTTGGCATTATGGCGCGCAAGGACAGCGTTGATAGCATCCGCTGGTTCGAGGGCGACCCTTGTTATGTCTATCACCCGATGAACGCCTATACGGTGCATGAGGGCGGACATACGAAGGTCATAGCGGACATGATGAAATATTCTCGCGTGCCTCTGTTCCCCGATGTTCATGGAAACAAGACGACTGACTTGGGGACGGAACTTGGGACATTGGTCCGCTGGACCTTTGATCTGGACGGCAATACCAACGATTACACCGAAGAAGTGCTATCTGATGTTGGTGGAGAGTTCCCGCGCTTTGATGAGCGGTTTGTCGGGCATGAATACACTCAAGGGTTTTATGCCACGATCAATCGGCCTCATGCGCCCGGCTCGCCCTTTGATACGATCGTTCACCACGACATTAAGTCGGGTAATCAGAAGCATTGGGAACCTGGTGAAGGTTGTTTTGTGCATGAACCCATCTTTGTTCCACGCCATGAAAAGGCAGCGGAAGGGGATGGGTATCTCACAACGCTTGTTTATGACGGCGCAAAAAACCTGTCTGATTTTGTTGTGTTAGATACAGATGATATTTCTAAAGGACCGATAGGGACTGCCGAATTGCCAACACGGGTACCATTCGGTTTCCACGGCAATTGGGCGAATAGTTGAGGCATGGCGGGTGCTGTTTTGCAGCACCCGTGTCTCGACGTTTAGAAGAGGGGTGTGTCGTAAATCTTTATGTCGTTCATCATCAGACCTTTGATGGCGACATCTCCATCTTCATTTAGCGCGACGATAACACCAAGCCTGTTGGCATCTCGTTGTGCTTCAAGCTGGATTCCAGTGCCCTCCGGCACAAAATAGCTATCGATGGGATAGGAGATTGACAGGATGGTGCAATCTCCGCAGTCGCCGTCCGTCGTTAGGCGCACATTGTCATTTGTCCAATTGACCGTGCCTCTGATCACGGCTTCATCTGCGGCGAGCGTTGCAGGGAGAGTGGCAAGAACACGCAACGCTGTTGCATAGCGCCCCTTGGTATTGAGCACGACAAATACATCTTTACCGGGTTCGAGATTTTTGTCGATGGGAATTGTACCGTCGGCAAATGTAGAAATTTTGTAGTCCAAAATTACGTAGTCACCGCGGAATATGTCACGCGGATCGACCGCTGTGGTTTGCAGAACAGCCTCAATGGGTGAGTTCAGCAATGTGATTTGTGACCAAACCATTTGCACAAGAATGGCGGATTGAAAAAGTACAGCGGCGATAAGGCCAATGATGATGCGGTTCCGATTCATGAGGGGGCCTCCTGGTCACTCGCAATTGTTTGGCGTCGTAATTTTTCCCAAACAAAACCGCCGACGATGAGCAGAATGCCACCGATGGCAAAGAAGGCGGCCGTGCCGAGAAGGCTTCCAAATGTTTCTAAGTAGAGGTAAAGCGCTTCTGCGCCAAAGGCCGCAAAACCCAGATTGATCAGGAACCTATTGTGAAGTTTCGTTCCAAACGTCACGAGCCATATGGATATGATTAGAAAAAGGGGCGCGATAACAAAAAGGGGTGCGGTGGCAAGCTCTCCGTTTTCGGTGCCCAAAGGTGCACCAGCAATTAGCAGGGCGATGGGAATAATGGAGAATGCCGTGATATCGCCGAGTGCGATGGTTTCAATTTTTCTCGAAGCGAAAAATGCGACGAGGGGAACAATCGCGATTGCTGCGATTAGTGCAAACAATGCGCCTTGGCCCTGCAACCCCTCTTCAATGAGCTGGCCTATCCAGAAGAGAACGATAGCGCCAAGCGCTCCATAGGCTTGAATGGCGCTGCCAAAGACTTCTCCTTTATGTTCTATGAAAAGCCCGAGAACCCAAAGCAGCACAAATAGAATTGACAAAATGACGAGCGCTTCAATTGGCCCCATTCCAACTTTTTCGGCGAGTGAAGGCACGTTTCCGAACATCCAAAAAAATAGTCCGATGAGTGCGAGATGCTTGGCGGGTGTCCAGTCCAGACGAACAGCCAGTCCGGTCGCGGCTATCCAAGGGAGCAGGTAAGCGAGATGCAAACTGCCGTCCGCAAGTTCATATCCTGTCCAACCCATCAAGAGGAGTTGTGTGGCAATGAGTGCTGATTTGGATTGCACTGCCCATGCAGTGACAAGGGCCCCCAGCGCCCAGGCAAGCAATCCAGCGGAGAAGTCGGCGGGCAAGTGATACATCTGCCCGATGAGCATGATGCTTGCCCCAAAAATGCCAACACCAATGAGAAGAGCCGCTTCTGCAAATCCTGCCTGATTGCGCAGGTGCAAATAGGCGGCGATGCCATAAGTGCTCCACATGGTTACGGAGAGCAAACCGAGGCGGAGGCCTTTTGACATTTCAGCCCAGTTGGCCGCGACAAAGGCCATAATCGAAAAACCGATAAGGATGGCCCCAAGGATCGTGATGACAATGGGAAGTCGACTTGGCGTTTCTTCGCCATCAAGCGATGCACGTATGTGTGCCGCATTCTCTTCTGTGACCCAGTCTTGTGCAATCCAGGTATCGAGATCGCTGGCGAGTCGTTTTGCGTAGCTGAGGGGCCTCATTGGAATTTTCTCCGATAGCGGATAATCTTGACGGTGCCGTCAGTTTTATATGTCAATGACACTAGAATGCCGGATTCTGGGGCGGAATTGAGGCAGTGGGTTTGTCGCGTTTACGTAAATTACATCATTCTCTTGCGATCTGTCGTTCTCTCCCTCATGATTTTAGCCAATGTGCGCCGAAAGGTTGGGATAAACAGACATTCTTTGGAATTTTTGTTTTTCCGGAATGGCCACAACCCCGCATCAAGACGGGCCTGCGTGAAGCGGGAAGCTGACCGGACCTCGCCTCGCGGCGCGTTTGAGCCCTCTAGCTGGGAGAAGACGCGATGAATGTTGAGGTCATTTTAAAATCTAAAGGCAGTGATGTTGAGACCATATCTTCTGATATGACGTTGGCGCAGGCTGTTTCTATTCTCAATACAAGAAAAATTGGTGCCGTGGTTGTGGTGGATGCTGGGCGCGTTCGCGGCATCTTGTCTGAACGTGACATCATTAAAGCAATCGGTGCTGCGGGTGCCGAAGCGCTGGATCATCCAGTGGCGCAAGTGATGACATCAAATGTCATTACGTGTAAGCGCACGGATACCGTTGACCAACTAATGGACGCCATGACGGGCGGTCGCTTCCGCCATATTCCGGTCATTGAAAATGATGTTCTGGTTGGCATCGTATCCATCGGCGACGTGGTGAAACAGCGGATCGCGGAAACTGAAATGGAAGCAGAGCAACTTAGGCTTTATATCGCTACCGGCTGATCCCTTGTTGCCAGACTGTCTCCGTTTAGATGAGACAGAGCCTGTTCGATAAAGGGGATGGCGTGTGTTGCCGCCGCTTCCCCTTGGTCGATCAGCTCGGCTGCCTTGTCGAAATCGATCAGGCTGATATGCCCTACACGCGGGGCTATCATGACATCTGCGGGGTCTGCCGCCAGGCGTGATCTGGATAATCGGTCTTGCATGATGTTGAGAGCGCCCATCATGACGGACGTCAATCCGGGGGATTGCTTTTTTGTGCCAAAGAGCTGGCGCGTGATGGTTGGCTCGCCAGGGCGACCGGCGTTCAGACGTTTTTTCCATTTCGTGTCATGCACATCACCATGCATGGTTTCAATCAGGTGACCGTCAAGTTGGTTGCTCATGGCCACGGCATCATTGTTGAGATTGACGGCGATGACGAGGCGTGCGCCCAGCGCCCTGCATACTGAGACAGGAATGGGGTTCACCAAAGCGCCATCGATCAACCAGCGTCCATCATGAAGCACGGGTTCAAAGAGGCCGGGCAGGGCATAGGAGGCTCGGATGGCTTCGACAATCGGGCCTTTGCGGAGCCAGGCTTCGTGGCCAGTGGCCAGTTCGGTGGCGACAGCAACAAAGGTGCGCTCCAGATGCTCTATCTGCACGTCGCCAAGGTGCTCGTCCATCAGTTTGACTAATCGTTTGCCACCAATAAGACCGGCACCACCCAAACGCAAATCTAAAAGATTAATCAGTTTGCGACCGTGAAAAGATAAGGCGAACTCTTCGAGTTGGTTGATTTTGCCGGAGGCAAAACTGCCGCCTACTAGCGCGCCGATGGAGGTGCCAGAAATAATGTCGGGGGCGTAACCTGCTTTGGCCAGGCCTTTTACAACGCCAATATGTGCCCATCCCCGGGCGACACCTGACCCAAATGCAATGCCGATTTTCATTCTTGTCATTTTACTAGCCGTCCTGGCCCCCTCTTACTGGCGTTAAGTATGGCAGGCAGGCATTGCTAAATTGCAAAGGAAAGGGCGGTAGGGCTGACCTATTCTTCACCTGAGTTAGAGTTATGGCCTATGGATGGTGAATAGGACATGAGGGCTCAGTGGATTGTCTGGTGGTACCGTTGGATCGGCAAAACCATCGGCTGGGTCATGGGACATGCCAAGGGACGTCATGAGAGCCCTTGAGGGTGCGTTGATTGCACTCGTATATCCGACAATTTCTGGCAGCCCATTTGCCCAGGCATGCGACAGCCACGCGCGGCTGGCTTCTTTGGCAAAGCCGTGACGCCAATAGGGGGCTCCAAGGATCCATCCGATCTCGACCCTTGGCTCACCGGGAATATCATTTGTCCACGACAGGCCCGCGCCGCCAATTAGCTTCTGGTCATGGCGACGTTCTAGCGCCAGAAAAGCAAATCCATGGGCGTTGAGGTGCGCCATACACTGGTCGATGACTTCATCAGATTGGGTGCGCGTCAGGATGGCTGGGTAATAGTATCGCCGAACCGCTGCGTCTGCATTGAAGTGGGCAAAGGGCTCGCGGTCATCCTCGCGCCAAGGACGAATGAGAAGTCGCTCTGTTTCAAAATGCACCTTGGGGGTCCAGTCTTAGCGAATGATTAGAGCTTTTCTTGATCAACCAAGAGCACAGCCTGCCCATGATCCTGGCCGACGGGGCTTACCCGGTAAAAGCAGGAATGATATCCCACATGGCAACAGCCGCCGTCCCCTTGCGGCGCTACTTTTATCCAAATGGTGTCCTGGTCACAGTCGGTGCGGATCTCAATGACTTTTTGGATTTGGCCACTGGTGGCGCCCTTGTGCCAGAGCTCTTTGCGGCTGCGGCTCCAATACCAGGCTTCGCCACTGGCAATCGTGCGGGCAAGGGCTTCTTCGTTCATCCAGGCGTGCATTAGAAGCTCGCCCGTCGCGGCATCCGTGGCTGCCACAGGAATTAATCCGCGCTCGTCGAACTTGGGGGCAAAGAGGAGACCATTTTCGATCTCTTCCTTGCTTGTTGTTTTGGAAAACGTTGGTAGATCACTCAAACGGACGCGCTCCTGAAGGTTGATGGAGCGGCAGACAGGTGCGTGAGGCTTAGTAGCCGCGCAGCATTGTCAGAAAACGCCGTTCCATGTTCGGGTCTTCCTTGAAGACACCGGTAAACTGGGTTGTGATCGTTGCGACAGCAGGTTTTTTGATGCCGCGTGTTGTCATGCATTGATGCTTGGCTTCGATCAAGATCGCAACACCTTTTGGTGCAAGGACCCTATTGATCGTCGCGCCGATCTGCGCTGTCATGGTTTCTTGAGTTTGCAGACGCTTTGCATAGATCTCAATGACACGCGCTAGTTTGGAGATGCCGACAACTTTGCTTGTTGGCACATAGGCAATGTGCGCCTTGCCCAGGATCGCGACCATATGGTGTTCACAATGGCTTTCAAGGTCGATGTCGCGCAGCATGACCATATCGTCATAGCCTTCGACTTCCTCGAATGTCTTGCCAAGCACCTCGTCTGGATCTTCGTCATATCCAGCGAAAAATTCTTCATACGCCTTCACAACGCGCTTGGGCGTTTCCAGCAAGCCTTCGCGTGCAGGATCGTCACCTGCCCAAGAAATGAGCGTGCGAACCGCGGATTCAGCTTCTGAGCGGCTGGGTTTATTTACGTTTTCGGCAGCTTTTGCCAAATCTTCGACTACAGAGTTCATGTCCATTATGACCAATCTCATTTGGGGTTTCCCGGCCGCCCGTGGTTGCCCACGCTGATGTACGGTCGGTTCAAGTCATAGCCAGGTTGGGAGGGAAACTCTCATTCTGGCCATTTTGCCCATCAAGCACGGGTCTTATGCCATGCTGCAGCTGATGCGACACCTTCTAAAGCATGCATATAGCGTTGCATAAATTGGCTATCAAGTGCCGATTACCTTTACCTTGTGCAAACCTTAATGGGGACATGGTCTGATTTGTCACTAGCCTTTTTAGGGCCTTTGCTCTGGAAATGGCGAAATGAGACTGCTAGTCTTTTGATAGGAGAGAGATTATGACCTGTCGATGTTGTAGAAAAACTGTACAGAATCATTAGTTTAAGCGGCGCGCTGATCGGGTGGCCCTTGAGCAGGCCATATATATCGACAGCTGGATAAGACCCATGACCGCCTCTAATTCGACCTCAAATACATCTTCTGGAACCTCTTCCAAACTCACGCTTTACAATACTTTGAGCCGCCAAAAGGACGTTTTTGTGCCCTTGGATGAGGGGCGCGTGACGATGTATGTCTGCGGACCCACCGTTTATAACCACGCTCATATTGGCAATGCGCGGCCTGCCGTGGTTTTTGACGTGCTGGCGCGGGTGCTGCGATATCTCTACCCAAATGTCGTTTACGCCCGAAACATCACGGACATTGAAGACAAGATCATTGAAATGGCCGCCGAAGAGGGCGTCGATATTTCTGTGATTACCAACCGCTATGCGGACATCTACCGGGCCGACATGGGGGCTCTTGGTGTGGCGTTGCCAGATATTGAACCGCTGGCGACGGAAACAATCCCTGAAATGATCTCCATGATGGAACGTCTGATTGCGGCGGGCCATGCCTATGCCGCAGAGGGCCATGTGCTGTTCGATGTGCCGAGCTTCCCAGAGTATGGCGCACTGTCGCGCCGTCCTATGGACGAGATGATCGCCGGTGCACGGGTGGAAGTCGCCCCTTACAAAAAGAACGCCAGCGATTTTGTGCTTTGGAAACCGAGCACGGATGAGCAACCGGGCTGGGACAGCCCTTGGGGGCGGGGACGTCCCGGCTGGCATTTGGAATGCTCCGCGATGATTGAAAAACATCTGGGCGAGACCATCGACATTCACGGCGGCGGGATCGACCTTCAATTTCCGCATCATGAAAATGAGCTGGCGCAAAGTCGGTGCAGCCATGAAGGCGCACCGTTCGCGAACTATTGGCTGCACAATGGCTTTGTGAACATGAACTCCGAAAAGATGTCCAAGTCGCTCGGCAATGTCTTGCTGGTGAGCCAGTTGATTGAACAGGCACCGGGGGAAGCGATCCGCCTGGCGCTGCTTAATGGGCATTATCGTCAGCCGCTGGATTGGAATGATGATGTGCTGCCACAGGCAAAAGCCATGCTCGATCGTCTTTATGGTGCGCTTCGTCATCTAGAGGATGTTGAGGCTATAAGTGAGCAAGTGGTGCCCGCGGCGTTTCTGGATGCGTTGCTGGATGACCTGAACACGCCAAAGGCGCTGGCCGAATTGTTTGCGCTTGCCAAACAGGCGAATGTCGCAACGGAGCCTGAAGAGCGGGCAACGCTCAAAGCAGCGCTTATTCAATCTGGTTTGCTGTTGGGGCTTTTGCAGCAGGGTGCCAATAGCTGGTTTGAAGGGGAGGCGGATGGTGCATCAGACCTTGATGCGGCGGCCATTGAGGCCCAGATAGAGGCGAGGAATGCAGCCCGCGCGTCAAAAGATTTTGGCGAGGCTGACCGCATTCGTGATGAACTGGCAGATGCGGGCATTTTGATTGAAGACAGTGCTGGCAAAACAAGCTGGCGCAAAGCGTAAACGGTAAAAGCAATGTTGGATGACATTTACAATCAGCGGATTTTGAAGCTGGCGGCGGACATTCCCCGCATCGGTCATTTGGATGCGCCGGATGGTGCGGCGACCGCTGTCTCCAAATTATGCGGGTCCAAAGTAAGTGTTGAAGTGATGATGGACGGCGACACCGTCACCGACTTTGCACATGACGTGAAGGCCTGCGCCTTGGGTCAAGCCTCTTCGTCCATTCTTGCGGCCCATGTTGTCGGCTCAAATTCGGCTGAACTTCATGAACTGCGCGATGCCATGCGGGCGATGCTGAAAGAGGGCGGTGATCCACCCGGCGGCAAGTGGGCAGACACGGAAGTGTTGACGCCTGTGCGGGACTATAAGGCGCGCCATGCCTCCACGCTGCTCACGTTCGAGGCGACATGTGATGCAGTGGATCAGGCGATGGCCGCCGCCGCTATCGCGTAGAGCAACTCCGCTTTTTAAGCTATCTCGGTATCAGCGCGGTTTTTTTGGCTTCGTCTCAAGATATTGCTTGCACGGTCCCTATGGTGGAACGCAAACTTTTGTTTTGAGATGGTGCCACTTGTGAATGGTGGCAAATGGGGGGCAAAAAGTAGCGTGCGTTCATTGACTGGTTTTCGAATGCTGGCATTGGCAGTGACCTTCGCGATCGCGTGCGGCATTTCCTTCGGCTTTGCTGCCGTTGATGAGCTTCCAAATAGTAGCTCTGAACAAGAAATCATCACCGATACAGCTTCCCAAGAAGGAGAAGCGAGCTGGTTTGTGAATTGGCTGACGCGCGTTCGTGCAGAGTGGCGTGAGCGTACCGCTGAGAGACTTGCTAAGAGATATCTGGAAGCGTTGGAACGCGATGGGTCGCGGCCCGAAGACGCTCATAAGCGACATCTTGTGGAAATTGAAAGTATCCCCTTTCTCATTCCGGACGGGTACTTCGAGTCGCGTGTGCGCGATGACCCTTTGGTTCTTCCTGAGCTTAGTATTCATGCCAGTTTGCCTGACATTGGGGCAGATGGAGCCACTGTTGAGCCGCCGCCGGGATTTGGAGACTACCTCATGATTGGGATGCATCCTCCGGCGCGTTACACCGATATGAATAGGGAACTAGTTTTTGTTCCGCCGCTGGTTGAACCGCTGCATACAGAAATCCAATTTGAAAGTGCTTTGTCGATGAAAGTGCGTTTGAACCAAACAGGCTCTGATCTTGAACAGGCGGCGTCAGATTTTTTGCGCCGAAACAGGTTGAGCGCCGGAGAGGTGTTGGAAATTTCGTATTTTTTTTTCAGTTATTCGCCGGAACGAGATTCGAAGCGATACTTCGTTGTTTTTAGTGAGAGCCGCCTAGTTTTGCGTATGCGATGCGACAATCCGGCACCTGGCACGTATCCCTCGTGTTGGGTCAATGCTCATTTTCCGAATTACCCTTTTTCATTAACATTGATTTTTGATGCGAGCTATCGTGATGAAGCTTACCTGATCGCGCAACGTGTCTACGCAATGTTTGACAAATTTAATGCCGCAGCCATCGACCAGCTTGGTGGCGCCGCGAAATTTCGGCATGGAGACCTAGATGACTAGTACGTCGAACACGGTTGATCGCTCGATTTCCATCGATGCCGTGCATGCTGCATTGGCCCTGCATGCAGCAGGTAATTGTCACAAATTACGGTAATTACGGTGACAGTGCACTAATTACTGAAGCTGGTTTGATGGAGGTGAGAAAGTGACGCGGCTCGCGCGAGTTGTGGTGCAGGGCGGAGCGCATCATGTGACCTAACAGGGTCATGAAGACAGCAAACATTTTGCGAGACGAGGATTTACGTCTCTTTCG
>Ga0222662_1001124_pt1 | contig 14371 bp, 10 predicted proteins | sample AntAcemetagen600_FD_179821 | JGI IMG/M metagenome (GOLD analysis project Ga0222662, IMG submission 179821) | Saline water microbial communities from Ace Lake, Antarctica - #600 | ecosystem: Environmental > Aquatic > Non-marine Saline and Alkaline > Saline | place: Antarctica: Ace Lake...
TCATCTTCGAGGTCGCGCTGTGGCCGCGGTCGTACATCGTGACGCTGGCACGCACGCCCGCGCCGACCTCCGTGAAGTTCAGCCCGACCCGCGCATCCCGCCCGACGCCGTCGTAGGGCAGCACGATCACGTCCGAGGTATCGACCCCGCCGGCCCGCGCGTGGTTGAGGATGATCTTGCCCACCGGGTTATCGACCAGCGCGCCGACCCAGCCGGTACGCAGGCCCATGCGTGACAGGGCGTAAGCGACGTTATATTCGCCTCCTCCAACATGAACTTCTAACTGGTTCGCAAATTCAATCCGGCCGTGCCCGGGCGGCGACAACCTAACCATGCACTCACCCAGCGAAACCAAGTCGTACTCACAATCAAAATCAAGGCGAATCTCCATCAAGTATAGACTCCTAATATACAATGCCACTATCAATAAGGCTTGAGGCATCATGCCAGTGAATTTGTGTCTACTCGATTTACAGGGGATAATGGGGCGCGACCGTCAAGTACCGCACCCACATTCTCTGCACATAACAGCCTCGCTCGCCGCCTCGATTCGCGGGTACCTCCACCGATGTGAGGGGACACAAGCACGTTTGGCAGTGTAAGCAGACCGGCATCAACGAGTGGTTCATTCTCGAACACATCGAGTATCGCTCCACCAATCTGGCCCGAGCGAAGGCTCTCGATGAGAGCCGTACTGTCAACGACCGGTCCCCGGGCAAAATTCATTAGGATCGCCGATTTCTTCATCATGCAGAGGGCATTGGCGTCGATCAAGTGGTGTGTCTGTGCGATCAATGGAACGTGTAAGGAGACCACATCCGCTTCAGCTAAGAGACGATGTAGCGGCCGATAACACGGATCATCAGTTCTCTCTGGGTCATGGCAAATCACGGACATGCCAAACGCACGCGCCCTATGTGCCATTCCCTGTCCTATTTGGCCATACCCAATGATTCCCAGCACTTTGTCGCGAAGTTCCATGCCGTCCCATGCCCCGGGCTGGAACCCGTCTGGGGGCCACCGCCCGGACCTGACGTACGCATCGGCGGTAACGAGTTTCCGCACAAGAGCCAGGAGCATTCCTATCGCGCAATCTGCGCATGAGTCAACGAACTCGTTTGGTACATTCGTAGCCCATACATCCCGCTGTGCCATTAATTCCTTATCGAGATTGTCTGTTCCGATAGCGACATTCGCGACAATCTTTAGGTTAGGCGCCGCATCAAGTAGTTCACTGTCCACGATGAGTTCCGCTTGATTTATGATGGCATTCAGTGAAGGAGCTAATGCTAGGACCTGTTCCCTGGTCATCAACGAACCGTCGTCCGGGCCGAGTACCAAATCAGCCACTCCATCCAGAGGGGCGAGGTGCTCACGAGGGGGGGCGTTTGTTATCAATACTCTATTCATTGGTAGTTCTGTCCCTTTGTTATCTCTATCCTGATGCTACAGCTCGGTTCCTGGATGACTCACCCCATGGTCAACATTAGGGCTACTGGCTACGTTAATCTCCCCCCTCCAAGAGATCTTACTAGCGTCCTGAGTACCGCAACGCCGCTTGAGCGCCCTCGGCAATGAATACGTTGTCTAAACCTAGTGCTATTAGTGTGTAGCCTTCATCGATGATCGAACGAACATTATTCTCGTTGGGTCTAACAATATGCATGCCAGCAGGCTTGTTCTGCGCACTACACGCCCGGCGGTAGCGGTCGAGTGATTCGACGACTTGGGGGTGATCCATCTGGCCTGTCAGGCCCATCGAACCGGACAGGTCAAGCGGTCCGATGAACAGCCCATCGACGTCAGGAACCTCCAGGATGGCGTCAAGGTTATCGATCGCATCCTTATGCTCGATCTGCATTACGAGTGTCAGTTCGTCATTGCTGCGGTTGATGTAGCTGTCGAAGTCCATGCCGTGCAAATTGGCGCGGCTGTAGCCGAAGCCTCTTACACCTCGTGGGGGATATTTTGCTTCGCGTACGGCCGCTTCCGCTTCCGCAGCTGTATTAACCATTGGGATAATCAGCCCTCTCGCACCAGCGTCTAGTGTCCGATGGATCCAGATAGGGTCGTTCAACGGTAGACGAGCAACAGGTGTACAATCAAAAGCATCGATCGTTCTGAAGATATTGGCCAGCGTCTCCAAATCAATAGCCCCGTGCTCAAGATCGACGCATATCCAGTCCATACCGGCTTGAGCCATAATCTCTGCCGTCGCGGGGTGACCGATTTGTACCCAGCCACCCAGTGCGACTTGGTTGTTGCGAAGCATCATCTTCAGATTATTATTCTGCATACTCACACTCCTATAACTGACCATCAGATTACATCAATCCCTGTGAATCTCGAGTACTCTTAATCATTCTGTCGCTACGACTAAGTTTAAGTCTAAGGGTAGGGCGGCAAGGCACCGGATCATGCCATCATTCCAAGTAACCGAATCACCGGCTAGTGATACATCTGGGAATCTCTCTAGTATCCTGTTCAATGCAATCGGGGCCTCGATCCGGGCCATCGCTGCACCGAGACAAAAGTGGGCGCCATGCCCAAACGACAGATGGCGATTGGGTGATCGGCGTGGATCGAATGTATCTGGGTCTAAAAATACATCGGGGTCACGGTTTGCTGCACCCAGTAACATCATGACGATATCTCCAGGTTGAAGAGTCGTGCCGTGCAACTCAATAGGCTCCCTCACAATACGGAGGATGCGTTGGAATGGCGGTTCGTATCTCAGAAACTCCTCGACGGCTGAAGGCATCAATTCCGAATCGCGTTTGAGATCGCTCGCTAACTCGGGGGCGGTCACTATGAGATGCATAGCACTAGCCAGAAGAGTAGTTGTCGTTTCATGCCCGCCTATCAACATCGTCACGCAGGTGCTTAACAACTCTTTTTCAGTCAAGGAATCATTGCCAAGATGCACATTTACCAGATCACTGATCAGGTCTGCTCGCGGCTCTTTGCGGCGTTCGGCAAATACTTGCCTGAAGTAATCACACAGCTCCATTAATGCTTTCTGAGATGATAACGCTATATCAACATCGGGTCGTGGGGTTGCCATGAACGCTACGATGCCTTGGGACCAAGATTTGAACTGCGCGTGCATCTCCGGCGGGATGCCAAGCAGCTCTGCAATAACTGTCACCGGCAACAGGTACGCAAAGTCATGGATGAGCTCGAAATTCGTCTTTGATGCGGCTTGGTCAAGTAATTCTCGTACAATCTCATCAATCCGCGGTTGGATTCTTTCTAGCGTCCTTGGTGTAAACGCCTTCTGGACCAGACGGCGCAGACGTGTGTGGTCTGGCGGATCAACATTAATCAAGCCATGTGAGTAATGGTCAATCAGGGGTTGTAAGCGTTTACGATCCTCTACCGGGTAACTGTTCTTGATTGCATGCACGACCCGGCCCGCATTACTAGTGTGCTGAGTGTCTTTGAACAGCATGGTGATGTCGCTGTGGCGAGATACAACCCAGCAACCCCAGTGTTCGCTCCAACATAATGGATCATCACGACGGAGGACGCTATATACCGGGTACGGGTCCTGTCTGATATCGCCAATTGCAATAGACTTGTCCAGGTACTCGGTACATGTAGTAGACTTGCAATCTTTACTCATTACCTGATATTCCTATCCAAATCTCATCTTAAGTTTGGCTCTGTAATATCGAGATTGTTATGCACACAATTTAGCATGTGACGCGAACCCTGGACGATGATTCCCATATCCACACTGAGACAAATGTACTTGACACCAACCGATGCCCAGTGCCGCGCAGCTTCGGTATCATCCACAAACACACCTGCCGCCACCCGCCGCACGAGGCAGGCATCAACGACCTTCTTCATCGCCGAAACAACGCTAGGGTGAGCAACCTGGCCTGTGACCCCCAAGGATTGGGACAGGTCATACGGCCCAATGAATAAGATGTCGAGTCCACCGACGTCGAGGATCTTGTCCAGATTTTCGATCGCCTGGCTCGCCTCGACCTGTGCGATGAGAAGGGGGCGGTCTCCGCTTGCGAAGTACTCGCTTGGGGCTATCGATGAGTAGCCCGCCGCGCGGACATACTTGCATACACCCCGTTCACCCTCGGGACTGAACCTGACCTTCTTCTTCGCGCCACTGAGGTCTTCGGGTGAGCGTATCTGTGGCACCTGAACGCCAGCGGCACCCAAGTCCAGAACCATCCCAATCAGTTCATCGTTACAGGATCGTACGCGAACAATCGGTGCGACCTGGGCTACTTCCGCAGCACGTATCAGGCCACCGATCGTCTCCAGCCCAGACGGCCCGTGTTCCATATCAAGGATGACGAAGTCAAAGCCACCAAGCCCCAACGCTTCGATGACAGCGGGATCGCACGTCTTGCAAAATGGACCGACTATGGGCCCTTTCGCTAATGATGCCCGAAGAAATTGTGCACGTTCATAAGCGGCCATGGTGTTACTCACATTACGCCGTATTTTGCAAAAGCCTGCCTCGCACCCATGCCTTGGCGTAGCGCATCGAATACTACCCGCTCGGCACGAGCTTTTGAGATGGCGGCTGTGAACACCTCGTGCTCGTGGGATTGCGGCACGATGCATACGCCGTCTAGATCGCCCACCACCACATCACCCGGCTCGATCTTCACACCGCCGATGTTCAGCGAGCAGCGGAAGTCAACCACTTGGCCCCTTGGTGCCTGGTCCTGTGCATATGGGCCGAACGAGAAGCACGGAAAGCCAAGGTCTCGGATGCCCCGGGTATCACGGCTGTAGCCTGCTACCACTGCGCCGCTCGCACCCCTGTTAATCGCGGCTACGCTCATAAGTTCGCCCCATAATGCATAGTTTGGTGATGCCCCGCCACAAACATAGACCTCGTTCGGCTTGAGATCATCCAGCGCCTCGAGCATAAGCCCGAATGGCTTGGTCGTATCTTGCCGGGGGTCTGTTTGCGTGGATACATCGAGGTCGACTTCAACCACTGGCATCGCCCGTCCTATTAATAATGATGCCTCGTCCAGCGGCCTGATCATAGGCGGGAGGAATTGTCGAGTCAGATTTAACTTATCCATGGCATCGCCTACCACCGCCGTGAAAAGTTCCTGCTTCGCCAGCGAGAATAATTCTTCGTCGTTGTTCCAAGTATCAGACATAGAAAGCCCTACCATCCTGCCTGTTGGTCAATCCGGGGTGTTTAAGAAGCACAGATTCGTCTATATCGAAGCCCAATCCCGGCCGATCCGGGAGCACGAAATAACCATCCTTGATCGGCATTGGGTGGCTCAGGCACTCGTCTCGCCAAGGTACATCCTTGAGGAAGAACTCCTGACGAAAAAAGTTGGGTACGGTGGCCATCGTGTGAGCCGAAGCAATCGTAGAGATCGGGCCGTTAGGGTTGTGAGGCGCTATCGGGATGTTGTAGACCTCGGCGAGGTTGGCCATCTTCCGCAATTCACTAATCCCTCCACAACGCGTGATATCGGGCATGACGAAGTCTGCCGCTTGTTTATCGAGGATAGTCTTGAGCATAAACCTGGTATGCAGACGCTCACCGACGCAGACCGGGAACGGGATCTGACGCCGGATATCTGCGATCGAGTCGGGGAACTCCGGAAGGGCCGGCTCCTCGTACCACATACAGTTGAACCCGATTGCTGACAGACGGTGGGCCATCTCAACGGCGGTTGCCTGGTTAAGAAAAGCATGTGTCTCAATCGCGATCGCGATTTCAGGTCCGACCGCCTTGGCAACCGCGGTCACCAGGTCCACGGCCAGCTTCTTCCGCTGCTCAGTCAAACTCCCGTCGGCTGCGAGGTCTTCGCCGTACCAGTAACTCACGTGGGCAAAAGGATCAAACTTGATGGCGGTAAAGCCAAGACCAACGGTCTGCTTCGCCTGCTGGGCGTAATCCTCGGGGCTGTGTGTTCCGTCAATAAACCAATAGTTGGCGTAGAGCAGTATTTGGTCACGGTACTTGCCACCGAGTAGCTCGTAGACCGGCACGCCGAGCATCTTGCCACGGATATCCCATAGCGCGATGTCGATCGCCGCGATGGCTGAGAGCAGGGGCCCCGCCTGACCCAACCAGTTCAGGTCCCTGTAGATCTTGGTCCATATATAGTCTATCTGTCGGGGGTCCAGCCCCGTCACGAACTCTCCCACGTGTCGGCAAGCCGCCTCGACTATGGGCGAACCCGGCCAGTTCGTACCCTCCCCCCAGCCGTGGACGCCCGAATCCGTTTCCACTTTGACTAGGGTCCAGTTGTATTTGACACCTTCTACTAAGTACGTCTTGACTTCAGTGATCTTCATGTGCAACAAGTTCTTTCTGTTACATCTCGCTCGTTATAGAGGCGCTACCGAGTAGGTAATGATCAATTTGTGGTTAAATGCAGTCTGGACGGACCCATTATGACTCAAATGATCGTCCAAGTCAAGCCTAAAGTTATTTATGATCGATCATTATGGCTAGGTATCAATATAGAATAATTGTTAAATACCGGTATAATTAGTGAATGTTGAATGATTTTCTTGACAATCGAATCGAATTAGATCATACTAATGATCGAGTGATCGCCTATAACGATCGATCGTTTGGCGGGCTAGGCAGCTATTTGCAACTAGGCGGAGTATCGCGGAATGAACCCATCATCCCAAGGCACTATGAGTGAACTGGCGACTCCAGCTATTAAATTTAATGGAAGTACCCGTGCTGCTTCTGTGCTGGCGGATAAGTTCCGTGCCGACATTAAGGCGGGTAGGTATCCGGCGGGCGAGCGTTTCCCGTCTATGCGCGAAATAGCTACAAAAACGAAGATGACCTACAGCGCGGTTCTCCGGGCGGTAGAAATTCTCCAGTCCGAGGGTTTGGTTGAAAAGAACAGCGGGGCCAAAGGTACATATGTATCTCATCGCCCTGAATCCACTCGTGCATCAGAATCAGGCGTATCAGGTGCAAACGCATCCAAGCGGATCGGGGTGGTCATGCCTTTCTGGGCTTCGTCTACTACCCACTTTGTCGTCGGCGACATACTTAGGGGTATCACGGGGCAAGCGAATACAGACGATCACCGCGTCGAACTAATCCATAACGGTAACGATGAGGCGGCGGAGTTCGGTTTCGTTGACAAGGTCATGTCGTACGATCTGCAGGGCGTCATCTGGATCCAGCCGGCTCCCACCTATGAATTGAATATCGGTCGTCTTGTCGATCGCGGGGTCAACGTGGTTACAACCGGCCGGCGGTTCAGCCGGCTCCCTGTAACCGCCATCCACGAGGATGTAACACGGATGGCAGAACTCGTCGCGGAACACATGACCAGGCATGGCGGGAAGGAACTGGTGGTGCTTTCCGGGCCACTCACCGACGCATTCAGCGCCGACCGTATTGATGCGATCCGACAGTCGCTTGAATCGCGCGGACTCAAGCTACCCGATGAAAATATCTGTATTTCGCATAACTTCGCGATGGAACAAAGCCAGCCGGGGCAAAGGTCACTTGAGGCATCGGTGAGCAGCTTCCTGGAGGAGCACGCTAGTTTTGACACCGTTTTCGCCTTACACACGAACCATTTAACGCCTGTGGTGAAGTTCTACGAGATGGGTCAAAAGGAGTGTTCGGCGGACTTCTCGTTGATCCACTTGGCGCCCGCATGTGAACCTGTCAGGCAACAGTTTCCAAAGGTTCCTATCACATTGATTGAGTGGCCGCTCGAGAGAATCGGGCAGGCGTCCGTATATACGCTCGAAACGATGTGGGGCGATGTTCCCGAAGACAAGATGCCGGATCTTTCACCCGCGATGGATGAGGCCGACTGAATAAAACGCCCCTTCCAGCCGTGGCTATGCCTGACGGCCAAGTCGCCCCCCCCTCGAAAGGAGGAGCAGAGAGAAGACATACAAGAGAGTAGGAGGGTTGCTGATTATTGAGTTGTAGTTCAGCCTGATCGTGCATCCCAGACGTGGAATACACAAGTAACCGTTACTTAGGAGGAGAAATAAAAATGTTGAACAATCGATTTACATTAGGAACACTGTTAGCCGCCGCGTGCGGTGTGGGGCTCATGTCGGGCAACGCCCAGGCGGCCATCACCACGGCGACCAATCCGGCCGTGACCAACAGCTCAGCGACCGACGCAGACCTCAATCAGTTAGGGGATGGTGTCGGTTTCGGCGGGTTTGCGCCCCCAACGGGCAATAATGGCGGCAGTAACCGCATGGCGGTACACATCTTTGAAATCCCGAACGTCGTCGACCCATTTGTGGATATTTCCGCTGCCAGCCTGGATGGTTTTTTGAACACCAATGATGTGGGTTCTTCCGGCGGGACCTACAACATGGACATGGTGTTCATGGGTCTCACCGCGCTCAACCCAGGAGTTTCGGCTTCCGACTACGAAATCGGCATCGGCCAGGCGCTGAGTTCCACGGATGTAGCGTTCGACAACTGGGCAACGCCCGCGTCACCATCAGGTTTTTCGGCGGCTCTGCCCAGCGTGGACATTTTGTCCTATGTGCAGAATAACTATGTCGCCGGCGGTGGTTTCCTGAAGATCGGTCTACCCGCGGATCAGCTCCCTGCGGTAGGGGCGAATTACCTTGGGCAGTACCGCGTGAGAGGGCAGACCAGTAACCCGTTTGCTTTAACAATGACTTTTGATGATGGGGCACCGCCACCACCGCCGAAGCTGGCCGAGTACGACTTCAATGCGGTCCTGGCTGGTCCCGAGACCGGCGTCACGAGCTTCGCCTCGGTGGATACGTCCGCGGATTCGACTGCGACGAATGTCGAGACCGGCATGTTTGTGCTTGCCAGCGGCCTGGGTGTGCCGGCCCCGAGCCTGTTCCACGGCGACCCGAAGTGGATTGTCACGAGTGAGGCCGATGCGCTGTCTCAGGGCGCCTATACCGGTTTCGAGGTTACGCCCGACGCTGGCAAGACGCTTGATCTGAGTGAGTTGAGCGCGGACCTGCAGATGGATGTCGCGGGTGAGGGCCTGGGTGAATGGGCGCTGTATGGCGATCTCGATCCGTCCGACGGTCTGGACGACTTCGTCAGCCTGGTTGCCGGCAGCAATACGGCGGCCGGCGGCAGCAGCAGTGCCTGGAGTTACGAGCACGTTGCGATCGACCTGACAGCTGCCCAGTACCAGGGGCTGGACGGTGTGGCGCTGCGGCTCTACCGGTGGCACGACGGCGCGTTCCCCATTAACGCAACCGTCAACTCGCGGACCGACAACCTCGTGCTCGACGGCACGGTCATCCCCGAGCCCGCCAGCCTGATACTTATGGGCCTTGGTGGCTTGGCGTTCCTGAAGCGGCGGACCGCGTGATTTAGGTTCTTAACTAATCCCCCAGCAGTGGAGTAAAGGCCGCTGCTGGGATTTCCCGAACTAAAAGGCCCTGAACCGGCCACCGAACGACAGAGCGTGATGCACAGATCTTATTTTAAACACTTTGGAGGAATACCGATGCCCGGACCAGGAGACAAGAAGACCAGAACCAGCCTGATGGCAGCCGCTGCTGTCATAGGCGTGATGGGGTCCGCCGGCGCGGCGCATGCCGCCTTGGCGTTGAACCTCGACGCCAGCGACACCTCGGTGATCAACGGCGGCACGATCTCCAATGGTCAGGTGGTGACGTCGTGGGGCCAGACGTACGGCCAGACCGTCCTGGGAGGGCCGCTGACAGCGACCGGCACCCCGGTGTGGAACGCGACCGGGCTGAATGGTTTGCCCACGATCACGCTGGACGGGACCGGGGACTACTTAAGCTCCAACACGTTCGGCTCGTTCATCGCCAGCGACAACTGGACGGTGCTGTTTGTCGCGCAAACCAACGACACCGCGCAAGCCAACCAGACGGTCTTTGCCAACCCCAACGGCTTCACCTCCGCGGGGGGCGGGCTGTCGCTGAGATATGGGGACGATGTGAACGGCTGGCGTGCGCGTTTCCGTGACCCGTCTGTTGGCAGCACGTCGCAGGACAGCATGCCGTACCCGCTGGTCGACGACGACGCCAACCCGGGCACGGCGGACCGCAGCGGCGGACGTGGCGAGGTGGCGTTGCGTGGGTTCGCGGCGGACGGGACGCAGTTCTTGGGCTACTACAATAACGAGGTGCCGCAGCCGACTGCCTTGGTGGGCTTAAACACGACACTGTGGGACACGGGCTCCGAACTGTACATCGGGACACGATCGACCCTCAGCTGGATGTTCGATGGCAACGTGTCGCAAGTGGTGGCGTTCGACCAACAACTGACGGGCGCGGACTTGGCGAACGTGCAGCAGGCGTTGTCGGACAAGTGGTCTCTGGGCGTCAACTTCGGGGGCTCCGCAGCAGCGGGCAACCTACTGCTGCAGCAGGCACCGCCTCAGCCGCCGCCGCCGACCCTGGCCCAATATGAGTTCGAATTCGGGATCACCAGTTCCACGATCCAGGATGTGGCCTCACGGCACGACAACCTCACCAACACCGCTTCGGACATAAGCGCCGGTGGCGGAAATGCTGTCGTGGGACCCGGCAGCATGATCTCCAGCACAGTGGGGAATCCTGCCCGATCACTTTTCTTCGGTGATCAGCGCTGGGGCAAGAACCAGACCGACCCGCCCGTCGAACCGGTCCCCGGTACGGGCACGGATACGCTGGAGTACCTTCAGTTCTCCATAACGCCGGACGCCGGGCACACGATGGACATCTCGGATCTGACTTTTGACTTCCAGCGGCAGACCGAGGCCGCGATCGACAGCATTCTTGTTTACGCCGATACGGACGCAAGCGACGGCGTAACCTTCTCCCTGGCCGACCAGGTCGCCCGCGCGGACAATGTGTTATGGACGGACGCCGCCTTCAACGAGCAGGTCATTGACCTCAGTAGTGTGCCTGCCCTGCAGGACGTGGGGACGGAAGTCACTTTCAGGATGTACTTCTGGCGGCAGGACTCGGCGGAGGGTATTTATCAGTTCGCGCTGGACTCCGACCTCAGCGCCCGCCTCGATAACCTGATCGTTAACGGTGTTGTTATGTCCGCACTCATCGACGGCGACCTCAATGGTGACGATTTCGTCGGCATCGACGACTTAAACATTGTCCTGATTAACTGGAACCAGAACGTCACCCCCGGCGATCTGCTCCAAGGCGATCCGACCGGTGAAGGCTTTGTGGGTATTGACGATCTGAACATCGTCCTAGTGAACTGGAACGCCGGAACCCCACCGGTTGAAGGCGCCAACATCCCCGAACCCGCAACCCTCGCCCTGCTGGGCCTGGGTGGCATGGCGATGCTGCGTCGTTGTTGAATTAATCGATGATCCTCCGCAGCTGCACGCTTGACCGCGTGCAGCTGCATTATTCGGCTCACAAAGAGGCGGATGACAAACTGAAAATTAACCGATTCAAACCTAACTTGGAGATTTGAAAATGTCCATTAAGCATAAAGCCTTTACCCTCATCGAACTCCTGGTCGTGATATCTATTATCGCGTTGCTTGTAGGTATTCTGTTGCCCGCACTCGGCGCGGCTAGACAGACTGCTCAGCGTGTTGCATGCAAAAGTAATCTGCGTCAGCACGGACTGGCTACTGCTGCCTATACGGTCGATCACGATGAATGGCTTCCTCTGGGATGGTATAAGGACACCGCTGGTAATGAGCGAAGTTGGATCGATCGTCAGTTCACGATGGTAGGTGGAGAGAAAGAGATGTTCCTGTGCCCCTCGGATCTCGGTGTTGATGAGATCGAGGGAGGTAGTGGTCAGGTAGCTATTGTTGGAAAAGAGAAGGATGTTGAGTTGCCCTACAACTACGCGGGTAACCTGGAAATCGAATTTCAGCGTAGCCAAAAACTCACGCCTGCTCAGATACCCGGTGGGGGAGCTGGTGGTTTGGGAATGGCGCTGTACGAGATCAAGGACTCGCCTACAGAAGTATTTCACCTGGCCGATACCGACTATAATTTTCATTTAAGTAGTTCACAATTCGGTCCTGAGGGTGAGAGCCCTCAAAGTGGGGGTGCGGGTAACCGCATTGCGTGGCGGCATAATGGTTCTTCCAACTGGCTATATTTTGACGGGTACGTCTCGGACGACCAAGAGCCAGGGTTTCAGGGTTATAGCGGTTCCGGTCTTGTTAGTCCTTTTGTGAGGGCATTAACGGCAAGAGAGAATGGCTTTTGGATTAGATTCTGGCCACAGGGGGTCGACTCGACGGGTAATCCTAATCCTAGGCTCCAGTAAAGCAAGATATTATTTGAGGCATACTTTTATACTAATGTATGGCCTACAGGTAGCAATTATAAATATGCCAGCTATGTAGAGCGGTATTCGGAACAGGTATCGGACGCCATCGTTTAGTGAACAACATCGGCATGATATCTGGCCGGGTAAGCCAATATTCAGAAATATCACAGACGTGGTTATATAGTTAGACGGTATGCATTATCGCTACGATTTAGATGTGTAACTGAATAATATTCTTGACACATAAATGTACGAAACAATAGCCCTTAACAATATGAGTATGAAGGTGTGGCTCCTTAGCGATAAATATAATCTGCTTGGGGCGATTATCTTTATGAGTGTGATCTGGGCTGCTAGCCCAGCACGATCTGAGTTAGCGTTGAATTTCGACGCAAGCGACACCAGCATGATCAACGGCGGCACGATCTTAGATGGTCAGGTGGTGACCACGTGGGGACAGCAGTATGGCAGCACGGCTTTGGGAGCGGTGATGACGGCGACGGGCGCCCCTGTGTGGAATGCAACCGGGCTGAACAGCTTGCCTACGATCACGCTTGACGGGGTTGATGATTACTTCAGCAACGCCACATTTGGCTCGTTCATTGGCAATGACAACTGGACCGTTCTCTTTGTCGCGAATACCAATGACGCCGCGCAAGCCAGTCAGACTATTTTCGCCAACCCCAACGGCTTCACCTCTGCGAGTGGCGGGCTGTCTCTGAGATATAGCGATAGTGCGAATGGGTGGCGGGCCCGCTTCCGTGACTCATTGGGGGGTACGGGCCAAGACAGCATGCCGTTCCCGCTGATCGACGACGACGCCAACCCGGGGACGGCGGACCGCAGTGGCGGCCGTGGCGAGGTGGCTTTGCGCGGGTTCGCGGCGGACGGGACGCAGTTCTTGGGCTACTACAATAACGAGGTGCCGCAGCCGACTGCCTTGGACCCCGGTAACACGACCCTGTGGGACACGAGCCAGTCGCTGTATATTGGGAACCGCTCGCTCACAAACCGTCCCTTCGATGGCAATATCTCGCAGGTAGTGGCGTTCGATCAGCAACTGACGGGGGCGGACTTGGCGAACGTGCAGCAGGCGTTGTCGGACAAGTGGTCTCTGGGCGTCAACTTCGGGGGCTCCGCCGCAGCGGGCAACCTGCTGCTGCAGGATCAGACGGCACCGCCAGCAGTTACGCCTCTGTGGGACCTTGCGGAACAACGGACCAAGAAGCCCGGGCAGCCGGATTACGGCTCAACCACGATGAGGACACTCCAGCCGGGTCGTACCTCGCCCAACCCACCTCACGATGTGTTTGAGGCTGTCAGTACGTTTGATGTCACACATCTGTATTGGGTATATCCACGAGGTAACCAGCAGTTTATCCAAGACATTGTTACAACAGAAACCATTTTCGGCGGTGCGATTTCTGGGACCGGTATGCCGGACGTACCTGGTGGCAGCACCCGACTCATTGGTAGAGACAAAGATATCAATGGTAACCCGGTTGCTTCTATATTCAATGATATATACGGTGATCATGCGAGCGACGCCTATCGGCAGATTGTGCTGGATCATCTTAAGCTGATCATTGACAACGGGGGCACCGTGGTACAGTTCGATGATCCCCCGGCCGCCTTGTCTGGGATCGAAGGGAACTCTGGCGGAGGATATGGTGACGCGGCGATTATCAAGTTTGCCGTGTACCTTGATCAGAACACATTGAGCCAGGATAGGACCGATTATGGCCTTCCGCAGAATCTGACCAGCTTCGATTACGGCGACTGGGTTCTCAACAATCAGGGCGGCAGTGATGATACACCGGTACGGGATTTGTTTGAGGGCTTTCACCGCTTACAACTAGCCGAATCCTACACCTTCTATAAGACACAGATTAACGCATATGCCGGCTTTTATGTACCCTTCTCGGTCAACAACACCTCGGCTACGAAACAAAGCGGACTCCCGTATGACTTGCCAGAGGTTGACTTTTGGCTGGGGGAGACCAGCCAACAGTTTGGCCAGGTGGCGTCCGGTGGCCCACAGAATATCTACAACAAAGTCAAGAACGCCGAATCGCTCGGTATGTACCAGATGTTTACTGGTCCGAATGATGGATTGGATTTCCTACCTACGCGTAACGAA
>Ga0222662_1001126_pt1 | contig 14343 bp, 12 predicted proteins | sample AntAcemetagen600_FD_179821 | JGI IMG/M metagenome (GOLD analysis project Ga0222662, IMG submission 179821) | Saline water microbial communities from Ace Lake, Antarctica - #600 | ecosystem: Environmental > Aquatic > Non-marine Saline and Alkaline > Saline | place: Antarctica: Ace Lake...
CACTACTTAGACCTCCCGATGGTCGGTCACTCGAAGTGACACTACTTAGACCACTCCCGATGGTCGGCCACTCGAAGTGACACTACTTAGACCTCCCGATGGTCGGTCACTCGAAGTGACACTACTTAGACCACTCCCGATGGTCGGCCACTCGAAGTGACACTACTTAGACCTCCCGATGGTCGGCCACTCGAAGTGACACTACTTAGACCACTCCCGATGGTCGGTCACTCGAAGTGACACTACTTAGACCACTCCCGATGGTCGGTACTCCCTACTTCGACAAGCTCAGCACAGGCTCTTTTTAGAGGGAGAGCTGGCGCGTTGAGCCAAGATTTGCTCGGAGTGTCGGCTCCCCTCCTGCAAAGGAGGGGTGTCCCGATTTATCGGGACGGGGTGGTCAATTTCTAGACACCATGATAAGTTGGTGGCAAGATTGCGGACTATCATTAAAAAGAAAGCCCCACCAACATGGTAGGGCTTTTCTGTTCTATTAATTGAACTGGGTGTATCCCAATTTTGATTCTCTTTTAAGACGAATGCCTTAAATCTTAACCACTTTAAAATATTTTTGAGATGTACTGGTGTAGCACTTCACAAAATAAGATCCAGAACCATAACCATCTAGCGATATGGTAGTTTTCGTACTCACATTCTTTGCTATTGAACCGGTTTGAATTGTTCTGCCCAACGCATCGTAAACTTCAATAGTTAACGTTTCAGTAGAAAACGCTTCGATTTCTACATTGAAATCATTGTTGGTTGGGTTCGGATATAGTCTGATTCCATTTGATAAGACGTCATCTGCATCTTCAATACCCACACTTCCGGTTGCTTCGATAGGAACAACTACTTCATACGGACAGATGCCCGATGCATCTTGCACAATGATGTTGTAAGGGCCCACTGGTAGGTTGGGGAATACATTGGTTGAAACAAAGTTTTGTCCTCCATCTATACTGTATAGATATGGAGGGACTCCAGAAGTTGGTGTAATCTCAATAGAGCCATCTGTGTTTACAACTGTAGACGCATCGGTGTATGCTATATCGGCCGAAGTAAATACGCAGGCTTCAAGAGAAACGGTCTCTTCATATGAGCAAATTCCAGTAGCACCTTGTATAACTATCGGATAAATACCTGGAGCTAAGTCGGTGAATGCATTCGTGCCCACAAATGTTACTCCACCATCAATACTGTATTGAAACGGACTGACACCAGAATCGGTATTAATTGTGATTGAGCCATCGTTTGCAAACGTAGAAGTTGTACTGTAAACGTTAACGAAAGCTGTAATTCCACACCCGGTTCCATCAGGACAAAACACTTCTTGCCCTTCATCGCCAAAGTCACCGTTATTGTAAGCAATTGTAGTACCCGATGAATTTAAAACTGAAATATCTCCTTCGCCAAAACCACAGCAAATTCCGTCTCCAAACGAATCGTAAAAGTGCAGGGTGAAGCAAGAAGCGTAATTCAGACAAATATCTTCGGTAAAGACTTGATTGCCACCGTTTACGCCTCCACTGGCTATATTCTGATTCGTTCCGTGGTCATATACTTCCCAAGAAGTTTCGCCAGGATAATTATCCGTGTTAATAACCAAGGTGATAATGTCATAATCTGAATCTGACGTTGTAGTTGTGGAAGCCAAATTATTGGTTGCATCTCCATCTAATTGGCCATTTACACTTAACAGGTTGAGTGTGATGGTATTATTGATTTGTGTAAGATTGGCGTCAATATTTATTTCAATCGTGCCTTGCTGCCCAAATGGTATATCTACGGTAGCATTAATAACATCTACGATAAAACCATTAACTACAACTTGAATTTGCGCATTGGTGATGGTCGTCTCGCCTTGGTTTATAATAATGGCATCTAATTCAACCTCGTCATCACAAGCAACTGTTAGTTGGCCAATAGAAAGCTCTCCGTCTAGTACATGTACCTTTCTTAAAACAACGGTTAAAGTATCGTTGTTGCCGTATTCATCGTTCATATCTGTGACAATACCTGTGATGTTATAATCGCCAATAGTTGAAAAATCTTGTGGTACTGTAAATTGAAAATCAGCTTCGCTAAAAGGTTCAATTGTACTCGTAATATTTATTGTTTCCATCAATACGTCATCTACCACTAGCGCGATATCAAAACCGCTCATATCGTTTAAGCCGTGGTTTGCAACTGTTATTGTTACAAGCTCGTTGCTTCCAAGGGTAGAAGAAGACTGAGGGTCAGCAATTGCTGTAACACCCAAATCATTATTAGATGTAATATTTGCCCAAAATGAAACCCATGGTCTTGCTTGTTTAATCACCATTTGATCTTGAGCCGTTACCTTATACTCGATATCCATTCCAAAACCTTCTGCCCCCACCACATCATACAGTATGGCAAATTCTTCATGAATAACAGTAAGGTAGTCTCTCATTAGATCGAGATACACTTGGTCCATTACCAGCTCACCTGGGTTTACTAAGTTGGACAGTCTTAATACGAGGTAACCGCCCCCTTGTGAAGGGTTTTGATACAATAAAATCTCCTCTGGCACCGAGTTCGGGTCTGGGTTTGTAATCAATGACTCTCCTACTTGGGTATTTAGATAATAGGTATCCTCTGTTTCGTAAATAGGGTCAATGCTAATCCCTACACCATTCGATTGTTCCTCTTCAAAGTTGGGGTGGCACAGCACTCCCATTGCTGCTATAAAGTGGTCTACACGATAAAAATCTCTTTCCTCGTATGCTCTAAAATTCCACATGCTGGCATAAACTTGCTTAATGGATTTAGAGATATGTCCCTCATCGAGATGTTGGGTTTTGGACGTGTATAGTCCTGCCCCGCTAAATCCGGGTAAATCTTCATTATTTGTACTTGAGCGGCATCTAACAGCGGTACCCGCTGGAAAATCATCATGCATGGCTTGCAAATCATCCAGCATCCATTGCGGCATGGGAGCATCTTTAATGTCTCTTCTAAAATCCTTTAAACGCTCAATACGAAAGTTTAAATCAATTTGGAAAGTTGGATTATCTATCATGACTTGCGCCTCCTGATAAAAATTGTTGAATTGCATAAATTCATCATAGTAGTAAAATGGTATTCCAAAACCATCGGGTATTGTGCCGTTGGGAAATCCAAATGTTCTCATGGTTGCAACGTTTGAACACTTTGCTCCAAAGGCAGTAGACATTCCAAACCCAATTGCATCTAAGGGTAAGATTTCGGTCATGCTTAAATCTCGAATTGGAATTTGTGGTTCTGTTGGTCTAAGCTCTTCATACCAGTCATTCACTTCAGTTAAAGTGGCTTCTCGTATTTGAAATGTCTCGTTTTCTACTTTGTAATAAATGTAGTTTCCCAATAAATTTGCGATTGAATCAATCGATAAAGGATCTGCGATATACGCATTAGGAACATTGTCTTGAATAGCTCTTAAGTTAACGTGAGACAATGGAGTTTGTATAACAGAAGTTATAATCCCTCCTACTCTAGGTAATGAATTCGGCAATGCATCATACAACACAATATCTCTTGACCCTGGAGTTTCGCCAAGATCCTCCATGTGTTTAAAGAAGCCATATCCTTCTGCTTCATGAAAAGGGATATAGTTGATTTCAGCAAAAACATCAGATTCTAAAACAACATCTATTCTAGAACCTACAAAATCAGCAGCATAATTATTGGTGTGGTTGTTTTCATCTGCTTGCCCAATAAAGTGGTTCATGTTGTTTTGCAGAAAAGGCATATTTGCCGCCAACAGCTCATATGTTCTTTGGGTGGCCTCAAAATCGTATGCATCTCCAAAAGAGAAGTTGAATGAATAACTTCCAATAACACCATTTGGAAGGATGTCGCTAGCATTAAAAACGATTTCTCCAGAGCTATCATCTCCCGTTACCGTTGCACCAATTGAATTGAAAAAAGTTGCGTGGATGGTATATGTATTGCTGTTGATAAAATAGATTTTCGGTTGGGGCGTGTCTCTATCAAGTATACCGAACTTAACATACAATTGCCCATCTAGAAATGGAGCCCAACCAACATTATTTACTGCAGCCAAACCCAAAAACGTTTGAGCATCTGGTATTGATGTTGATCCATCAACAAATGAGACCGGGTCTGCAAAGTTGATAGGAGCATCTGTAGGCATATTATTAAATTCGGTAATATCATCTATGCCATCTCCATCAGAATCATCGGGGGCTGCTATATCATGTTCCGTAATAGAATAGTTGGCTAATGGATAGGCCCCTGCTGGTTCAGAAATCACCATAGTTCCATTAACACCCATGGTCATTGAAGTAATCCAATTAAACGTAGGGCTATGCTGTGCACGCAGCATATAATATTTATCTGATTGGGCTTGTATTGATAATTGTGCTTGACCAATACTATTTACAGAGTAATTGTCAATTGGTACTTGAGCAAAACAAGAGCTATAAGCAGAAATTAGACAAACAAGTGGCAGTAGTATTCTTTTAATCATTGCAGGTATATTTGATAACAGCTCTCGAAAATATGAAAGTAATTTATGTTCAGACGTGAAAATAATAAAGCGTTGTTCTACCAATTAGTTTTTACCGAAAAACGACCAATAACTGTCTTAATAATTACAATCAAAAGCTGTATGTAATAAATGAAGTCGACTACTCTTCTTATGGATTACTACCTGATAAACGCGATTGTATATATCTAAATCAAATTCCCCGACCTCTTCACCAACCAACAGGCCAGCTAGAACTCCTGTTGTATTGTTATGTCCAACAACAAGTGCGTCTTGTTTCCTATCAATCAATAATTTTGAAAACGCCTCAAGATCTTGTGTCGTGTATTCCTGAGTTTCTAGCCCTTTGAAACTAGCTGTTGGAAGAGCGGTATTTTTAGTGCGGGTATAGTCAGTACTGTATATAGCATCAAGATGTACATCGCTCAGAAAACTATTTAGATGCTCAGATCTTTGCTTTCCACATTGAGTAAGAGGAGGGTCTGCGCTATTGTTTGATGCTACATCTTTTTCTGAATGTCTCACTAAATAAATTGTAAATATTTCGTTGTTGTTCTGGGCGCACACGTCAGATTGAATCCCCAGGATTGTTGAAATTCCTAGAATTATTATAAATATTGTGAGGTATTTTTTCGTCATTCTGTAGTGCCTGTTACTGTCTCTGCCGCTTGTGCCTTTTGATAAAAGTAGACTTATTCATTTTGCCTTTTGAGTTTAATAAGGCTTTCTTCTATCCAGTAGAACTATATGTAGAAAATAGAGACGAAGGTTTCTGGGACAAGGGGTTGGTATTATAACAAGCAGTAATACATTAAAGAACTATCGCACAGTTCAGGGCACTCCTTGGTCAGTGTGCTGCTACATATTTGACCGCTATTTACTTGGGCATCTTTTAAAATAGGCCCGAAAAACAAATTTGGACAAGCTTGAAGTTGACATTTTGAAGCAATCGGCAAAGCCAGAAGAACTACTAACCGCGAAAATTAATATTGTAATTAAAGATCACATTAAATTTGATGCTGGATACGGTTTATTCACCATCAAACCCATCAGATACCATCACACTGAACTTGTTTTATAGTCTATTTAGAGTGATTTATCATTCCAACCAATTCCTCAACATCTAAGTTCACACCGTTTACAGTCCACTGCGCACGAGAATAAAACGGCTCGCGTTTTTTAAGCTGAAAGGCCACTTTATCGAGCATCTTTTTGCCAGATAAACCTTTAAGAATTGGACGTTCCTGTTTGCTAGATTGAACACGATCAACCACAGCTTTTGGTGTCATTTGAAGATAAACTGTTGCACCAGCTGCGTTCATTTCGTCCATCGATTGGAAAAAGCAAGGTGTTCCTCCTCCACAGGCCATCACAAAATCATCTTTTTCAATCCACTTTCTCAATTCAGATTGCTCTAGTTTTCTGAATCCCTTCTCCCCTTTTGCTTTGAAAATTTCAGGAATACTAAGACCTGATGTTTTTACAATCTCAGCATCCAGGTCAACTGACTGTAACCCAAGTTTTGCTGCCACTTTTTTGGCTGCGGTTGATTTTCCGCTTGCCATATACCCTACTAAAAATATTTTCATTTTTGAGTTACAAGATTCGAGTTGCAAGCTACAAGCAAGCAGTCTCATTATTTTGAATAATCATCAGTTTGTCTGTCGCAAAGTTATTAAATGGTGTCACCCTGTACTCGTTTCAGGGTCTGACCCTACTAGTTAATAGATGCTGAAACAAGTTCAGCATGACTCATTCTGCTAGTATTGAGAACAACACGACCAACCTTTTCCTCACTCCTCACTCCTCACTCCTAACTCCTAACTCCTAACTCCTCATTCCTAACTCCTAACTCCTCACTCCTCACTCCTAACTCCTCATTCCTAACTCCTCACTCCTCATTCCTAACTCCTCATTCCTAACTCCTAACTCCTCATTCCTAACTCCTAACTCCTCACTCCTCACTCCTAACTCCTAACTCCTCATTCCTAACTCCTCATTCCTAACTCCTCACTCCTCACTCCTAACTCCTCACTCCTTATTCCTAACTCCTAACTCCTTATTCCTAACTCCTCATTCCTAACTCCTAACTCCTTATTCCTAACTCCTCATTCCTAACTCCTCATTCCTAACTCCTAACTCCTCACTCCTAACTCCTAACTCCTAACTCCTCACTCCTCATTCCTAACTCCTAACTCCTCATTCCTAACTCCTAACTCCTCATTCCTAACTCCTAACTCCTCACTCCTCACTCCTAACTCCTAACTCCTCATTCCTAACTCCTAACTCCTCATTCCTAACTCCTAACTCCTCACTCCTAACTCCTAACTCCTACTTCGGAAGCTCACCTTCTTTCTCAATCGCTTTAATCACCATTCTATCTACGAATGCTGGAAGCAGCTTGCTTAGATAATAAGATAGCTTTCCTTGAGCAGTTAAAACAACACGCTTCTTTCGGTTCTTAACTCCGTTGAAAATGTTGTCGGCTACTTCCTCAGAAGTCATCATTTTCTTTTCATCTCTAGGCGATTCTCCCTGGCTGCTACCGTCAGCAACCAAAGCTGTATTCCTGATGTTGCTTTCGGTATACCCTGGGCATACAATCATCACATGTAAACCTGTGTTGTGGTTTTCCAATCTAAGTGCACTCAGAAAGCCTTCCATTGCAAATTTCGAAGCCGAATAACCACTTCTACCGGGCAAACCTTGATAACCAGCAACAGATGAAACACCAACCACCGATCCGTTGTACTTCAGCAACTGCCGCAGCGCATATTTGGTGCAATAAACGGTTCCAAAAAAGTTGACTTCCATTAACTGACGTATCACAGAAACCTCAACATTTTTAAAAAACGCGCGCATGCTAATTCCAGCATTATTAATAAGCACATCAATACGACCATACTTATTCAACGTTTCATTAATCATCCGAACGCAATCATTTTCATTGGCAACGTCTCCCTGCACAACCATTACCTCAACGTTCTTGGCACGTAATTCCTCTGCCGCAGCTTCCAGATTCTTTGCGTTTCGTCCTGTAATACAAATTCGGCCACCTTCACGTCCGAAACGTTCGGCACAGGCTTTACCAATTCCAGAACTTCCTCCAGTAATAAGAACCACTTTATCCTTGATGAATGACATTTGACAAACTTAAGACAATGAAAGCTGAAGAGGTAGAGCATTCTTACTATGTTCGCTGAAATTACTTTCGAGATGCAGCTAATTGAGGTCAAGACCAAAGAACAAGAAAATGAATGGGTGCTCTTCCCTACTCTACTTTATGCCAACGACCCGCTTTTTATCAGGCCAATAGACCAGGAATTAAAGGACATTTTCAGCCCAAATACTAATCGTGTTTTCAAACTTGATAAAAGCGAAGCCATTCGATGGGTGCTGCAAAAAGAGGGCAAGACCATTGGTAGAATCAGTGCTTTTATCAACGGTAAAACGTACAATTCTGAAGATCAACCAACGGGCGGTTGCGGTTTTTTCGACTGTATTGATAATCAAGAAGCAGCCAATATGCTTTTTGATACTGCGCTAAACTGGCTAAAAGAGCGCGGCATGGAAGCCATGGATGGCCCCGTGAATTTTGGAGAGCGAGATAAAAACTGGGGCGTACTCATTGACGGATTCGCACAACAGAATTATGGAATGCTTTACAATGCTCCGTATTATCAAAAGCTGTATGAAAACTATGGTTTTGGGCTATACTTCAAACAATACACTTTCGGGCGAGATGTACAGAAAACGAAGGACTTTGAACCGAGATTTTACGAGCGGGCCCAGCAGGCGTTAAACAACCCGGACATCACATTCCGCTACATCAAAAAGAAAGACTTTGACAAGGCAGCAGTTTACTTCCACGAAGTGTATGTAAAAGCTTGGGGTGGTCATTCCGGAGTAAAACCAATGACGCTGGAACAAGCACAGAAAATGTTCGGAAAGCTGAAACCGATTGCAGATGAAAAACTTATCTACTTCGGGTTTTACAAAGACCAACCAATCTCTTTTTTCATTTCCATTCCCGAGTTAAACCAGCTATTCAAACATGTTGGCGGTAACATGAACTGGCTAGGCAAACTGAAATTTGCATACCATATGAAAATAGGCCACTGCAATAAAATGCTTGGTTTGGTTTTCGGGGTTATTCCAGAATGGCACGGCAAAGGTGTAGAGAGCGCCATGGTTATTGCCTACACAGATATTGCATGGAAACAAGGCCTGCCTTACAAAACGGTTGAAATGAATTGGATAGGTGATTTCAATCCAAAAATGATGAGGGTATGCGAACAATTAGGTGCCGAAATCTGGCGAACACACGCCACATATCGCTACCTATTTGACCGTGAGAAGGAATTTGTACGATGCCCGATAGTGGAGTGATTCTTATGATTACCTATTCGTTCCACATAAAGTTTTAAATCACGTCACACTGAACTTGTTTCAGTATTTAACTCTAACCTTTGATAGATGCTGAAACAAGTTCAGCATGACTCCGTTCTGTAGACTTTTAGTACGAAATCAGACCATGATTTAAGGCTGAACCTCAATTTTAGGTTGATTAAAAGCTTTTCTAAACTTACTCAACTTTGGCCCAACCACCATTCGGCAATAAGAATTAGTAGGATTCTGGTCGTAATAATCCTGATGGTAATCTTCGGCCTCATAGAATTGGGTCATTGCAGAAATCTCAGTTACAACCGGAGCTCCAAAAGCATCTTCTCTGTTCAATCTATTCTTGTATTCCTTCGCTAGCATTTCTTGCGCTGCATTATGGAAGAAAATAACGGACCGATACTGTGTACCAACATCAGCTCCTTGTCTATTTAGTTGCGTTGGGTCGTGTGATAGCCAAAATGCTTCTAAAAGCGTTTCATACTTCACAATACTTGGATCATAAGTCACCTGGATTACCTCTGCGTGCCCGGTTCTTCCAGTACAAACTTCCCTGTAAGAAGGATTCTTTACCTGTCCTCCGCTGTAACCTGAAGCAACACCAATAACACCTTTAACGTCTTGAAATATTGCTTCAACACACCAAAAACATCCAGCACCAAAAGTTGCTTTTTCTAGCGTTAAATCATTTGACTCAATTACCTTCTCTTCCTTTTTTTCCTTTTTTTCTGTTCCGAAAATGGTCATAACGGCAAGGAGAATGACCGATATACCAGCTATTAGATATTTCATATTGTAATTAACCGTTCGTTTTCACTAAAGTTCAAAGATACGTGTGCCCAATTGTGTCGGCAAACAGAAAGGTAATTGCTATATTTCGATAAACAATTTTCCATGAAATACATTTTCTCACTGGTAATATTCATTCTCATCTCAACACAAACGTGGGCAAAAGAAGATTATTCACTCACCGTGTATGAAACATATGCCGACTATGAGAACAGACAAGGGAAGTCACTTTTCGAATTCATCGGTTACGATTGGACCATGGGTTCGCTGCATCTTCTCTACCGCGTTAAGAAACGGGATGAAGGAAAGGTTAAAGTGACCATCGCTTGGGGGTTTACTGTAGGAGATCAGCTTTTCAGAGTTCAGGATGGTCGTCCGTACCGCGTACTCATGCAAGGCAAAATCAATTATTGCGAAAATGGAATGGCGCACCTCAACATGCTTATTGGTGATGAAGGTGAATCCGATGTTGAACTTGGTGGTTGGAGTTTCATTTCAGCTAATTTAAACTCAGAGATATTTGAATTTCCTTCGGCTAAAGCGCGAAAAGAGTTTGAAGAAAAACCGGAATTGGCAGGGCTTTTTGTTTGCATGGATAAGCTAAAAAAGAAAAAGACAGAGAGCATTCGTGACTGTGTGAAGGAGAATAATTGATTCCCGAATGATAGCCCATGGTTTAAACTGTGGGCTATCTTTGCGCCCCCAAAAAACAAGCCCATGCTTTCTACAAACAATATCTCGCTTCAATACGGAAAACGCGTTCTTTTTGATGATGTGAACATCAAATTTACAGGTGGTAATTGCTACGGTGTAATTGGAGCAAACGGTTCTGGAAAATCTACATTTCTTAAAATTCTTTCAGGAGAGATAAGTGCCAATTCTGGCGCAGTTCACATCGAACCAGGAAAAAGAATGGCGGTGTTAAAGCAGGATCACTCGGAGTATAACGAGAATACTGTTTTAGATACTGTAATGATGGGCCATAGCGTATTATGGCGCAACATTCAGGAACGAACTGCAGTGTATGCTAAGCCAGATTTTTCTGAAGCAGATGGCATCAAAGCTTCCGAATTGGAAGAGCAATTTGCTGAGATGGATGGGTGGAATGCCGAATCGGATGCTTCATCTCTTCTTGGCGGATTAGGTATTGGAGAAGATTTGCTTTACACCTTAATGATTGATATTCCTGGTGCTATGAAAGTGCGAATTCTATTGGCACAAGCACTTTTCGGAGATCCAGACATTCTTATTCTGGATGAGCCTACCAACGATTTGGACTTGGCAACGGTGCAATGGTTGGAAAACTTCTTGTTGGATTTTGAAAATACGGTGATCGTTGTTTCTCACGATAGACACTTCTTGGATACCGTTTGTACTTCTATTGCTGATATCGATTTCAAGAAAATAAAAGTCTATACGGGTAACTATTCGTTCTGGTATGAGTCGAGTCAATTGGCGCTTCGTCAAAAACTGAGTACCAATAAGAAAGCTGAGGATAAGAAGAAAGAACTGCAGGACTTTGTACGCAGGTTCAGTGCCAACGCATCTAAATCGAAGCAAGCCACGAGTAGAAAGAAGCTGTTGGAGAAAATCAATATTGATGATATTCAAGCTTCATCGCGTAAATACCCGGGCATCATTTTCAAACAAGAACGTGATGCTGGAAATCAGGTATTGAGTGTAAACGGAATTAGCAAAAGTCTGAACGGACAATCCTTGTTTTCTAAACTTACGTTTGAAGTAAACCGTGGAGACAAAATCGCATTCATCAGTAAAAGTGGGTTGGCTACCACTACCCTATTTCAAATTCTCATGGGAAAAGCAGAACCAGATGCTGGCCATTTTGAGTATGGACAAACGATTACTACCGCGTACTTACCAACCGACAACGGTCAGTTTTTCAACACAAAAGAGAATCTGATTGATTGGCTACGCGAGTTCTCTGAAGACAAAAGCGAAATCTATATCCGAGGTTTCCTTGGTAAAATGCTTTTTACTGGTGAGGAAGTATTCAAATCTGCAAGCGTACTTTCTGGAGGAGAAAAAGTTCGTTGTATGCTAAGTAGAATGATGCTGCACGAAGCCAATCTGATAGTGATAGACGAACCGACCAACCACCTTGATCTTGAATCTATTCAGGCGTTTAACAACGGACTGAAAGACTATGATGGATCGGTACTCTTTACATCGCATGACCATACGTTTGTAGAAACTGTTGCAAATAGAATTATCGAGATTGGACCAAACGGATATCTAGATAAGATGATGACTTACGACCAGTACATCTCGGATAAGCGTGTGGCCGAACAACAAGCTGAGTTGTATTCGTAAGCCTAAGTCAGTTACTTTTTCGCTAAGGATGCTTCTAGGTAAGCATCCATCTGCTGGAAATCCATTCCGGATATTAATTTGCCCTCGGGTGTAACAATAAACTTAGCTGGAATATCAGCTACACCATACGCACGCGATATTGGAGACGCCAATAAGATTGCGGCCTTTTCTACAATCTGATGCTTCCAAGTAAATCCAGCCTTATCAGCCACTGATTTCCAACGCTTGTCATTCTTTTCAAATGCCACACTTACAAACACAACTTTATCTCCATACTTAGCATAAAGTTTCATGAGTTTAGGAATGTCAGCCAAGCACGGTCCGCACCAAGAACCCCAGAAATCTAAGACTACATATTCTCCTCTAAGCTCTGATAGTTTGAAAGGAGTTCCGTCAATTAAATCAGCTTCAATTTCTGGAGCAAGGTTTTCTTGATTTTGACTTCCGCAGGAAGAAAGAACAGCAACCAAGCCGATTAAGAAGAATTTCATTTTCATGGTGCAAAGCAATACTGGCTGAAGCAATTAATTCAGCCACCATCCGACATTAAAGTCTGATTCTTAAGACTTTGGCACTTCTACCCTAGCACTATCAGGATGAGTAGTACCAAAAACGCGATCCCAGAAAATCGTGCTCAAACCATAACCGCTATGTGGCTCTCGGTAATGATGCAACAAATGGCTTCTTTTTACACGCTGAAACCATGCATTCTTGAAATTGTAGAAATGAGAAGCAAAATGCATTAGGTCATAAACCATATATCCGAATACAAACCCAGCAAAAAAACCGGCTGTTAACCCACTGTCCTGAAATACTAAATAGAAAGCCCAATAAAAGATAAATGCTAAGCTGAGGTTAATGACTGGCGGCATAACCAAACGCATAGAATCGTTCGGGAAATCGTGATGAATACCGTGCGCGATGTAATGAATCTTTTTACCCAACGGGGTAGTAAATTCCTTATGAAAAAAGTAGCGATGAATACAGTATTCAATTAAAGTCCAAAACGCATACCCTCCAAATATCAATGCAGCTAGCGTTAGCCACTCTACACCAAACATGAAAGCCGAGCGATAAATAAAATAGCCTGTTATTGGTACAAACAGAATTGGAACTGATGTGAAATGAATTCGAGAGAAGAAATCGAGAACCTTGTTCTCAAACATCTTAGGCGATTCATTCCTAGTTGATACAAAAAGACGTTTTCCAGCCATACGGTAAAGGTAAGCACTGGTTCAATAGCACCCAAAGAAAAGCTCCCCTAACCTTAATGTTGAAGGAGCTTTTTAGCATATATATGGACAGTTTTAGAACTGTGGATTTAAGTATTTCGGTTGATTAGCCGAAGGACGAATACTGGTTGTGGTTTTTGTCAACTCAATACGAATCTTGTTGTTACCAACCATTTCTTCAATCACAATGGTTTCTCCCATTTCAGCTGTGCGCTTGTTGTTCGTGCGCTCCATATAGAACCCATCAGGATTACAAATAAGCATCAAGTAAGTATCTAAACCAGGGTAGCCAACTTCTCCATTTGAACCTCCTATACCACCACCATTTCTAAAAATTCGGTAAGTACCGTACCAGTACTCATATGGGTTGATGAAATACTCAAATTCATAAACCCCAGTGTTTGTAGGATAGAATGAACCAAGCACTGGATTGTTAGGAATGTTACCATTGTTATCCCAATAACTGTAAGGCATCGCATAATCATAATCAATACCGAAGAACGCATCGCCTGGACGGCCATCGGGTCCTTGAACTGGGTCAACAATAAATGTGCAGCTTGTAGCAAACAGTGAGATTCCGAGAACAACACTTGCAATTTTGAATAAGCTTTTCATGACGTTGGTGTTTTGGTATGATTACCTTAAACCAAACGGTGTGCCAGTTTTTAGATAGGTGATTAGGGAGTTAGAAAATCAGCTATTTAGATTACTGTATTTAAACTTGGTTCATTGCTAAATGGCTGAGGCACTCGAAGCCATGCAGCTAAGTACCAGCCCTTCGAGAATCTCAGGGCTAAGCCACTCTAATGGCTGAGGCACTCGAAACCATGCAGCTAAGTACCCGCCCTTCGAGAACCTCAGGGCTAAGCCACTCTAATGGCTGAGGCACTCGAAGCCATGCAGCTAAGTACCAGCCCTTCGAGAATCTCAGGGCTAAGCCACTCTAATGGCTGAGGCACTCGAAACCATGCAGCTAAGTACCCGCCCTTCGAGAATCTCAGGGCTAAGCCACTCTAATGGCTGAGGCACTCGAAGCCATGCAGCTAAGTACCCGCCCTTCGAGAACCTCAGGGCTAAGCC
>Ga0222662_1001128_pt1 | contig 14313 bp, 13 predicted proteins | sample AntAcemetagen600_FD_179821 | JGI IMG/M metagenome (GOLD analysis project Ga0222662, IMG submission 179821) | Saline water microbial communities from Ace Lake, Antarctica - #600 | ecosystem: Environmental > Aquatic > Non-marine Saline and Alkaline > Saline | place: Antarctica: Ace Lake...
ATCATCGCCATGCTCGGTCTGGAACAGCTCGCGCCAGAAGACCGTAACATCGTCGCACGCGCCCGCCGTCTGGAGCGTTTCCTTACTCAACCGTTTTTCACCACCGAACAATTCACCGGTCATGAAGGCAAACTCGTCAGCCTGGCGGATTCGCTGGATGGCTGTGAGCGCATCCTAAACGACGAGTTCAAGGACTACCCCGAGAGCGCGCTCTACATGATCGGGGCTATCAGTGACGCGAAGAAGGACTCGCCGCCCGAGAAATCCAAATCCAAGCCGGAGGTCGAACCCGCCGGAACCTCATCATGAATCTTAAACTGCTACTCCCCTTCCAGGTTTTTGCGGAAAAATCCGGCGTGCTGCGGATTGTTGCGGAAACTCCCATGGGATCGTTCGGCCTGCTGCCGCATCGATTGGACTGTGTCGCCGCACTGGCTGCGGGAATCCTGGTATATGAAACGGAAGAAGAAGGTGAGGTGTTCGTCGCAGTGGATGAAGGCGTGCTGGTGAAGACCGGAGCGGAGGTCCTCGTGTCCGTGCGCCGCGCCATCGTCGGTAAAGATTTGGCGAAACTCCGCGAACTGGTGGCGCAGGAGTTTTCAACGCTCGACGAGAGCGAACGCAACGCCCGTTCCGTGATGGCGAAATTGGAAACCGGATTCCTGAATCGTTTTGCAACTTTTAAAAATGAGTGACGACCCATCAGATTCCGATGCGAAACGCAAAGCCTCCCTCGCCGACGAGGTTGGGGCGAAGGCCATGCGCAAGCTCAAGGCGCGACGCTCGAACCAGGGCGTGTGGTTCGGACTGGGCATGATGGGACTCGTCGGTTGGTCGGTGGCCGTGCCGACTTTGCTCGGTGCGGCACTGGGTGCCTGGCTGGACGGTCGCTATCCCGGCTCAAAATCATGGACGCTGGCGCTGCTGGTCCTGGGTCTGGTGCTGGGGTGCGTGAATGCCTGGCGCTGGGTTTCCAAGGAAGACAAGGCCATGCGCGAAGAACAGGAGGATGACGATGAATGATCCACTCGCATTGATTCTGGCCTGCGCGGCGGGTGTCGCGCTCGGCGCGGTATTCTTCGGCGGTCTATGGTGGACGATCCGAAAGGGCGTCACATCACCGCGCCCCGCGACCTTGTTTCTCACCAGCGCGGTTGTCCGGATGGCGATTGCCATGGTGGGTTTTTACTTCGTGTCGGGTGGTCAGTGGCAGCGTCTGCTGGCGTGCCTCGTTGGTTTTGTCGCGGCGCGTCTGGCCGTGACATGGCTCACGCGCAACAAGAAAAAGGAGGCAAGCCATGCGTCTTAGCCCGGACGAAATCATTTTCTGGCAGCACGGTTTTTTCAAACTCAACGGCACCATCGTGTTCACCTGGGGGACCATGATCTTGCTCGCTGTCGGAGCGAAACTCATCACGCGCAACCTCACCACGGAGCACGAGCGTTCCCGGTGGCAGAACCTGCTTGAAATCATCGTCACCGGGATGATGACGCAAATTGAGGAAGTGGGTCTCAAGCATTCTGAAAAGTTCATCGGCTTCCTGGGCACGCTTTTCCTGTTCGTGGCCACGTCCGCCCTCCTCACCGTGATACCCGGCTACGAGCCGCCCACCGGATCGCTATCCACTACTGCGGCACTCGCGTTGAGTGTCCTGATCGCGGTGCCGATGTTCGGAATCTCCAACCAGGGCGTGGGTGGTTATCTGAAATCCTATCTCAAACCCACGTTCATCATGCTGCCGTTCAATATCATCAGCGAAGTCTCGCGCACGCTGGCACTCGCTGTCCGCCTGTTCGGAAACATGATGAGCGGTGCGATGATCATCGCCATCCTGCTCACGATCACGCCGTTTCTGTTTCCCATTCTCATGACCTTGCTCGGCCTGCTGACGGGCATGGTGCAGGCGTATATCTTCAGCATTCTCGCTGCGGTTTACATCGCCGCCGCCATCAGCACCCGGAAAGAAAAGCCGGTTCCTATTTCACAAAAATTAGAAAAACCTCAACCAAACACACATCATGGATGATACCACAATGATCGCAATCGCCTCCATCGTCACCGCTGGAGTCACCACTGGCTTCGGAACGATGGGGCCAGCCCTCGCCGAAGGCAAAGCCGTCGCCACCGCGCTCACCTCGTTGGCGCAGCAGCCCGATGCCTCCGCCACCATCACCCGGACATTGTTCGTCGGACTCGCAATGATCGAGTCCACGGCCATCTATTGTTTCGTGGTCTCGATGATTCTGATTTTCGCCAATCCTTTCTGGAATCATTTCCTGACGCTCACCGCCGCCAAATAACATCATGCTCATTGACTGGTTCACTGTCGGTGCGCAGGCGCTAAACTTCCTCATCCTTGTCTGGCTGATGAAGCGCTACCTCTATCATCCCGTTCTCAATGCGATTGATGCCAGGGAGAAACGCATCGCCGCGCAGATCGCGGACGCGGAGGCCAAGGAAACGGCAGCCAGCAAGGAGCGTGACGATTTCAAAAACAAGAACGATGAGTTCGACAAGCAGCGCGACGACCTTTTGGCCAAGGTCACCGACGAGGCCAAGGCCGAACGCCACAAGTTGCTTGAGGAAGCCCGATCGGCTGCCGATGCGATGAGCGCCAAGCGCGAAGAGTCGCTGCAAAACGAGGCGCGGAACCTGACGCAGGCCATCACCCAACGCACACAGCAGGAAGTGTTCGCCATCGCCCGGAAGACGCTAGTCGATCTCGCGAATTCGGATTTGGAAGAGCGCATCGTGGACGTGTTCACGCGCCGCTTGCGGGAGCTGGATGGCGAGGAAAAGGAGAAACTGGCGGCAGCGATCCAGTCGTCATCCGAGCCGGTCGTGCTGCGTAGCGCCTTCGAACTTCCTCCTGAACAACAGGCGAATATCCAGAAAGCGATCAACGAATCATTCTCAGCGGATGTGCAACTCAAGTTTGAAGTCGCACCGGAGATCGTCAGCGGCATCGAACTCAACGCCAGCGGACAAAAGCTCGCCTGGAGCATTTCCGAATACCTGACCTCCCTCCAGACAGGTGTCGGAGAGCTTTTGAAAAAGCAGGAAAAGCCAGCTCCAAAAACTGACCCGGAGCACGCACTCGCAACTTCATGAGTGCAGCGCCCGATACCTTGCAGCATGCCTTCGACTCCGCATTCGCTGGCATAGGTCAGACATGCGAAAAATTCGAACCCCGGCTCAAACTCCGCGAGATCGGCATCATCACCAGTGTGGCCACCGGCATCGCGAAAGTCTCCGGCCTGCCGGGCGTGGGCTTTGACGAATTACTGAAATTTCCCGGTGATATGTATGGCATCGCTTTCAACATCGATGAGGAAGAGATCGGCGTCGTGTTGCTCGGCGATTTTGTGAATCTCCAGGCTGGCGATGAGGTCGAGCGCACCGGACGCGTCATGGATGTGGCCGTGGGCGATGAATTGCTCGGGCGCGTGATCGATCCGCTTGGACGGCCACTGGATGGCAATGGCCCGGTTTCCGCAAAAGAGCGCCTGCCCATCGAACGCCCCGCCGTGGCCATCATGGATCGCGCCCCGGTGACCGTTCCGCTTCAGACGGGGCTGAAAGTGGTCGATGCGCTCATTCCCATCGGGCGCGGCCAACGGGAGCTGATCGTCGGCGACCGGCAAACGGGCAAGACTACGATCGCGCTCGACACCATCCTCAATCAAAAAGGCAAAGACGTTCTGTGCGTGTATTGCGCCATCGGACAGCGGGCATCGGCGGTCGCGAAAGCAGTGGCGACTCTGCGAAAAAAGGGTGCGATGGATTACACAGTAGTCGTCGTCACCGAAGGCAATGATCCTCCTGGCCTCTCCTTCATCGCGCCCTATGCGGCCACCAGCATTGCCGAGCATTTCATGGAAACCGGGCGCGACGTGCTCATCGTTTATGACGATCTCACGCAACACGCCCGCGCCTACCGTGAGCTTTCACTGCTGCTGCGCCGCCCACCCGGACGCGAAGCTTTCCCCGGTGATATTTTCTACATCCACTCGCGCTTGCTGGAGCGATCCACCCATCTCTGTGAAGAACGCGGAGGCGGCTCACTCACCGCCCTACCCATCATCGAGACCGAAGCGCAGAACATTTCCGCCTACATCCCGACAAACCTGATCTCCATCACCGATGGCCAGATCTATCTCTCGCCATCGCTTTTCGAACTCGGCGTGCTGCCCGCCGTCGATGTCGGGAAGTCCGTGTCCCGCGTCGGCGGAAAAGCACAGCGATCCACCTACCGCGCCGTCGCGGGCGATCTCAAGCTCGCCTACGCGCAGTTCGAGGAACTCGAAACCTTCGCCCGCTTCGGAGCACGCATGGATGCGGACACGCGAAAAACCATCGACCACGGCCGTCGCATCCGTGCGTGCTTGAAGCAGCCGGAATTTTCCCCCGTGGCAGTGCCAGCGCAGATCGCGGTATTGCTAGCGCTGACCGCTGATCTCTTTGATCCGGTGCCGCTCGATGAAATGATCAAAGCGGAAGAGGCCGTGCAACTCGCCGCAGAGAAAATCCCAACGGAAGTATGCGCGAGATTCGAGACCGCTGAAAAATTGAGCGACGAAGACCGGGAAGCGATCCTAGAAATCGCACGTCAAGCCCTCGCACCTTTCCAACCCAAGAAATCATGAGCGACACCATCGTCAGCCTCCGTCGCAAGATCAGCAGCGCTGGTGATCTGCAATCCGTCGTGCGCACCATGAAGGCGGTGGCCGCATCAAGCATCGGACAATACGAGAAATCGGTGCGTTCGTTGGGCGACTATTATCGCACCGTGGAGCTTGGCCTCGGCGTGTGCGTTCGCGCCAGCCAGCCAGCGACAACGGAAGTGGCTCCGAAGAAATCCACCGAGTCCGGAGGTATCAGCGCCATCGTGTTCGGTTCCGACCAGGGACTCGTCGGCCGCTTCAATGACACCATCGCCGACTATACGGTCAAGACTCTCGCGGATCTGCCCGGGAAACCGGAAATCTGGGCAGTCGGCGAGCGTGTTTACGGACGCCTCGCGGATGCCGGTCTGACCATGGCGGGGCGCTTCATCGTCCCAAATTCCGTGCAGGCCATCACTCCGCTCATCGCGAAAATTCAGATAGAGAGCGAATCACGCCGTGCGAAAGGCGAATACGAACGCGTCTATGTTTTCCACAACCAACCCAAATCCGGATCACTCTACGAACCGGTGAGCCAGCGATTACTTCCGCTCGATGAAATCTGGCAGCAAAGCCTAACCAAAATCCCTTGGCCGACGAACACCCTGCCCGAAGTCATCAACGACCAAGCCGCGACCTTCCGCGCCCTCATCCGCGAATACCTCTTCATCTCCCTCTTCCGCGCCTGCGCCGAATCGCTCGCCAGCGAAAACGCCAGCCGCCTCGCCGCCATGCAACGCGCCGATAAAAACATCGGCGAACTTCTGGAAACACTCCACGGCACCTACCACCGCCTACGCCAAAGCAGCATCGACGAGGAGCTGTTCGACGTGATCTCCGGTTACGAGGGACTCGCGAAATGAAAAACATGCGTTCATCCAGCCGATAGTTCAAGGGTTTCGACCCGGCACGAGGTCTAACCAAAAAAGCAAAACAATGAAACACCTACTAATGATGGTAATCGGCTGCGGCCTTGCCCTGATGCTGATCTTTCTGCTCCCGGCCTTCGGCTTGGGAAGCGGCTGGGTGCTGGCGATAGCCTTCGGAGCGATGATGCTCTGCCACCTCATGCACTTCGGCATGCACAATGATGACGAGAAAGGAGACAACGACCATGAGCACAAACACTAGAAAAAGAGGAAGTTCCGCTTCCCTGAATCCACTATCCCTTGGACTCGCCTTTGGCGCGACCGGCCTGGTCTTCTACCTTGGCTGCATGCTGACAATGGCCACCGTCCCACAGGATTCGGCGGTGACGTTTTTCAACAGCCTGATGCACGGCCTCGACGTGGCGCCGATCCTTAAGACCAGCGTGCCCCCAGCACAAGTCGCGCTGGGGCTGGTCACCACCTTTATCCTGGGTTGGTTCGCAGGGGTGTTGATCGCCGGAATTTATAATCTGAGTCTTCGCATGGGGAGATGATACCGTAGAAGCATGGAAGATACGAACGACAGAACTTCGAAATACAAAGCAGACAGCCTCTCGCTGATCGGTGCCGTTGCCTTGGGCACCGGCGTGATGATCGGTGCCGGGATTTTCGCGCTGACAGGTCAGATGGCGGAAATGACGGGAAGCCTGTTTCCCTTGGCGTTCCTTTCCGCCGCGCTGATCGTCTCGTTCAGCGCCTACTCCTACGTCAAGCTGTCCAATGCCTACCCCTCCGCTGGCGGCATCGCAATGTATCTGAAAGAGGCGTATGGCCGGACCCTGCCCGCCGCCTTCTTTTCCCTGTTGATGTATTTTTCCATGGTTATCGCCCAGAGCTTTCTGGCGCGGACTTTCGGATCCTACACCCTGCAATTGTTTGAAATTGATGACAGCAGCCTGCTGGTTCCCGTTCTGGGGGTGGGGCTGTTGCTGGCGGCTTTTCTCATCAACCTCTCAGCAAACAAATTGATTCAGGGGATCTCCACGACTCTCGGCTTCATCAAGATCGGCGGCATCGTTCTCTTCGGAGTCGTCGGGGTGTGGGCGGCGGACTCGGTGAAAGTCGATTTTTCCCTGGCGGACCCAGGAGCATCGGTGACCGGTTTTATCGGTGCCACGGCATTAGGCATTCTGGCCTTCAAAGGGTTCACCACCATCACCAACAGCGGTTCGGAACTGAAAGACCCGAGCCGGAACCTGGGCAAAGCCATCATGATTTCAATCGCCCTCTGTGTGGTGATCTATTCGCTGGTGGGCTTTGCTGTATCCAGCAACCTGTCGCTGAAAGAGATCATCGCCACGCGCAACTACTCCTTGGCCGCTGCCGCCCGACCTGCGCTGGGCGAATACGCAGTCTGGTTTACAGTGATCCTCGCCATGCTCGCCACGGCTGGCGGGATCATCGCCAGCATTTTCGCGGTGTCCCGCATGCTGGCCATGCTCACCGAAATGAAGCTGGTTCCGCATCGCCACTTCCACATGTCGGGCAGCGTTCAGAAACATACGCTGGTCTATACGGTCGTGCTTGGCTTGCTGCTGACGGCATTTTTCGACCTGACCCGGATCGCAGCGCTGGGCATCATCTTTTACCTGATCATGGACATCGCCATTCACTGGGGAGTGCTTCGTCACCTTAAAAAAGAGATCGAAGCCAACTCCGTGATTCCGGTCATCGCAATCATCCTGGATCTGATCGTTCTCGGCGGCTTTCTCTGGGTAAAAGGCATCTCGGATCCCTTGGTTCTCATCGTCGCAGCGTCCGTCATGGCGGTGATCCTGGTCACGGAGTTTTTCTTCCTCAGATCACAAAAATCCGAGGCCCAACCGGAGCATTCGCATTCCGGCTGATAGTTTCAGGCGGACAGATGAAGGGAATAGACAGACATCACACTACGCGACAAAAATTCTCAATGGCCACAAAACGCACAAAAGACACAAAAATACGCCTTGGAAGCTAATGATGCAGCTCTGGTTTTGTGAATCCTTGTGCCTTCTGTGGCTAAAGATTTACGAAACCGAATCCCATTGTGTTCATCTGCGGTTCAATTTTCTTTTCTAGGAATGAAAGACAACGATCAATCTTCCAAAGCTCCGCTTTCGCCCGCCCGGCAAGCGTGGCTGATGCTCGTCGTCATCGCGCCGATGGCTGCCTGTTACCCAGCGATCAAGGTAGGATTGGGATTCGCACCACCGCTCCAATTCGCGGGAGCGCGCACTCTCCTCGGCGGGTTGATCCTTTTGCTGGTGCTGGTGATTCGCCGAAAACCGCTCTGGCCGGAGGCGAGGTTGGCTCGATGGATTCTGCCCTTGGGATTGCTGGCCACCACGCTGACTTTCGGGGCGATGTTTGCCAGCCCGGCCTACACCGGCGCGGGTATCGCTTCGGTATTGGGCAACACCCAACCGCTCATCATCATCGTGCTGGCCTCGCTGTTTTTGGGTGAGAAAATCGGTCTGATCAAGGCGCTTGCGCTGGGTCTGGGATTGGCCGGCGTGACCCTGATGGCCTTGCCCTCGTTACGCGAACAACCCGGACATCCCCTGCTCGGTGCGATGTTGGCCCTTGGTTCCTCGGTCAGCGCGGCCGTGGCCAGCGTGACCGTGAAAAAGCTTCGCCCCGGCAACGACCTCATGTCGCTGACCGCTTGGCAACTGGTCGCCGGAAGCGTGGTGCTGCTAGGTTTGTCGGCGGTATTTGAACCGCATCAAACGATCACCTGGACCGGCGGTTTTGTCGGTCTGTTGCTCTTCCTGGCATTGGCTGGCACCGCGCTGAGCACCTGGCTTTGGTTCTGGCTGCTTCAGCGGGCTGAGGCCGGACGCCTTTCGCTGTATCTGTTTCTGGTTCCCGTATCCGGACTACTGATCGCAATGAGCGGTTTTGGAGAACGGCTGAACCTCCTGCAGGCGGGCGGCGGGGCATTGATCTTAGCGGCTGTGGCGCTGTCCGTGCTAGAGGGACGGTTTGGAGCTGCGAAGCGGACAAATCCACCACCCTAGAATTGACCTACTGTTCCGGCGTGAGTCGACTGAATTTGGAGAAATGTCGCGATGATACTCCCAGTCAGTATCGGGATCGACCCGAGGAACGGAACGGCAGCTTACAAGCAAGCATCGGAGTCTCCAGCACTTGCCCATCTTCTACCTTGCCCTACCCGAGCAAGGTGACCAGGGTTTCGACCAGATAAGCTAGAGACTCATCGCGGTGCCACCTGTCACCATCCGACCAAGCCCCATCTGCTAGAAATCCACCATGCTCTACGACAACTCAAGCTCTGAAAAGTCCGTCGCCAGATGGATCTTGGATCAAACCAAAACCGGAAACCTCGATGTCACCAGCGGCTATTTCACCGTCGGCATCCTCGCCATGATCAGCCGCAAGCTGAACGAGAAAATCGATGCCTACCGCTTCGTCCTCGGCGACATCGTGTGCAATGATCAGGACAAGGAAAACCCCATCAATCTCCTCACCGAGACAATCACCGTCGATGCTGCTCTCCAGCTAAACAAGGTTGCCCGCGAAGCTGTGGCTTTCCTTCATCAGGAAAACGTCAAGGTTCGCACCGTCGAGCCGAATTTCTGCCATGCAAAGACCATTCTTTTCCGCACGTTGCGTCAACCGGACTGCTATTTCGTAACCGGTAGCTCGAATCTCACCGAAGCCGGACTCGGCCTCCAGCACACCTCAAACATCGAGCTCAATGTGGTCGGACAAGGTACCGCTGCCGACTACCTGGAAATCTGTCACTGGTTCGACGAACTCTGGAAACGCGATCAAACCCAAGATTTCAAAACCGTTGAAGGAAAAGCCATCCCCTTCAAACAATACCTGATCTCCCAGATTGAAGGAATCTTCCGTCTCTACACCCCGCGCGAACTCTATTATAAAACCCTCTTCGAGCTATTCCGTGAGCAGATGCTCGAATTGGAAACCGACCCGCGGCTGCAGCAACGCATCGGTCACCTCAAGCATACAAAGATCTTCCGCTCTCTTTACGACTTCCAACAAAAAGGCGTTCTCAGTCTGATTAAAAAAATTGAAGACTATGGCGGCTGCGTTCTCGCCGACGCCGTTGGTCTTGGGAAAACTTGGAGCGCTCTCGCTGTCATCAAATACTACGAACTCCAAGGTCATCAGTGTATTTTGTTATGCCCCAAAAAACTCTCTCACAACTGGGTGCGCTACCTCAAAAATCACGGTTCACTCTTTGAAGAAGATCGACTTGATTACGCCGTGCGTTACCACACGGATTTACAGGATAATCGTCTTGAATCCAACCACACCGACGGCCTCAAGCTCGACGGTTATTTTCAATCGGACAAACCCAAACTCATCGTCATCGATGAGAGCCACAACCTCCGCAACTCGAAGTCCGGTCGCTACCAATACCTTGTCGAAAACCTGCTCAAAGCCAACCGCGAGGTCAAAGTCCTTCTCCTCTCCGCGACACCGATCAACAACGACTTCAAGGATCTGCGCAATCAGTTCTCGTTGATTATAAAAGGAGAAGACGATGGTTTTGCCAATGCCCAGGGCATTCTCGTTAACAGCATTGAAAACGAGTTCCGTCTTGCCAGTAGGGAATTTGGACGATGGTGCGAGCAACCGAACCGCAACATCCGCACGCTGCTTGATCGCCTGCCCGATACGGTGATCCGCATGATTGATCGCCTGCTTGTCGCCCGGACACGCAAGCACGTCCAGTCCCTTGCCAACGACCTTCGCTTCCCGGAGATGTTGCCCCCGCAGAACGAATGCCTCGATTCCCTCAACCTCGATGGACTCAAGAACTTCGATGCCATACTGGCCGCGCTGCCCGACTACTTCGCCGCCTACAAACCTGCGATGTATCTATCCATCCCTCAAGATGTCAGCGTCCTGGAAAATGAAGCTCTCCGCGATGGCGCTCTCGTTGGCATGCTCCAAAAGCTGCTTATTAAGCGCCTCGAATCTTCCTGGCATTCGTTCCAAAAGACCTTGCTCGTCGTCCGCGCAGTTCATGCCCGCACACTCGATGCCGTCATCGCCTACCAAGAGAACCACCAAAACAGCACTCTCAAAAACAGCCTGAATTCTCTCGCCAATCTGGATGAAGACGAGAACGACTGGGATGCAGCCCTCGGCAAACGCGAGATCCGTATCTCGGAAATTGACGAAGCGGGTCGTCTCGTCGATTTCCGTAGGCAACTCTCCTCCGATGTCGGAAAACTCGACAGCCTCATCACCCACATTGAGCGCTTCGCTGTCATCGTCCAATCCGAGGCCGGCGAAACCTCCGCCGATCCCAAGCTTGAACGCCTCATGGCAATCATCCGCGAGCGACTTGCAGCAGAGAGTCGCACAGAGAGTCGCCGCGTCCTTATCTTCACCACTTATGGGGACACCGCTGAGTATCTTTTCAAAGAGTTCATCCGTCGTGGCTTTGAAAAGGTAGCCTTCGTTTCTGGCGGCGGTGCCCGTAGCTCCGAGGATCCGGAACAAACCCACGCCGATTTCGAGCCCGTGCTCGAACGCTTCAGCCCCTACACCAAGCTGTTCAGGGAAAAGGAATGGAAAGACCACGAATCCGCCCCCGGTTGGGAAGGTTACGATTCATGGGCCGCATGGATTCGCCAGAATCACGAAAAAACCGCTCGTAAGCTCGACGCCCCCATCGAGATCCTGATCGCCACCGACTGTCTCAGCGAAGGGCAGAACCTCCAGGACTGTGATACCGTCATCAACTTTGACATCCACTGGAACCCCGTCCGCCTCATCCAGCGCCTTGGCCGCATCGACCGGATTGGATCACCGAATACCCAAATCCGTGGCGTCAACTTCTGGCCATCCCCAAGCGTCAACGCTTACCTCGACCTCCAGAACCGCGTCGAAAACCGCGCCATTGCGATCGCCACCGCCGGATCCGAAGTGCCCGCGTTCAATCCTGCTCTCAAAGAACGCCTGCGCGACCAATCCTTCGAGGAACAGCAGGAAGCCCGCATGCTTTCCCACCTCGAAAGCTCTTGGGACGAACTCCGGCACAGCAGCGACACCCTCGATTTCTCCGACTTCTCGCTCGAAATCTTCCGGCAGGATCTCCTGCGTGAGCTCCAGGAGCAGCACCACGTCTATGATGCCATGCCCCTGGGCATCTACACGGGTTTTCGCGCGGAAACAGAAAACGCACGCCAAGGCACTGTCGCATTGCTCGGCTACCCCTCGCGCAAGAACGGCCACCGCAGTCCCTACACCCGCCATAATCTCGTTTACCTCGCCCCGGACGGCAGCCCGCTCATGACCCAGACCGGCGATGTGCTGAAATTCCTCTACGACCACCACAGGCACGAACGCCACGTCGCCCCGGAAATCGACAGCAACGACCCCGCAGCCATCGCCGCCCTCTCAGCCGCCATCAAGACTTGGCTACGCAGCCACTCCGAAGGCCCCGCTCTCGACGACCTGATCGCCGGACTCCAGACTGGCGACCGCGCCGTCCAGAAACAAAACCAAGCCCTCGAAGTCCAATACGATCCGGAAAACTGCGACCTAATCCTCTGGTTCACCGTCACTGTCTAAATCTCATCCCCATGGAACTCCTATCCGCTCTCCAAAACTTCGCCGATCCCGGGAAAACCCTGCTCAAATCTGCTCGTGATTTGTTCAAGGACACCTTGAACATTCCGCTCAGTCCGCTCGCAGACACCCCACTCACGCCCGAACGCTTCTTCCGCAATTCGCTCAAGGAAAGCCACGCCATCATCCAACACATCTATCTGGTCGGGCGTGTTGAAGACCGCACGTTCAAAAATCGCCTGCCTGCGGATGAATTCGACACCATAGAGAAGTCCATCGGCCCTGAATACGAGGGGATGTTCATCCTCGCCGTCGATCTTGGGAATCACCACGTCACCCGCACGGATCTTTCCAACTTCACTCGCGACATCAACCGCGCCTTCAAAGCCGCACCCGTCACCGTCATCTATCGCTACCATCAGGATCAAACCTGTATCTCCATCGCATCCTGTGAGCGCTCTGCCTATCAACAACAATGGCGTGATGGTGAAAAGCCCGGGAAAGTCTCTCTGCTCAAGGACATCGTCCCCGCCCAACCACATGCCGCCCACCAGCGCTTTCTCAAGTTGCTCACCGTTCCCAGCGCTGGTAACAACCGCGTCACCAATTTCCGCGATCTTCATGCCTATTGGCAAAAAGTCTTCGATAGCCGGACGCTCAACACCCAATTCTACAAGGAAATTTCCGCATGGTTCCAGCACGCCATCACCCAGATCAAGCTACCCAACTGCCCTGCGCACTATCGCGACAATCAGGAAGCTCACGTGAAGGACTTCAGCGTCCGCCTGATTTGCCGCACCATGTTCTGCTGGTTCTTGAAAGAGCGGGGGCTTGTGCCTGCCGAGCTGCTTGAGCTCAAAGACTACCGCAACAAACTCTTTCCGTTGGTCAAAGATCAGGGCGAAGTCGATTTCGAGGCGTCCAGCAGCTACTACCGCACGATCCTGCAAAACCTCTTCTTCACCGCCCTCAATCAACCCATCAAGGAGCGCAAAAAACAGAAATGGTTCCATGAGAACTATTTCCACGCGAGCCTAGAACAATCCGTGTTTGAGCGCATCCCTTACATCAACGCCGCTCTCTTTGAAAAAACCGAGGATGACAATGCGAACAACCGCAATGAGGACGGCGTCTTCCGCGTGCCGAACTCCCTGTTCTACTCCGAGAAAATCGAAGTCCAACGCGGACGCGGTACCCGTAACCTCGTCGCCACCAAAGGCCTGAACCGAATCTTCGCCCAATACAAATTCACCATTGAGGAAAACACCTCTCTGGACGAAGAGGTGGCGCTCGATCCCGAACTCCTCGGCATGGTCTTTGAAAACCTCCTCGCGGAAATCGACCCGAACGAAGACGGCTCCGCAGATAGCGCCCGTCGGGAATCAGGTTCGTATTACACGCCGCGCCGCAGCATCGACTACATGGTCAACGAGGCCTTGCTGATCTACCTCCGCAATGCGCTGGGCTACCGCAGCGGCAATCTGCCTGGCGGTTATGAGAAGAAACTCGAAGACCTCATTTACTTCGATGAGCATGATCCCAGCGATCAGTCATTCGCCAACGCCGTCATCGAGGCGCTGGATTCCGTCAAGATCCTCGATCCTGCCTGCGGCTCGGGTGCCTTCCCCGTCGGTATGCTCAATCGCATCGTCAGGCTCCTCCAGATTATCGATCCCGGTAACCACCTCTGGATCGAGCGTCAGGTCGAGCGGCTCCCCCAAGAACTCCAGGAAAAAACCCGCAGCGAACTTGAGCGCCATGATGTGAACTATCCCCGCAAGCTCGGACTCATCCGCAATGCCATCTACGGCGTGGACATCCAACCCATGGCCGTGATGATCACCAAGCTCCGGTTCTTCATCTCTTTGCTGATCGATCAGCAAATCGACCTCAAAGCACCCGAGAAAAACTTCGGCATCTCGGAAATGCCAAGCATGGAAACAAAAGTCATCTGCGCCAATTCCCTACAAAACTTCATACCGGAGCTTTTCGATCACAACATCCTGCCTGGACTTGTTGAAGCTCGTCGCCGCTACTACATCCCAGAGCTCACGCCGAACCAACGCCAAACGGAACTGGACACCATCGTCGGCAGTTTGGATCAGGCCTTTCCCGCCTTCTACAAGGATGCCCTCGGCCATCCAGGCTTTCGCGACGAGCCCAGTCG
>Ga0222662_1001129_pt1 | contig 14305 bp, 11 predicted proteins | sample AntAcemetagen600_FD_179821 | JGI IMG/M metagenome (GOLD analysis project Ga0222662, IMG submission 179821) | Saline water microbial communities from Ace Lake, Antarctica - #600 | ecosystem: Environmental > Aquatic > Non-marine Saline and Alkaline > Saline | place: Antarctica: Ace Lake...
TTGCCGACAGTGGGCAGCCTGGATCGATCCTCGTCGAAACGAAGAAGAAAGCGGAGATCGCGGGGTTCCTTGAGAAAAAGGGATATGCACCTCGCATTGACGATGACGTCGTGTCCGGTGGGGGTGGAAGCGGCTGGCAGGCTGAATCTGAAATGCAAGAGAACTGGCGACGGGACCGGATCTCCCAGGCTGAGAAGAACATCCGGATGATCGAGGGCGTCGACACCGTCAACATTTCCTTCTCCGGCGGGAAACGGAAGGCGTTTGTGCTGGACGGCCCCGCGCCCAGCGCGAATGTCATGGTCCGATTGAATTCTGGCGAACTCAATCGAAATCTCGCGGAGTCGATCGCGTTGATCGCGATTACCGTAGAGAACGATCTCGAGCTCGAGAACATCACCGTGACCGACGGCCGAAACGCAGGTCAGTCTTTTACCTTTGGGGAAGATGGCGGGGGCATCGGCGGCGACTATCTGTCGAAAGTCCGTGCCTTCGAGCGTGATGCTCGCGAACGGCTCAACCGGCTGGTGCTGCGTGCCTTTCCGCAGGCTCAGATCAGCGTGAATGCGCAGATTCTCACCGCAGACATTCACGAGAAGAAGACGCAGATCGGCAAGCCCGTGAAAGCCGAGCGATCCAAGCGGACAGATGAATCTCGTACCCCCATGTCCCGTTCGGGGAATGGCGGGGCACCGGGATACCGTTCGAATTCCGGGCTCGCTCAGGCGCAGGTGGGTGGGGCGGCAACCATCGGCGGCAACCCAGCCCGCGGTCAGGATCTCGCCACTCGCGAGACCGAAGAGATCGAAAATGTGGTCGGCGTCCCTGGGGTTCAGACCGAGATCGTCCAGAACGCGAATCACCCGATCAAGTTCTCTGCAGCGGTTCTGCTCTCCCTCACCGAGGTGAAGGCGGCGATTCGCTCGGAACTCGAAGACGAATTCGCCGAGGTGACGCCCGAGGATCTAGAACTCGCCAAAGAAAGCCTGAGGACAGAGATCGTGGCCTTGCTTGAGCCGTTGGTCGACAACTCGAGCCTTCGAGATGGTGGCGTCGGTGAGGTCAAGGTGGCCATCATGCCTTTTGCGGTTCACAGCAGCAGTGAAACGGCCCGCGGCGGCTCGGTCACCGAGACGATCGCCGGACTTGCCGAAGGGGAGAGTGGCCAGGCATTGAAGAATGCAGGGTTGATCGGGCTCGCCCTGGTCTCGCTGGCCATGATGTTCATGATGGTTCGGAGATCCTCCGGTACCGACGTCGTTCCGACTGCCGGAGAGCTCGCGGGTATTCCGCCGGTGCTCGACGATGATTCGGCGGAGATCGTCGGCGAGGCCGACGAGGCGAGCCCCGCATTGGTGGGCGTGGAACTCGATGACGAGGACCTTCGCCGCAAGCAGATGCTCGATCAGTTGAACGAACTCATCAAGAAAGAACCGTCCGAGGTGGCGACCCTATTGCGTCGCTGGATGCGAACGGAAACCTGAATCCAGAGTGCCGGAGACTTTGCACGAATGACGATCCGACCGGGCCAGAAACTTCCCGACACCGTCGCCGAACTTGATGGTGTGGCCAAGAGCGCTGTGTTACTCCTGTTGCTCGATCCCGATGCGGCGGGGGCTATTCTGCGAGAACTTCCGACCGAATCCGTCGAGGAGGTGACTCGCGCCTTGGCTTCCTTGGGCGATGTGCCGGCGAATCTTGGAGAGGGGATCGTCAACGAGTTTTACGGGCTTGCCATGGCTCAGGGTTGGGCTCGGGAGGGTGGGCTCGACTACGCGACGCGGCTTCTCAGAGATTCTCTCGAAGGTGGCACCGCCGACCGGGTCATCCAGCAGATTCAAACCCAAGTCCAACGGACGCCGTTTGCCTTTCTTCAGAAGGCAGAAACCGAAAATCTCCTGACCTTTATTCAGGATGAGCACCCCCAGACCATCGCCTTGATCGTCAGTCACCTGCCTCACCACAAAGCCTCCGAGATCCTCGGTGGTCTCCCCGAGGACCGACAGGTCGAAGTGGTCCGCCGGGTCGCGAACATGGAGCAGACGAATCCCGAGGTCATCCGAGAAGTGGAGCGGGGGCTGGAGCAGCGATTGAGTTCCATGATCATGCATTCCATGGAGAAGGTCGGTGGTGTCGATACGGTGGCGGAGATTCTGAATCTCTGCGATCGCAACACTGAGCGATCCATCATGGAGGGAGTGGAAACCGAAGATCCTGATCTGGTCGAGGAGATCCGCCGTCTGATGTTCGTCTTTGATGACATCAAGCTGGTCGACGACAAGGGCATCCAGCGCATGCTCAAGGAGATCGAGAATGACGAACTCTGCCTGGCACTGAAGATGGCCTCTCCCGAACTCTCCGAGAAGATCCTCGGGAACATGTCGAGTCGTGCATCCGAGATGATCAAGGACGACATGGAATTCATGGGTCCGGTTCGGGTAAGCGATGTGGAGTCGGCGCAGCAGCGAATCGTTGATGCGGTACGGCGGCTCGAGGATGCGGGAGAGATCGTGATCGCAGGTCGTGGTGGTGGCGGCGATGTGATCGTCTGAATCCGGAGATTCCCCGTTGCCGATCGTCAAGAAAATCCATGCTCGCGAATTGCTCCGGTCCGCCGTGGTGCTCGATCTCGGGGACGTTGGGCAGGAGGCAGCCGATCTCATCGAGGTGGCCAGAAACGAAGCCGAGTCAATCTTGGCCGACGCCAGGATCGAGGCGGCCCGTCTGACAGAAGGCGCTGCAGAAATCGGCCGAGCGGAAGGGATGGCCGCCGGAGAGGTGGTTGGCCGGGCCGAGGGTTTGGCCGCGGGCGCGACGCAAGGCCGCGAAGAAGCGATGAACGCGATGGCCGAAGAATTGAATTCGATTGCGACCGGCTGGAACGAGGCGTTGGTTGGTCTGGTGGCGAGTCGCGACGCGATTCGGGAGGAAGCAAGACGCGATCTGCTTCGATTGTCGCTCGCCATCGCCGAGAGAGTGCTCGGTCGGCTTCCCGCTCATCACCCCAGCCTCGTGGCGGAGCAAGTTTCTGGAGCCATCGAGATGTTGGCGGGTTCCACATCCCTCCGAATCACGCTGAATCCAGAGGACGTACCGGCGGTGGAAGAACACCTTCCGGCGGTCATGGCGACGATCCGTGGATCCGAAGATGCCGACGTCTCCATTGAGACCGATTCGGAGATGGTCCGGGGAGGCTGTGTCGTGAGGGCGGGTGACGGTGAAATTGATGCGAGACTTGACGTACAGATGTCGAGGATCATCAGCGGCCTTTTCCCCGAACTACTCGAAAGCCCTCCAGCGGAATCGCCTGAGTCGCCGTTACCAATCGTGGATTCCACGATCGCCGGTGCGGTGCCAACGAGTGAGGCGCTCGTTTCACCGAACGACGGCGAAGCCGGTGACGTCCCATCGAATGCGGACCAGGGATCGGAGTGGACGGTCACGAAGGGCCTCGACGAACCGGGCGTTGGAGATTCAGGTCCGGAGACCACTTCATGACCTTGCTTTCTCCGTCGATCGAGACCCTTGAAGGTTTTGAGCCGCGAAGCGTGGCTGGCACCGTCGATTCGGTCCGAGGCATGACGGTCTTGGTTCGACGATTCCGAGTGCCGATCGGTTCCGTGGTCCGAGTTGAATCGGGTAGCCGAGGAACCCGCAGCGTGCTGGGCGAAGTGATTGGTTTCGATGAAACGCGGGCCATCGTCATGCTGCTGGGTGGATCGGCTGGAACCTCGCCGGGTGACCGGGTTCGGCTTGAACGAGTGAGTGACTCCGTTATGGTTGGAGATTCGTGGCTGGGGCGGGTGCTCGATGGTCTTGGCCAGCCAATTGACGGTGGGCCACCGCTGGCGGGACTTTCTTCCAGATCACTTTTTCCGCCGATTGTGAACCCGATGTCTCGGGGGATGATTTCCGAGCCATTGGCCACCGGCGTCCGTTCATTGGATGGATTGCTCACCCTCGGCAAGGGGCAGCGGATCGGAATCTTTTCGGGTGCGGGCGTGGGCAAGAGCACCTTGATGGCCAGCATCGCGCGGGGAACCAGTGCTGACGTCAACGTGATCGCCCTGGTCGGGGAGCGGGGGCGTGAGGTCAAAGAATTCATCGTCAACGCCCTTGGGGGTGAAGGGCTCGCGCGTTCGGTGGTGGTGGTCGCGACCGGAGACGAGAGCCCGCTGTTGCGAGTTCGGGCGATGGCCGCGGCGATCACGGCTGCGGAACACTTTCGAGAACGTGGCCTCGACGTGATGTTGATGGTCGATTCCGTCACCCGCTTTGCTCAGGCTCAGAGACAAATCGGCCTCGCGGCCGGGGAACAACCGACGACCAAGGGGTATACCCCGTCGGTCTTTTCGCTCCTGCCGCAACTGCTCGAGCGGGCTGGCGGGTTGGAGGGTGGCGGCTCGATCACCGGGGTATACACCGTTCTGGTTGAAGGGGATGACATGAACGAGCCGGTGGCTGATGCCGCCCGCGGCATTCTTGATGGCCACGTGGTGATGAGTCGAAAGCTCGCCGCTCGAGGTCATTTTCCCGCGATCGAATCGTTGGATTCAATTTCGCGTCTCGCTGACCAAGTGAGTGATCAAACTCACGAAGTGGCGCGGCGTCGGATTCTGGAGCTGCTCGCGGCCCACCGGGAGAGCGAGGAGTTGATCAATATCGGCGCGTATGCGTCAGGGTCCAACGTCATGACCGACGTTGCCATCGCCCTAAAACCAAAGCTTGATGCCTTCCTCCGACAGGATCGCAGTGAACACTCGAGTTTTCCCGCCACCTGCAAAGCCCTTTACGAACTCGCCGCGGAAAGCGAGCAACTCCGTCTTGCCGCATCCGGTGGGACCGCACGATCCTGATCTGAGAACCGACCATGGCCAAGTTTCGATTCGCACTCCAAGCAGTACTGAATGCCCGGCTTCGCGCCGAGGAGCTGCAGCAGTGCCGGGTGGCGGAATTGGAAGCATCGCGAAGGAAGTTGGAGGACGGGCTGCGAGCGAGGCAGGCCAGAATCGGCGAGTCTCGCGCCCAGCTTCGTGGTCGACTCATGGGTGCAATCGATCCGAGTATGTTGCGGGGGCAGGCCAATGCGTCGTTAGCGGGAATGCGCGATGCCCAGCGGGTGGTGTTGGAACTGGCGGGAATCCACCGCCAATTGCAGAGTGTGATGGAGGAGCTTCGCGCGGCATCACGCGATCGTCGCGCGGTGGAAATTCTCAAGGAACGTCGATTTGAAGATTGGCGTCGTGAACAAGATCGCCGAGAACAGGCTGACCTCGACGAAATCGCCACGATTCGCGGATCACGGCGTCTGATGGAGACCAGTTGATGAAGACGATCTGGAATATCGTGTCCTTTCTGGCCGTCGTAAATTTGCTGTGCCTCGGACTCGCCGCGGCCTGGCTCGGCTGGACCGGCCGCCTCGATGAGACTCGTCTGACCGAAGTGCAGGAGATTTTTCGAATGCCGACTTCGGATGCCGCACGGCTCATTGCCGAGCGTCAGGAGGTCGAGGAACTGGAGGCGGCGGAGGCGTTGGAGTTACAACGTTGGGGGCAGATGCCGTTCTCGACGGCAGGCGCGATCGATGCTCAGGAGCAGTATCGGGACCTTGAGCGGCTCGGAGAACTCCGATTGCAACGACAGGCGGCGACCTTGGTTGATGAGATCAATCAACAGGCAACGCGGCGTCGAACAGAATTGGCGGCTCGGGAGTCGAAGCTCAAGCGTCGTGAGCAAGAGATCGACGCGATCGAGAAACGTTCCCAAGATGCAGACTTCAAGGTCATGGTGGGCGATCTTGAGGCGATGGACGCTGACGCCGCGTTGGCGGTGATCGAGAACTTTCTTGTTCAGGACGAAGATAATTTTGTGATCGACGTCCTCGCCACGCTCGACGAAACACGACGGCAAGAGATTCTCGAGGGCTTCGTTGACCGAGGGCGGCCCGAAATGGCAAGCCAGTTGCTGCTCAGGCTGCGTGACCGAACTGCAAAGAATGCAGCCGGTCCGGAGAACGCCGATGCAGTCAACGCCGATTCTTCCCGGAATTCAGCCTCCGGGGCATCACGCAGCAGGTTCTAGGCCGGATGGACCACCGTTCGCGTCAAGCCTAGCGCAAGCCGGGATCTCCCTCACCTCGGAGGTCACCGCATCGGCGTCGCGCGATTCTGGCGCCGCGGAAAGTGCGCTTGATCTCCAAGATGAGCGTCAGAGTGATTCAGGGCACCGCCTGGCCCCCATGCGCTCGGACCGGCAAGCCGATGACGCGACCGAGACTGCTCACGATGAGAACATTCCAAACCCGCTGGGCGATGACGATGTCGTGAACGGCGTCGAAATTACGGAAGGCTGGCAGGCAGGAGCGATCTTGACCGGGCCAGTCGACGGTTCGTCGACGATCCATCAGGCAGAATCAATGGGCTACCTCTCTGGGCCGAAGGACCTCGGTCCCGTGGTCGGCCGTGGACCATCGGGGGGCGCTCTGCAGTCGCCCATTGATTGGCAAGGGCTCGAAGGTCGCCTCGGTGTCTCGGGCGCATTGATCGACGCCGATGTCAATTCACAATCTTCCGGCCAAGATTTTACCTCGACGATGGGCCGACCATCTGGTGGTCCGGCGACCGCCGGCACCGCCGGCACCGCCGCACACGCCGCACACGCCGCATCGGGAACCCCTGGCAGCATCGTCATTCCGGAAGGCATGCAGACCATCGAGCCAAACGCCGTCACCTCGGCCTCTGGCTCAACTCGCCCGGCTCCGACGACGCCGTCCAATCGCCGGTCCGCCTCTGGTCAGGGATCGGCCGCGGTGAACCGCGCCGAAGAACTCAACACCTCAATCCGACGTGATCAAGCCGCGGTTGAGACGGCGGCTCGACCGTCGACGTCATCGCCGATCGCGTCGGAGTCTTCGATCGTCGACCCGTCGGCAGGCCGATCATCGGCGGGTTTGGCAAAGTCGATACCGGGGTCCGTGGAGGCGCAGTCTCTGCCGACTTCGTCTGCGTCGCTTGCGCCCCAGGAGGTTGAATCGGGTCCTCAACGGACTGCTGCCGGCGTGGCCAGAGGGCTTCAGGCACTGTCCGCGCAGAAGGGGGGAAGCCTCATCATGCGTCTAGATCCGCCAAATCTCGGCCAGGTTCGCATGGAATTGAACATGGAAGCGGGTCGCGTCAGCGTTCTGATCACCGCCGCGGGAGACACGGCACGCTCCTTGCTTCGAGACAACCTGGGTGTGCTTCGGCATGCTCTGGAGGATCGCGGATTTGCGGTCGAACGAATCGCGGTCGAGTCAACGACCAAGACCTCGTCTGATGCCTCCACATCGCGGAATGACCGCGGAGACGGGCAGGATGCCCGGAGCGGAAGTGAATCGTCTGATCGGCAGGATGCCGGCGGCGAACGAAGTCGGGGCCGGCGTGACCATGCCCCGGATCGACGATCGGATCAGGAGCAGGCCGAACCGGCTCGCTTCAACGAGGTACTCGCTGATTCCGGCGCGACCGCGGATCCATGATCGATTTCGGAATGATCCAGGAATGAACCAAGGGAGGTTCGGCTCATGAGTGCGATTCCAGCAGCAGCATCAAGTACGGTCGCCGGATCGAGCGTGAATCGGTTCAACGAGATGTCCTCCGAGGACTTCATGCAGATCATCTTCACCGAACTGCAACAGCAGGATCCGTTCGAGCCCAACGACTCTTCGGCACTCCTCGACCAGTTGAATTCCATCCGTCAGATCGAGTCCGACATCTCGATGACGGAAAAGCTCGAAGAGATCGTCTTCCAGAACCAGCTCTCGTCGGCCGGCAACCTTCTCGGTAAGGCTGTTCAGGGCATTCTCCCCACGGGTGATTCAGTCGCCGGAACCGTCTTGTCGGTCGTTCGCCAGGGCGATTCCGTGTCGCTCGAACTCAGCAGCGGTTGGATGCTTCCCATGGACAACGTCGAGGTCATCGTCGACCCTTCGACGCTTCCCTGATCGCCATCCGAGAACGAAACAAACATGAACCTCGACTCGAAACAACTTCTTCGCCGACTCGAACCTGCGGTCCGATCCGTAGGGCTTGGCGCGTCAATGATGAAGAATCGAGTGGCCATCGAGGAAGCTGGATTCGAGGAGCTTCTCGAGCGGGCCGCTACTGGTGAATTTGCCAGCGGTCGGGAGATCGACGAGGGCGTACTCGATCATTCGATCGAAGATCGATTTGCGAAACAGCTCGCGGGTATCGCAGATGCTGCGGAAGCCGCGGGATTCGAGCAGGTCCTGGTCATCGCTGGTGACCGACCGCTCCTCCTCTCGGTGTCCGATCGTCGAATCGAACGCGAACTCGGCGAGGAAGCCGAGTCTGATGGAGTCTTGCTTCCCGTCGACGCCGCCGTGTGTCTGGGCGGCGATGACTTAGAAGATCACAATATTGTCACGGGGCCCTCTGCGGTCACCGTGCCGGCTGAGATCGCCGATGCGATCCACGCCGCCGCCCATTCCGAGAACGAATCGTCCAATCAACGCGACGACGCGGCCTGAGCCGTCTCGCGAGTCCAAGGAGTTCGACATGGCATCGACCACGGCATTGTTCACCGGTCTCTCCGGTCTCACCAGCAACTCGCGTCGCCTCGACGTGATTGGTAACAACATTGCAAACGTCAACACCACGGCATTTAAATCGAATCGGATGACTTTCGCGCCGACGTTCAGCCGGAGTTTCTCCCTCGGCACCGCCCCTGGTGACTCGACCGGCGGTTCAAACCCCGGTCAAATCGGACTCGGGGTCACGGTCGGCGGTACCCAACGAAACTTCAGCAATGGTGCCATCGGCGTCACTGGCGTTGCCACGGATCTTGCGATCGAAGGCGACGGCTTCTTCATCGTCAATCAGGGCGGCTCGCGTTTCTATACCAGAGCAGGGGGGTTCATTCGGAATCCCGAGAACGACCTTATGACGCAGTCTGGTGCGAAAGTCATGGGATTCGGAGTGGACGATCAGTTCAACCTGGTCGATGGGAACCTCGTCGAAATCAACATACCCGTCGGCACTCTGACCCTCGCGGACCAGACCGACAATGTGATCTTCAGCGGTAATGTGAATGCGTCCGGTGACATCGCCAGCACGGGAAGCACCCACGAGTCGCGGGCCTTCTTTACGGATCCGGCGGGAACCACACCGATCACCGCCTCAACCGACTTACTCACGACGGACATCTACGTCTCTGATGGCGCGGGTGGTTTCACGATCGCCTTCGACGGTTCGGAGTCCGGACGTTCGATTACTCTCGATGGCGTCGAGAAGGGCGGTAAGGACTTGGGTTCACTGACCTTCGCAATCAGTGGTTCCGCGGTCGAGGGCGCCGACGCGTTCGGCAGTACTTTCGGCGACTTGGTCTCGTTCTTTGACGAGTACCTCGGCACTGATTCGTCGGCCATTGGAGGAAGCTCGGATCTCGGGGGCTCGGTCGAAATTAACGCCAATGGTCAGATCGTGGTGGTCGGCAACGAGGGAACGGTGCAGGCTTTGGAAATCGAGACCGGCGACATTACGGTCAATGGGCCTGGCGGGGGACTCGGAAATCCGCTGGTGATGAACCAAACCGGCGATGCCGATGGTGAGAGCATCCGGACCAGTTTCGTGGTCTACGACTCTCTCGGTACGCCCCTCACCATTGATCTTTCGTTCGTGCTACAGGCAACCAATCCGAGCGGCGGCACGACCTGGGAGTTCGTTGCGGAGTCCAATGACAATGACGCCAATGATCGCTTGTTGGCACTTGGTGAAGTGAGTTTCGACTCGAACGGTCGCTTCACCGGGGCGAGTAACCAGAGCTTCTCGATCGTCCGTACGAACGGTGCGACTTCGCCGCTGACCGTGAACATGGACTTCGATAGCGGGGCCGACTCGATCACGAGCTTTACCGACAGCGGAAGTAATTTCGCCGCCGTCTATCAGGACGGTTCTCCGATCGGAACCCTGGCGTCGTTCTCCATCGGCGAAGACGGTGCCATCTCGGGAGCCTTCACCAATGGTCTCACTCGAACCATCGGGCAGGTCGCGTTGGCAAAGTTCGCCAACCCGGAAGGTTTGGTCGATGTGGGCGACAGCCTCTTCGGAAGCGGACCAAATTCGGGTACCGCACTGGTCGCCAAACCTCGAGACTTCGGAACTGGCCGAGTGGTCGGTGGGGCTCTGGAACTCTCGAACGTAGATCTCTCCCAAGAATTTATCGACATGATTTTAGCCTCAACGGGCTACTCGGCCGCAAGTCGAGTGATCACGACGACCGATGAACTGATGACGCAGCTGCTCGCGCTCGGCCGCTGAGAATGGCCGAAGCGAATTGCTTTAAGAAGCCGAGCCCACCGCGGTCGCGGGCGCCCGAGGGGACGCCTTCGGCCGCGGTCTTGTTTGACCGTGACAAGAGGTCGTCGCGGTTCGAACGTAAATTTCTGAACGAATCAACGTGGTTTGAATAGCATGCAACGGACATGAAGAGGAAACCACCGAATTCGAGCCGCGGAGCCAAGACCCGCAGCGGCGCGGAAGACCCGGACCTTCGGAGAGCCACGGAGCTTTTTCAAGCCGGGAGAGTCGCCGAGGCAGCGCCACTAATCGATGCCGCAGTCGCTCGGAATCCCCGCAATGCGAATGCGCTCCGAATCAAGGCATTGATCATCTTGCGAGGCGGGCTCATGCTCGAAGCCCAGAAGATTCTGGACCGAGCACATAAGCTCGATCCCCGCAATCCCATGCTGCCCCTTGATCAGGCGGTGATTCATAAGCTTGGTGGTCGGTACGCGGAAATGACCACCTCGTGTCGAGAAGCGCTCAAGCGGATGCCGGGAAGCCGACGAGGCGAAGCGATGCTGGCGCAAGCGTATGAGGGGGGAGGTTCGACGGATCAGGCGATTCGGTTCATCGAAGAAACGATCGCGAAGCGAGGTCTCGATGCCGAAATGGGAGAGACCTACGTGAACGTCCTGGAGCTTGCGCAACGGCGCGACGAGGCTCTGATCGTGGCGGAACGACTTCTTGAAGCATCGGCCACGCCACCTCCCATTCGTCGTCGCCTTCTCCTGCATCAAGGGAGAATGCTCGAAAAGTCGGGTCGCTTTGACGAATCAATGAATTCCTACGATGCCGGACATGCGATCTTCCCAGCAACTTTCGATCCGGACGCATGGGATCGACGACTGGACGCGATCATCGAAGCAACGCCTCCGATCTTGATTCCGGACTCAATGTCGGATGCGGCCGCCACGGAAGTACCGGTGTTCATCGCGTCGCTGCCCCGGAGTGGAACCTCTCTGGTGGAGCGAATCATTGGTGTTCATCCGGCCGCGTACGGAGCTGGTGAGACGGGGATGGTGGGTGAGGTGCTGCGGGGCGCTCGAGATCGGATCGGCAAGGATGCGTTTCAAGGCGTCCGGGATGCGACACCGGAAGTCATGGAAACGCTCCGTCGCCACTACCTCGAACAGCAAAAGAATCTCTTTGGGCACTCGTCGCGGATTGTCAATAAACATCTGCAGAATTGGCAGTTCCTTCCGATCATCGCCGCGTGGTTCCCGAAGGCGTCGGTCATTCGAATTGACCGAGCGCCGGCCGACGTGGGGATCTCCATCTACGGGCAGAATCTCCCGCACGATCGAATGCCCTGGGCGACCCGGCTCGATTGGATCGGTCGGATGATCCGCAGTCATCAGCGCTTTTCTGATGCCATGAAGGCGAGGATCCCCAATCCCTGGCTTGATCTGGATTACCAAAACCTGGTCACGGAACCAGAGCCGGTGATCCGAAGCCTGATCAATTTTCTGGGCCTCGACTGGGATGATCGATGTCTCGAACCTCATCAATCGGAGCGGGGCCGCGGGAGTCGTCGGTACATGCCAACGCTCTCGATTCACCAGGTTCGCCAGCCGATCGGACGAGGTTCACTTGATCGCGCGGCGGCGTTCGGCGATCGAATGGCTCCGCTCGATCGCGGTCTCGCCGGAGAGTGTTGAGCGGCTGAAGTGGTCATTGTTTCAAGCGTTACTTCCGAGGAGGTTGCCGCCGAGGCGACCGGCCACGGCCACCTTCAGGTTCGCTCCCAGCCCGTGGTCCCGGTCCGGTGGTCTTGGGTTGGTTGGTCGCCGCCCTCGCCACAGATCGCTTCGCCGCCGGGTTGGATTCCCGAGGATCCTCTGCAGATTCAAGACGAGCGAAAATCATTCTCCCGGCCGCGGTCTGCAAGGAATTCGTCACCACCACGGGAACGGACTTGCCCAACAACTGGCCGCCACCCTGCACCACGACCATCGTCCCGTCCGGAAGATATCCCACCGCCTGTTCCGGCTCTTCACCAGTCTTCACGAGCTCGATATCGATCGTGTCACCCGGAATCGAGGCGTGCCGCAGTGATCGGGCAACGTCGTTCATATTGAGCACCGTCACGCCGTTGATCTCCGCGATCTTTCGAAGATTCACATCGGAGGTCAGGATTCGAAGATCCTGTTCGCGGGCCATTTCGACCAGCATCGCATCCACGCCGACACCCGGTGGGCGGGTCGAATCGATGGCCACATCGAGGAAGGCATTTTGCTGCATTTTGGCGACGATGTCTAAGCCGCGTCGGCCGCGTAATCGCTTCTGTCGATCGAGACTATCCGAGAGCGCCTGAAGTTCCTCGAGTACGAATTCGGGGATCAGGATGGGTGCATCGATAAATCCGGCCTGTCCGAGACTGTCAATCCGCCCATCAACAAGGGTGGCGGTGTCGAGGAGCATCGGCCGGATCCCTCGGACCTGACGAGCAAACTCGACGTACGGGAGAACGACTCGAAAATCGTCCTTGGTCGTCAGCACCACGGAAACGGAGAGGTAGCAGATCACCAGTGCCAGCACGGCCTTCGAGACGCCGAGATAGACAGAAGTCTTGCCATCCGCACCGCCCATCGCATTCACGACGGTATCGATGAGAAAGCTGATGGCGACGGCGGCGATGAGTCCAAAGCAAATACCCATGTAAACGCCGACCACGGATGAGAGCCGCTTGTTCGGGGTCATCGCGTCGAGCACGATGACGATCGTCCCGATCGCCGTACTGGCCAGAAGCACACCGAGAAAAGTTTGGAGTTGGAATTCCTGCGGACCGGTGGCTCGTCCGGCGATGGTGAGCATCGAGATGGAGACCAGCAGGACCAGGAAGAGGAGCCGGACCACAAGGAGGAGAAGTCGATGCGATCGGGAGGCGGTCACCGCAAGCTCCGACGGGGTCGGGATCCCGGTGGGGGGCTGGGGCTCGGGCAGGGGCGTGGGGGCGTTAGGTTCCATTGCTGACGATTCTACGCGGCCGAGCCGTCTCCCTCGGCCCGCTCGGCCGGAAAGGGGCTACGATGACGTTTCGGGTCGCGAATCGCGGCGCGGAGGACGGTCGGGTCCGTCGGACGGACGGCTCGCCAACTTGGTCAGGGCTTGACGGCAGCAGCCACACGCTTCGTCGTTCGGGTCTTCGGTCGCCTGGCCGTCCTCCGCTTCGCCATCTCGGCGGGCCCGATGTTCCGATTCTTGGTGTCCGGATATCCCGAAGTCCGGATGCCTGAATATCTGGAGCCCCGTGCTCCCCGTGGTTCTTCCTCCTCGATCCCTTTCGACCCGACTGGTGCTCGATGCCCGAAATCGCCTCAGACACCACGACCGGTTACCAGGTTCTCGCTCGACGCTATCGGTCGAGGACTTTCGGCGAGGTCGTGGGACAGGAGTCGATTGCCGAGACGCTTGAGCGGGCGATCGATCGAAATCGAACAGCCCACGCGTATCTCTTCTGTGGCACTCGAGGTGTCGGCAAGACGTCGATGGCTCGAATTTTCGCCCGTGCCCTCAACGCCTCGGATCAGCAATCCGAGGAATTGGCGGTGGGAAATGCGATCCTCCGGGGTGAGGATATGGATGTCGTCGAGATTGACGGTGCCAGCAATAATGGTGTTCAGGACGCTCGTGATCTGATCGCCAACGCGAGCATCCGACCGGCCAGATCACCCTTCAAAATCTACATCATCGATGAGGTTCACATGCTCTCCAACGCCGCATTTAATGCGTTGCTGAAGACCATGGAGGAACCGCCCTCCCATGTGAAGTTCATCCTCTGTACGACCGAACCTCACAAAGTTCTTCCCACCATTCAGAGTCGCTGTCAGCGATTTGACTTTCGACCGATTTCCGTCAGTCGAATTGCAGCGCATCTGACGTCCGTGCTCGCGAGTGAGTCGATCGAAGCCGAAGAATCGGTGGTGCTTCGCGTCGCTCGACTTGCCAACGGATCGATGCGCGAC
>Ga0222662_1001132_pt1 | contig 14284 bp, 1 predicted proteins | sample AntAcemetagen600_FD_179821 | JGI IMG/M metagenome (GOLD analysis project Ga0222662, IMG submission 179821) | Saline water microbial communities from Ace Lake, Antarctica - #600 | ecosystem: Environmental > Aquatic > Non-marine Saline and Alkaline > Saline | place: Antarctica: Ace Lake | collected...
GCCCGTATTCTGCCGTTGTCGAGATTCCCTGTAGGCCGATCACCCGAATTCCGTAGGCCCTCCCAAAATACGAGAAGGCATCATGGGCGGTAAGCAAAACCTTGTTTTGAAGTGGAATTTGGTCAATTTCAGATAGGGCCCAGCCGTGGAGTTCTTCCAAGGTCGAGAGATAGTCCTCGCTTTTGACTGAATCCAAGACTCCTAATTCATTCAACTCGCTTGAGGACTCCTCTAAAACATTCTTCCAAAGACGGACGTCAAACCAGATATGAGGATCGGGATAATCAACAGTGCCATCTGGCAAAATAAGTTCTTCATCTGATAAAACTGCTCCCAAGAAAATGACTGGCTTGTTCATAGACATCTTTTCCAAGATATCCTGGATTCTACCTTCTAAATGAAGACCGTTTGCGACAATCAAATCGGCCTCGGCCAAGTAATCGAGACTCTGCTTGGTGGGCTTGAAAAGATGTGGATCAGTACCAGGGCCCATGAGAGAAACCACAGAAACGCTCGTGTCGAGCATAGCTTCCATGGCATCGCCAATCATCGACGTAGTGGTGACAACTAAAAACCGGTCTTGAGCTTTGTCTTCTTGGCCGCAGCCAACTATGAAAAATAAAATCAGTGCAAAAAAAATGTGTCTTCTCATAAAGGCACAAAGATCACCATTTTTAGATTAGTCTAATAATATTGATTGAGTAGTCTAATAAATTGCTCTAGACGTTCTTCGTCCTGGACGGTAGATCACTGAAAACTCAAGTGCACCCCTGTTTTGCGAGTAATCGCTCAATTCTGAAGTGTTGATATCGTAAGAGATTCTAAAGATATTTGAGTTGTGTCTGATACCCGCATGAATGATCACGGCATCAGAAGTTCGGTATCCCAGTCCCCCAATGGCCTGATAAGCCGTTCCCTCGATCTCGTAATAACCTATTGCAGTAGCCAAAAACTGATTGGCTTCTCGCTGTCTCATGTAGATTACGGAAGGATCGATTAAGAAACTTCGGTTGACCTCAATCCGTGCACCGACATTTGCCATCCATCGCATCGGAAGTCTCGACTCTTGCTCGCCAATGAATGATTCATTTGGCATGGTTAAGTGAAACACTGCGAGATCGGCGAAAGGATTAATCTTCTTCGTGCGGTCAGTCGATTTGTACGAAAAACCCACGTTCGCATCAATCATAAACCTCGAGGTTCTATCAAAACTCTCTCTACTAGGAAGTTCTCTATCGAAGATGAACCCATCAAACTGCGCGTCGAAAATCAACCCATTCGTATTTATTCTCTTGTAAAGAATTCCGATTTGTATTCCCGTTGAGAGGATGTACTTGGTTTGATTCGGATCTGTGATCTGATAAGCTCCCGAAGCCATGAAACTAGTGGTATTGATCACATTGGCGGCATCCGTATTTACAAAAGCACCTCCGAAACCGAATCGATCACCAGCACCCATGTCGAAGGATACGCCGAACGTATTGATACTCGTTGCCAATGAACTCCACTGACTTCTGTACAGCGCGGCAACTCTCATATCCGTGAATTTCAACATGCCTGTATTGGCAGGATTGAAAAGTATAGGGGCAGCCTGGTACTGTGACAATTGTGCGTCTTGAGCTTGGTTCTTCTGCGCAAACAGAAAAGCCAAGGCTGCAAGAGTTATAATTAGTTGCTTTTTCATGGGGAATGTTTTAGTTCTCATGACTTATCGGAATAAATTGATTCGTCCAGAGTAATCGAATGTTTCGCCATCGAGATTGGTGGCTTTAATGGTGTACACATAGACTCCTACTGGCACGTCACTACCGTTTTCGGTGCCGTCCCAACCTACTTCCTGATTTATAGTTTGGAATACCTCTCGTCCCCAATTGTCGTAGACTTTGAAGTCGAGTTTAAAGAATGGTCCTCCGCGCACGTAGTAAACGTCGTTGGTGTTGTCTCCATTCGGCGAGAAGCTATTTGGCAATCGCGGTGGAAGAACCGTTTGTCCTTCTACAATTAGCGACAGCGACACAGAGTCAACACATCCAGTGGAACCGGCAACGATAAGGGTCACGAGGTAATCTCCCTCATCGGGATAGTTGTACGTCGGATTTTGTACTTGCGTGATCCCTAAACCATCGCCAAAATTCCAATTCCATTGTTCTGCTCCAATTGACTGATCGTCGAATATGAAGTCAAAATTAACAGGCGCTCTAAACTGGTTTACTGTAAAGGCTGCCTGCGGCCCTTGAGCCACATTGATCAATTGAGTTGTGGTATCTGTGCAGCCTAAGCTACTTTCTACAACGAGCTGCACACTTTGACTTCCCGCCTGATTGAAGACGAACGTTGGGTTTTGCTGGTTATCGATAATCCCATTACCAAAGTCCCAGACATATCCATCAATCTCACCTTCAAATACTACGGTAGCATCAGTGAATTGGACAGGAGAACCCACACATGCATTCGAATGAGTGTAGGCCGCGGCAAGCGGAGCATTGATGTTCACCAACATTGTATCTGCCGCTTCAGCACACCCTTCAAGGCCCGTTGCTGTAAGAATAATCTGCACCTGCTCAGCGATTGCATCCGCATTTCCGAATATATATTCAGGAGCAAAATCATCACCTGTGTTCAGGAACATTCCATCCCCTTCGGTAGACCATTCTATTGTCACAAAATTCTCAGCACTTCCCGACATTGCGAGTAATCCTGATGACTCACAAACAAATTGATCGGGTCCTGCAGAAGCTATCGGAGCTGGGTTAATGGTGAATCGCACTGTATCCGTTGTGGCTTCGCAAGGACCATTGTTGGTCGAAGTGATGACCAATTCTGCAAATCCTACGAGAATGTCATTCCCTCCAAACACATATGTTGCATCCAGACTCGTGTTGTCAGGATCAAACGTTCCGAAAGAAGAAGTAGACCAGATGGCTTCTCCAGTAGATGAAGAACCAGCTAGTAGAACGCTTCCGTCGGCTGAACAACCGATTTGATCTGCCCCTGCTCCTACCGTTGGTGGTTGGGCGAAGGTCACTTCAAAATCTTCTGAATTCGATCCGCAGACACCGTCAGATGTAGCGGTAAGACTGATTGTCGTCACACCCGCAGCCAATTCCGCCACCGATGGAGTATAGGTCACTTCTTCACTCACATTATCAGGCGAGAATGTTCCAGCGCCTGTTGAAGTCCAGATAAAGGAATCTTCGTCAGATACATTTCCATTCAATTCCACCGCAGGATCAGAAGTACAAACAGCTACTTCCGCAATGATCTCAACTCCAGGAACTCTGTCTATGCTCACCACAAGTGAATCGGTAAAGGCAGGACAGCTTCCGTTTCCTTGTGCAGTTAAGTAAAGTGTTACGGTTCCTGCATCCAAATCAGCTTGAGCCACCTGGTATTCTGGGTTGAGGACATCACTCTGTGGAGTGAATGTTCCGCCACCAGAAGTTGTCCAGTTGAAGTTTGATGATCCCGAAACTGTTCCTGTTACTTGAAGGGCGGCTTGATTTTCGCAAATTTCCACGTCAATTCCAGCATTAGCAGTTACAGCACCAGAAAAGCTAACCTCCACTTGATCGTTGCCTGCAGCACAAAATCCATTTCCATAAGTAGTCAGAGTCAGAGTGGCTCCGCCAATAATACTATCAGCCTGTGAAGGCATATAGATGGCAGTGAGAACACTGTCATTTGGCATGAAGACACCTGAACCTGTTGTTTCCCATACTCCACCTGAAGCACCTGTTACAAAACCCAGAAGTTGAACTCCTTCAATGGGTCCACAGATTACAGCATCGGCCCCGGCATTGGCTTCAGGAAGAGGTTGGAATGTTACTATAATGTTAGCTGCGCCTTCATTGCAAAGTACACTGTTGGTAGATGTCAATGTGATTTCTACAGAACCCGCATCCAAGTCAGCTTGACTGGGCTCATAGAAGGCATTGAGAGAGGTGTTGGTTGGGAAAAATCCTCCCGTTCCAGTGGTAGTCCAGATACCTGTATTGCTATCACCGTTCACAACTCCGTTGAGGTTCACCAAATCTTGTGTTTCACAAACTTCAGTGTCTTCTCCAGCATAAACGAATGCTCCATCTCCAAAGGTCAATTCAAAACTATCGCTAGCCTCTGAGCAAATACCGTTGTTGGTAGAAGTCAAGGTTAATGTAACCGCTTCCCCGTCGATGTCATTTTGTGTGAAGTTGTACGTCGCATTCAAGCTAGTGGCAGATGGAGAGAATGTCCCGTCACCTGTACTCGTCCAAATACCCGTAGTCGTTCCATCGCTCACTTGACCGAAGAGTTGTGTGCTTCCTGCTTCAGAACACACTACCTGATCGGGACCCGCTTCTACAGCTACACCTGTATTGATGTCGAGGAATAATGAATCCGAATCGGCAAAACAATTTCCGTTGCCCGTAGTCGTCAAGACCAAAAACACTCCTCCATTGTCGATATCAGCCTGACTCGCCACATAGAACGTGCTCAGGTTATTCGCATTTTGGAATGATCCAGAACCCGATGTTGTCCACTGTCCTCCCGATGCACTGGCCACATTTCCAGAAATCTGGAAAGGGATAACCACTCCACAAACCGCTTGGTCTTCTCCTGCATCAGCTGCAGGCCCAGGAATAAATGAGAGGTTCAAGAAGTCTGAAGCTTGATTACAACTGTTGGTAACCGTGGCCGTCAAATTCACTGATCCGTTCAAGAGATCTCCTGCGCTCGGCACATAAGTAGCAGACAAAGAAGTGTTGTTTGGTACAAATGAACCCGTACCTGTGCTACTCCAAAGGATTTGATCTCCTCCGTTAATTGTCGCACTCACTTCAGCATCTGGACTGTTGTCGCAAGACACTATGTCGTCGCCAACATTTACAGATCCTTGTGGAAATATTTCTAAAGTCAAGGTATCCGTCACCACTATACAGTCTCCAATATTGGTCGAAGTCAAGATCAATTCGATAATCTGATCGTCCACATCGGCAGATGAGAATACATAAGTCGCATTCAAATTATCTGCGTTTGGAGAGAATGAGCCAGATCCTGAAGTCGTCCATGTTCCCGTGCTACTCGCACCTGAAACAAGACCAGTCAAATCAACCGATACTTCCGAAGAACATACCGTGATGTCTGCTCCCGCATTTACTTCTGGTGCTGGTGTGAAAGTCACCAATACATTATCAGCAGCTTGATTACACGAGTTTACCTCAAAAGTGAAAGTCACAGAACCATTCGCCAAATCATCATCACTTGGGATGTAGTTCACATCCGTTCCTTCATTGTTTGGAAGGAATACTCCTGCTCCTGAAGAAATCCATGCACCTTCGGTAGCAGCGCCACCAATCGACCCACTCAAGGATATGTTTGCATTGTTTCCACAAATAAACTGATCTGGCCCTGCATCGGCTGTTCCAGCTGGTGAGATGAAGACCGTGAAGTCGTCACTTACCGCAATACAGTTTCCATTATTCGCTGAAGTCAGCGTCAAAGTGATTTCTCCAATTAGAGAATCCTGCGAAGACGCCAAGTACGATCCATTCAAGGCTGAAGCGTTCGGAACAAATATTCCCGTTCCGCTAGTCGTCCAAGTTCCTGTAGTCGACCCGCCTGTAACTTGTCCATTCAATAGTACGGCCAGGTCATCAACACAAGCGAAGAAATCATCTCCTGCCTCTACAACTGGTGAAGGTGTGAAGTTGAACGTCACTTGATCTGAAACTGGCAGACAATTTCCGTTTCCGAAAGTCGTATAAGTCAAAGTAACCGTTCCGTTGGCCAACTCAGAAGCAGAAGGTGTGTAAACCGCGTTTGGCATGCTGTTATCAGGACTGTACGACCCGGCACCACCACTCCAGTTTGCACCTTCAGATACAGTGAATGAACCAGCGAGCTGAACGTCAGGGTTGTTTTCACAAAGTGTTTGGTCTACTCCTGCATCGATTACAGGCGCAGGGGTGAAGGATATGGTGATTTGGTCAGAAACCGCATCACAACTTCCATTCCCAAGGCTTGTCAAAGTAAGCGTTACGCTACCTGCAGCAATTTCCGCAGCAGTAGGCTGGTAGCTGGCTGTAAGAGAGTTGTTGCTCGGCGTAAAGTTCCCGAGGCCACCGCTCCACTGACCACCTCCAGCAAACTGCACTGATCCGCTCAGCTGAGCTGTATTGTTGTTTGCACATACTTCAAGATTGGCTCCTGCATCAACAACTGGCGCAGGTGTGATTGTGATCGACATCTGATCGGAAATTTGAGGACATGCCCCAGTTCCTACCGATTCAATAGTAAGTGACACAAATCCGTTAGTGATTTCTGCTGCAGACGGCGTGTAAATCGCATTGGCAGTTTCGTCATTCGGATTAAAGAAACCTGTACCTCCTGCCCACTGAACACCTGAAGCGTTTGTGAAAGCTCCTTCCAGTTGAACCGTAGGATTGTTGGCACAAGAAATCAAGTTAGATCCTGCAGTAATCGCAGGTTCTGGGTCGAAGAAGATTGTTACCTCATCGGACTCAGGAACACAGTTTGCGTTTGCAGTAGTTGTCAATGTGAGCGTTACACTGCCACCCACAATTTCTTGTGATGTAGGTGTATAAGTTGCGCTCATGTTGGTTGCATTCGGTGAGAACGCTCCGTTTCCACCTGACCAAATAGCGCCTCCTGCTACAGTGAATGCTCCGTTAAGTGATGCATTTGGTGTAGCCGCGCAAAGTGTGATGTCTTCTCCTGCATCTACAGTTGGAGCTGGTGTAAAGTTTATCACAAAGGCATCCGACTCGGCAAGACAGTTTCCATTTCCTATAGAAGTAAGGGTAAGCGTGATGCTTCCCGCTGCGACTTCTGCCGGAGACGGCGTGTAGACAGCGTCTAGAGTCGCGTTGTCAGGATTATATGAACCAAGTCCACCAGTCCATTGACCACCTGTGGCGTTCAGAACACTTCCGTTCAATTGAACATCGGCGTTGTTTGAACAAATATCGAGATCAGCACCAGCAGCAACTACTGGCTCAGGATCAATCGTGATCGTCATCTGATCAGATTCTGGAAGACAGTCTGCGTTTCCAGTGGTCGTCAATGTCAGTGTTACCAAACCATTTGCAATTTCACTTGCTGAAGGCACGTAAATAACATTGAGGGTATTGGCATCAGGAATAAAAGTTCCCGAACCACCGCTCCAAGTTCCACCTGTTGCGACAGAAACAAATCCGTTGAGGTTTACATCTGCATCATTGGCACATACCGTTTGGTCTATCCCTGCATTGGCAATAGGCGCTGGAGTAAATGAGATTTCTACTTCGTCGGTTACCGGCAAGCAATCTGCGTTACCAGTAGTTGTTAAAGTAAGCGTCACCGAGCCATCAGCTAATTCTTGAGCTGTTGGAGTGTACTCTGCATCTAGTGCATTCGCATTCGGGCTAAAAGACCCTGCTCCAGCTGACCAAGTACCGCCTGTTGCTTCGGTTACGACTCCTGCCAATTGAGCAGTTGCATTGTTTGAACACAATTCAATATCTGTTCCAGCATCAGCTGTAGGTGATGGCCCAAAAGTGTAAGTCACAACATCGGTCACTGGCACACAAGTTCCATTTCCAGTTGAAGTCAATGTGAGGGTAAGACTACCTGCGTTGATTTCACTCTGGCTTGGAGTATAAGTCGCGTTCAGATCGTTTGCACCAGGGTTAAAAGTTCCACTTCCTCCTGACCATGTTGCGCCAGTTGCGATTGCTACAGATCCGTTCAATGTGATTTCAGGATTGTTAGAGCAAAACTCCGTTCCAATTCCCGCATCCACTGAAGGCTCAGGTGTAAGGGCAATAATCATTTGATCCGTTACCGCATTGCAGTCATCGTTTCCAGTGGTAGTCAAAGTCAGTGTTACTGAACCCGCAGCAATCTCTCCTACACTTGGAGAATAAATCGCTCCCAAAGTGTTGGCATCAGGCGTAAACGTTCCATTTCCACCTGACCATGTTCCGCCTGTGGCGATCGTTACCGATCCGTTCAGCGTCACATCAGCTGCATTCGCACAGACTGTGCGATCCAGACCAGCATTTGCTGTTGGGGCTGGTGAAAAGGATACCCCTACCTCATCGGTTACTGCAGTACAGTCACCGTTTCCAGTAGTTGTAAGAGTTAACGTCACACTACCTGCTGCAATCTCAAGTGGAGTTGGTGTGTAAAAAGCGTTAAGAGTCGTTTCGCTAGGACTGAAGTTTCCGTTTCCACCGCTCCAGATTCCTCCAGTAGCAATGGTAACTGCTCCAACCAATTGAACCTCGGCATTATTGGCGCAAGCCACTATGTTTATCCCTGCATCAGATGTTGGTGAAGGCCCGAAAGTATAGGTCACATTGTCGGTCACAGCTATACATGTTCCGTTTCCTGTAGAAGTCAATGTAAGAGCTAGAATTCCAGCATTGATCTCACTCTGACTCGGAGTATAAGTTGCGTTCAAATCATTGGCATTCGGACTAAAAGTTCCGCTACCACCACTCCAGGTTCCACCTGTTGCAGTGCTTACTGATCCACTCAAAGAGATCTCAGAGTTATTCGAGCAAACCTCGATTCCCACTCCTGCATCCACTGTAGGTTGAGGGGTAATGGTAATCGTCATCTGATCGGTTACTTCAACACAGTCTCCGTTTCCAGTAGTTGTCAAATTAAGCGTTACCGTTCCTGCTGCAATTTCACCTGCACTTGGAGAGTAGATCGCTCCGACTGCATTGGCATCAGGAATAAATATTCCGTTTCCACCTGACCACGTTCCGCCAGTTGCTACCGTCACAGATCCGTTTAATGTTACGTCTATTTGATTCGCGCAAACCGTTACATCAAGGCCAGCATTTGCAGTTGGAGATGGAGTAAATGAGATGGCTACTTGATCAATTTCAGGAAGACAATCTCCGTTTCCAGTAGTGGTCAAAGTAAGTGTTATGCTTCCTGAAAAAATCTCAGCAGCAGTAGGTATGTATTCAGCGTTCAATGCATTTGCATTTGGACTGTAAGTTCCAGCTCCGCCTGTCCACGTTCCGCCAGTTGCGATCGTTACGGCACCTGCCAAATCAGCAGCAGCATTGTTTGAACACAAAACAATATCTGTTCCAGCATCGGCTGTTGGTGAAGGGCCGAAGGTGTAAGTCACATCGTCAGTTACAGCGACACAGTTTCCATTTCCTGTTGAAGTCAATGTAAGTGTGAGCGTTCCTGCATTGATTTCACTCTGGCTTGGAGTGTATGTTGCGCTGAGGCTGTTTGCATTCGGTGTGAATGTTCCGCTACCTCCACTCCAGGTTCCGCCGGTTGCGGTGCTTACTGATCCATTCAAAGAAATTTCAGGATTGTTTGAGCAAAGCTCGGTTTCTACTCCTGCGTTAACCACTGGAGAAGGCGCAATCGTGATGACCATTTGGTCGGCTACTGAAATACAGTCTCCGTTTCCTGTTGAAGTCAACGTAAGGGTGACTGTTCCTGCAGCGATTTCGCCTGCACTTGGCGTATAAATCGCGGCTAAAGCACTTGCGTTAGGACTGAAAGATCCATTTCCTCCCGTCCAGATTGCGCCAGTGGCAACAGATATTGATCCGTTAAGAGCAACATCAGCAGAATTGGCACAAACTGTTTGGTCTAAACTAGCACTTACCGTTGGCGCGGGAGTGAAAGTGATTTCTAAATCATCTGATTCAGGAAGACAATCGCCATTTCCTGTCGTAGTCAAAATCAAAGTCAACGTACCTGCAGCAATTTCGCCTGCGGTAGGTGTGTATTCTGCGTTGAGGGCATTGGCATTCGGGCTGTAAGTTCCAGCTCCGCCTGACCAAGCACCTCCGCCTGCTATTGTTATTGCTCCAGCCAATTGAACATCGGCATTATTGGAACACAAAACGATATCAGTTCCAGCAGCGGCTGTTGGCGAAGGGCCGAATGTGTATGTAATATTATCAGCAACAGCTACGCAGTTTCCATTGCCTGTTGAAGTCAATGTAAGAGTAAGTGTGCCCGCGTTAATTTCGCTTTGGCTTGGCGCGTATGTAGCGTTTAGGTCGTTGGCATTCGGTGTGAATGTTCCACTACCGCCACTCCAGGTTCCGCCCGTTGCGGTGGTAAGTGAACCGTTTAAAGTAATTTCAGGATTGTTTGAGCAAAGCTCAATACCTACACCAGCATCAACAATAGGAGCGGGAGTAATAGTAATGGTCATTTGATCCGTTACCGCATTGCAATTTCCATTGCCAGTTGTAGTAAGTGTGAGTGTAACCGTTCCTGCAGCGATTTCCAATGCAGTTGGCGTGTAGATTGCTCCCAAAGAGCTAGCATTGTCGAAAGATCCATTTCCACCAGACCATATTCCGCCACTTGCAATGGATATTGATCCACTCAATGTTACGTCAGCAGCATTGGCACAAACCGTTTGATCAGTTCCTGCATTGGCAGTTGGAGCAGGTGTAAATGTGATTTCTACTTCGTCGGTAACGGGAAGGCAATCTCCATTGTCAGTAGTGGTAAGTGCAAGTGTTAGGCTTCCAGCAGCAATTTCTGCCAAAGTAGGTGCGTATGTAGCATCCAGCGCATTGGCGCTCGGGCTGTAGTTTCCAGCTCCACCACTCCATACTCCACCAGTGGCGATTGTAACCGCCCCATCAAGCTGTACTTCGGCGTTATTGGCGCAAGCCACAATATCTACCCCTGCATCAGATGTAGGCGAAGGTCCGAATGTGTATGTCACGACATCAGAAACAGCAATACAGTTTCCATTTCCTGTTGAAGTCAATGTAAGTGTGAGCGTTCCCGCGTTAATTTCACCTTGGCTTGGTGTATAGGTTGCATTTAGGTCATTGGCATCGGGAACAAACGTTCCGTTTCCTCCGCTCCAAGTAGCTCCAGTAGCGACAGTAACCGATCCACCAAGAGTGAACTCAGGATTGTTTGAGCAAAGCTCGATACCAACTCCCGCGTCAACAACTGGCGTAGGCGTAATGTCAATGATCATCTGGTCAGATTCAGCATTACAGTTTCCGTTTCCAGTAGTAGTGAGTATAAGAGTCGCTGAACCAGCAGTAATTTCTGCAGCACTTGGTGTGTAAGATGCTCCTAGTGAAGTATTGTTTGGAAGGAAAGTTCCGCTACCACCGCTCCAAAAAGCACCTGACGCAAGGCTAATAGAACCACTAAGATTTACTTCTGCGTCATTGGCACAAACCGTTTGGTCAGAACCTGCATTTGATGTTGGCGAAGGTGTAAAAGAGATGTTTACAAAATCGTCTTCAGGCACACAGTTTCCATTTCCAGTTGTGGTCAATGTGAGTATCAATGAACCCGATGCGATCTCAGCCGCTGTAGGATTGTAAAGAGCGTTTAGCGTATTAGCGTCTGGAATAAATGTTCCAGCTCCTCCACTCCAGGTTCCACCTGAAGCAACGGTTAGGGACCCATTTAAACTAATCTGCGCATTGTTTGAACAAACTGAAATGGCGACACCCGCCTCAGCAGTTGGAGCTGGGGTAAATGTGAAGTCGACTTCATCTGAAACCTCAATACAATTTCCACCACCAGTGGTAGTCAATGTAAGGGTGAGACTTCCCGAGTTTATCTCGGCTTGAGTTGGCTCATATGTTGTACTTAAGCTATTGGCATTTGGTGTAAATGTTCCCAATCCACCAGACCATGTTCCGCCAGTCGAAATAGTTACCGAACCGCCCAATGTAATTTCTGAATTATTGGCACAAAGCACTTGATCCGCACCTGCATTCGCAGTTGGGTCGTCGGTAAAGTTGATCGTTACAAAATCACTAACCGAAGAGCAATTTCCATTGCCCGTAGTGTTGAGTGTAAGGGTAATTGAGCCTGAGGATATCTCAGAAGTTGTGGGTGCATAAACAGCATTTAAGGTCGTATTGTTAGGGCTAAAGCTTCCGCTTCCACCTGACCAAATACCACCACCAGCTACCGTTACAGCTCCGCTTAGACTAATGTCAGCATTGTTTTCACAAACGTTTTGGTCTGAACCTGCATCAGCTGTTGGAGAAGGTGTAAATGTGAAAATCACATCATCCGACTCAGGATTACAGTTTCCATTGTCAAGTGATGTAAGTGAAAGAGTAATGCTTCCTGAAGCAATTTCGGCGGCAGTTGGAGTATAAGTGGCCGTGAGCGTGGTAGTGTTTGGAGTAAACGTTCCTGCACCACCTGACCATAATCCAAAATTCGCACCAACTAAAGATCCATTCAATGAGATCAGAGCGTTATTTTCGCAAACGAATCCATCTGTACCCGCATTAACAACAGGAGGGTCAGTAAATGTGTATGTTACCTGATCTGTAACAGCCAAACAATTCCCGTTTCCTGTAGAAGATAATGTGAGGGTTACGCTTCCCGCAAGCAGTTCCGCAAGAGAAGGTGTGTAAACAGCAGCAAGGTCATTCTCATCGGTACTGTAGGTTCCATTTCCACCAGACCATGTTCCGCCAGCAGCAATAATCACGCTTCCATTTAAAGTAATATTGGCATTGTTGCTACAAACGTCAGCGTCACTTCCTGCATCCACGATTGGGGGATCAGTGATGGTGATTGTCATTTGATCCGTCACTTGGGCACAACCGCCGTTATTAGTAGTAGTAAGCGTTAGTGTAAGTGAACCATTCAATATTTCGACAGCGCTGGGTGTGTAAGTTGCACCCAAGGCTTGATCGGAAGGGCTGTAAGCGCCACCGCCGCCAGACCATGCACCTCCACCTGAAACAGTTACCGCTCCGCTTAATACAACTTGAACGTTATTGGCGCAAACGCTTTGATCCGCTCCCGCATCAGCAGTTGGAGACGGGCCGAAAGTGATTTCAACAGTGTCGAATTCTTCGAGGCAATTTCCGTTTCCAGTAGACGTAAGCGTAAGCTCTACGCTGCCATCGACAATTTCTTGAGCTGAAGGTGTGTATTCTGCGTCGAGGGTGCCCGTTCCTGGGTCAAATGTTCCGTCACCACCACTCCATAATCCACCTGTGGCAATATCTACAAACCCGTCAAGAGTGACGGTAGTATTGTTTCCACAGGCCACAATGGCAAGACCTGCATCGACAATAGGAGCAGGTGTATAGGTGATTTCAATTTCGTCTTCGACGGGAAAACAGTTTCCGACCGAGGTGAGTGTTAAGGTGACTTGGCCCGCGCTTAGGTCAGCTAAGCTGGGTTCATAAGTGGCTCCCAATGTGGTAGCATCGGGAGTAAATGATCCCGTTCCGTTGGTACTCCATTCTCCTTGTGTGGCACCTCCAGAAACAGAACCAACTAAAATGGTTTCTTGGTTGGCGCAAACCGTCTGATCGGGTCCGGCATCGGTTATAATAGCAGAAGAAAATTCCGAGAAATATCCAAATCGACAACCTGAACTGGCACCACCATTTACCAAACCAAGAGAGAAAACCTCCTGACTGTTTGTGATAAGGTTAGCAACGCCAACTGGAATTTGGGTTGTATTGAATTGAATTTGTGCTCCAACCCATTCTCCGCCTGTTCCTGGAACAGGATCAAAATCGGCAGGGTCTATTGTCACAGCTCCTCCATTCAAGGTGAAGTCGTCCTGACCTCCTGTTCGAACCAATAAATTGATGAAAAAATTCTCACTAGTTGAACGCACAAAACTCACTTGCTCAGAACCAGCACAATTCAGTGGCGGTAAAAGCGCCATCCCTGATTCACAACCAAAACCCGATATGTGTATCAGGTAAAATGGTTTCGTTCCAGTGATGTAAGTAAGCGGGTTGGTAATCTGTATTCGGTATGTTTCTCCGTTAAAAAGAGTCGTTTCCGTCACTCCGTCAATAGAGATTACAGTATTGTTTGCTGTAGCGACTGCGTAGGCATATTCACCCGATGTGTTATTGAGTTGTCCTTTGTTTACGATGTATTCATCCCCAACGATGTCTACTGGTACTATTTGATCACCGACCAAATCACGACAACCTTGGCCCAAAGGACTAATGGAGTCATCTTTTATGGAAACAGCGACTGGTTTGTCAGAAAGCACAACTGATCCAGTTGGGTTATTCACCGCCATTAAATCTGTAACAGAACAAGAGTATGTCTGCCCCTCGTTGAGTGTAATGGTAAAACTTTGAAAAGCAGGACTCCCATCATCTAAGTCGGATGTGGGATAAATGAGAACCGTAGTATTGTCTTCGGTCGCTACAATGTCGAATGAAGTGTAAGGATCTGGATTGTAGTTTCCATTCGGCCAGTAATTTTGCATCGGAATGACAAACTCAGTCCCCAAACCATTCTGCCCTTTTAATGCCCAGATGTCTGG